>Ga0310696_10002401_pt1 | contig 24878 bp, 17 predicted proteins | sample AusTroGonzalo_MG_4_FD_203885 | JGI IMG/M metagenome (GOLD analysis project Ga0310696, IMG submission 203885) | Bovine rumen microbial communities from tropical cattle in Woodstock, Queensland, Australia - Gonzalo_02 (v2) (version 2) | ecosystem: Host-associated > Mammals > Digestive system >...
ATCGCAGCATTCCAGGCAAAGGGTATTCCATTTGCACCGGGTAAGGCTGTAAACGCTGGTGGTGTTGCTACTTCAGGTCTCGAAATCTGCCAGAACGCAGGTCACATCAACTGGACTGCTGAAGAAGTTGACGCTAAGTTGCACAAGATCATGAACGACATCTTCGACATGTGCGTTAAGTATGGTGACGAAGGTAAGGGCAAGATTAACTACGTTAAGGGTGCTAACATTGCCGGTTTCATGAGAGTTGCAAACGCTATGATGGCTCAGGGTATTATCTAATAGATAATCAACTCCAAATTATAAAGGCTCGCAAACGCGAGCCTTTTTTGTTTCGTAGCATTGTTGTCCGCTAAAAAATCGAACAATACATATAATTACATTATTATCAAATATTTAGACAATAATATTAATAAGGGGGCTTGTCATTTCGGAAGCTAGTCGTAACACGCGATACGGAACGGGGAGCGTTGTGAAGACTGCTGTCCGTAATCTCCTACAATATTACTACTCAAGGAGATTCCGCATAAGCGAGTTCACACGACACGTTCCTTTGTCGGTTCACTCAGCTTTGTGGAATGACCATTCACTTTTTAGCGGACAATAATATTTAATAATGAACGTTTCCTTTTTTGCAGACATTATTGCTCAACTATCTCTCTCTCCATCTCCACTATCAGCATAGACAAAGCCGAAGCGGCAAACCTCTCAATGTTTATTGCCCTGTCCTTGCCAAAAACATACTTGCGACTAACTACTTTGGTTGGCGTAGCAACAGCAATCCACACAGTGCCGACTGGCTTTTCGTCGCTGCCGCCAGTTGGTCCAGCAATGCCTGTTGTAGCAACTGCGTAATCGGTTTTCAGCAAACGGCGTACTCCCGAAGCCATCTGCTCGGCAACGGTACTGCTAACAGCACCATACTTTTCCAAGTCGGCACGGCTTACGCCCAAGACATCGGCCTTGACCTCGTTGCAATAGGACACCACTGAGCCCTTGTAGTACTCCGAACTTCCCGACACCGAAGTTATCAGCGAAGCAACCTTACCACCTGTGCAACTTTCGGCTGTTGCAACCGTACAATGTCTGTCCTTGAGCAACTTACCGACAAGTTCCTCCAACTTTATGTCCTCGTATGCAATAATGTTTTCGGGAACAATCCTTTTCAGTTCCTCGACCTTGGATTCAATGTAAGGCTCTGTATTTTCATCAGGTTCGTAAACGCTCAAACGCAGACGAATGCTCGAATATGCAGGCAGATATGCCAATCGTACATTCTTGTCAAGAGAATCCTCCCAGTCAGAAATCTTTTCGGCAAGAATCGACTCGGCAATTCCAGTGAGCAGCAAGGTCTTATGAAATACTGGCTTCAGATTGTAGTGCTTCTTTATCAGCGGAATTATCTCGTGCTCCATCAGGTAGCGCATCTCGAAGGGAACACCAGGCATGGAGAAGAGGAGTTTGTTTCTCCCAACCAATTCGACCCTTCGACTTGCCCTTCGACTACGCTCAGGGAGCGTCTCAGGGAGCGAAATGCTTGGTACTTCCATCATAATTCCAGGAGCAGTACCGACTGCATTGTTAATCACCGTTGCAGTTGCAGGGACAAGAGCCTGACCACGATTGTTCTCGGTGAGAGCAATACCGCGGCGACCAAGCATTTCGGCAACATTGGCAAGAACCGCTTCGTTCAGAACCAACTCAGTACCAAACTTTTCGCAGATAACCTTCTTGGTAATGTCATCCTTCGTAGGACCAAGTCCGCCAGTCATAAACACCACATCGGCGACTTCCAGACACCTGTCAATGGCATCCGAAATGGACTTTCCATCGTCGCCAACTGTAATCACGGTTTCGGTACGGAAACCTATCTTGTTCATCTCACGCGAAATCCACGACGAGTTTATATCAACAACCTGACCTATAAGGATTTCGTCACCTATAATTATTATTCCTGCATTCATTTTAGTGATATATTTTTTCTGCAAAAATAATCACAAAATCAAGATGCGGTAATGGTTGCTTAAATTTAATTGCAGATTATAAATCGAACGAACGGGAAGTTATTTTTAGGATTACAAATCCTTGTATTCACGCCTTCGGGAGTACAAATCCCGAAGGACGGATTACAAGTAGGCTTAAAATGACTAATAACTTTCTCATATCTTAATGTATTTTTTTATTTCTGTAATTTTAAATAGATTCATATTTGTTGGTTCCTGCATATTATAAATTGCTGGACATATACCGCGAGGGAACAATAACGAATATTCTGTATCCATGTCAACAGGCTGGCACTTAAATTCAAAATAGTCGTTTACTGCAATCGTCTTTAAAGTGTCGCCATTAAATACATACCTGTATAAACATCCTGGTTGGTGGTTGTAGCAATCTATATGCAAAGGAACCCCTATGACATTTTCGTATGCAAAAAGAGTGTCGCAGTAAACGCCGTTGCAATCGCAATAACAATCATTACCATACATATCATGGTTTGTGCCAATAGCGGTATCATTTTCTACAGATATAACCATCATGTTGCCAAGACAATCACCAAGCAACGCAACTACGTGTCCCTTTATGATATCAGGGTCTTCATTTTGGGGAGATACTGTTGTGTCTTCTGGCAATCTTGATGAAGAAGGAGTTTGCGTTGCCTGCGGTGGAGTTTCTGGTTCAGTTTTTTCACAACTGACTAATGCCATTACCACCATTATCACAGCGAGTAGTGATATTAAAATATTCTTTTTCATAATCTTACCTTTCGTTTAAATATAATTGTCGCAAATATACACATTATTTTATATTATGCAAAAAATCAAGATTAAATGTAATGTTTTGTATATTACAGATAAAATATCCCTATATTCACGCCTTCGGGAGTACAAATCCCGAAGGACGGTATTTTACTGATATTTTGAGAAGTAACCGCCATTAAGGAATTCATCTACGGTCACCGATTCGAGTTTTCTGTCGTCGAGGAGCCAGATATGGGAACAATACTTGGCAGCAATTTCCAAATCGTGGCACGAGAAAATTATGCATCTGTTTTCCTCCGAGGCTATTTTCTTCAGGTCGGACAAAAGTTTGCGTTTTGCAAAGAAATCAAGGAAAGCCGTCGGTTCATCGAGCAGAATCACAGGCGTCTGCTGCACCATCGCTCGGCAAATCATAGCCTTCTGCCTTTCGCCGTCGCTTACCTCGGTAATCATCGATGCGGCAATGTCCGACAAGCCGAATTTCTGGATAAAGTCCTCAATTATAGCCTCGTCGACCTTCGTACGGCGGTCGAAAATGTTTGTATAAGGACTTCTGCCGACAGCAATCAGGTCGCGGATGCGCATATTGAGCACAGCCTCCACCTTCGACGGCACAAAACTGATATAGCGCGACTTCTCCCTTGCCGAAATTCGGTCTAACGGCACACCGCAGATGCTTATATGTCCAGCCAAAGGCTTCTTTACTCCGATGAGCGTACTCAGCATTGTCGTCTTTCCCGTGCCATTTCGTCCCACAAGGCAGATAAAATCGCCCGCACTTGCCGAAATATCAACCGCTTGCGACACCAACTGAGCCTTATGTCCGAAAACTAGTCCTTCAATATTCAGTACCACCTCTCCCATCATATCACTGTCCGCTGATTTTTAAACACAATCCAAATAATGAAAGGCGCACCGAGTATCGAAATTACCGCATTAATCGGCAGAACGCCTTGAGAATAAAGCGTATGCGAAAGAATATCGCCACACAGCAGGAAAGCCGCACCAAGTATCATCGAAGCCGGCACAAGTACAAAATGGTCGGAAGTGTTGAAAATCCACCTCGATATGTGCGGAACGGCAAGTCCGATGAAGCCTAAGGGTCCGCAGAAAGCGGTAACAGCTCCCGTAAGTACGCTTACACCTATAAATATAATAACGCGCAACCACTTTATGTTAAGTCCCATGCTCACGGCAAACTGCTCGCCAAGAAGCAGAATGTTGAGTTTCTTTGAAAACATATACAGCACGGCGCACATTATCAGGCACACGGGTATCAGCACAACCGAATCGTTGAACGACACCGAGTCGAGGCTGCCCATTGTCCACACGACATACGACTTTACATTGACCTCGTTTGAGAAGAACTGCATTACATTCACCACCGAAGCCACCACGCCCGACACGAGAATACCAACGATAAGTATGCTCAGGATGTCCCTCACGCGAAGGCTCACGGCGAGAATAAGCATCAGCACAGCGGCAGCACCAAGCCCCGCAGCAATGAGTATTGCAAAGTTCGACACATCCGCCGACGGCAAAAACATACCGCTTCCGAGTACAATAACAGCCACGCCGAGGCTCGCACCGTTGCTTATGCCAAGCACATACGGACCAGCAAGCGGATTTCGGAAAATTGTCTGCATCAGCAATCCCGACACCGACAGCGCAGCACCGGCAATCATAGCCGTGATAAGTCGTGCCAAGCGGAATTCGCGGATGGTAAACTGGTAATCGACAGACATATCCGAACTGCCGAAAATGTAATCCATAATATCCGACAGCGGTATTTTGTTTGAACCAGTGCAGACATCAAGAATTGCCAACGCTATCAGCGCGAAAATTATCAAAGCATACTTTATAATATATGACAAACTGCGGTTCAATTTTCCAAAGTTTTATATTTCCGTGGCATCATACTACCCGTCATTCCGTAAGACAAAGCGAACAGGCGCAAGAATGAGCCTTGTGAGTCTGTCTGTACGGAATCTCCTATTGAAATCGTTTTCTTAGGAGATTGTTCGCTTTGCTTCACGAGGCTGTTGCGTTCCGCACAATTGAACAATATTACGCTCCCCGTTCCGTATCGCGTTATTGTTCTAACTTGCGGAATGACTGAATCATTTTGTTTTGTTATCCGGTAATACATAAATGCAAAAGTAGTTGAAAATTATAACTCAGCGAACTCTTACTCAAGTTTCCTATAATAATGTAGGCTATCGTCGTCCTCCGTGAAAATCTTGCGCAAGTCCTGCAGGATTATGTCGGGATGCACAATGCCCGACTCCCAAAAGTCGCTTCCGCCATATTCGCTGGTAATCTTGTTGTTATTGTAAATGCGTGCATTCTTGTACGGAGCAAGGTTTTCAAGGCGCGAATCCACATCAAGGATTTGCGAACGCTTTGTCTTCTCGTTGGTATTGAGCCACACCTCGGCATCGCTTGCCATAAGGAAAACTTGCTCAATAGAATACGGAAGGCTCTCGGTCGATTCGTTGTCGAAGACATACTGACCGCCAGCCTCCTTCACGAAATTTGCGAAGAAACTGTTCCCGCCAGGTACCCACCAAGTACCTTTCCACGGCAGACTTACGAGCACCTTCGGGCTTTTGTCAGTTGGCATAGCCTTGATTTCATTGTACCGGTTTTCAACGCTGTCGAAATAGTGTTCTGCCATTTCCAACTTGTCGTAGAAGCAACCGAAGAATTTCATCCATTCGGTTCTGCCCAACGGACGCGGCTCCAGATAGTCGTCAACTATCACAATCGGGATACCTATCCTTTCAAGTTTCTGGAAACCGGAGATAGACTCATTGTCAATACCATATGCAAAGACAACGTCTGGCTTCAACGAGATTATGCGTTCCATGTCGAGCTGCTTGTCGTAGCCGATTTCCTTAATCTTGCCATCGCGAATCATCTTCGCAACAACTGGGTCGCAAACGTATTCCGTTCCGCTCAATCCAGTTATCGATGAAGCCTCACCAAGTTGCGAAATGAAAGCCGTGTGTGTTGTGGAGAAGCAGACTGCACTGCGAATTGGGATTTGTATTGCAGAATCGGATTTCTCGCGTGAGAGATGCAAAACGCGATTATTGCGCGTTAGTGTGACATCGTAGCCATCGTCGGTAGCCACAATTCCAAAGTTCTGCGAGTAGCGGTTTCCCTCAACTACGCATTTTTCCTGTCTGTAATCCTTGCAGGAATACAGCACAGAAAACACCAACAATATGAATATCAATCTTTTCATAAAAAGAAACTTCCGACCACAAATATAGTCGGAAGTTTCCAATTTTACCTTGTGTTCTATGTTATTTTGTCAACAAAATTTTCTTGTTTGCAACAAATGCAGGAGTGCTAATCCTTACAACGTACAATCCTTCGGGATATGCAGAAATGTCCATTGTGTGATTGTCTGAAGCACTTACCATTTCAGTTGTTACAAGTCTGCCGAGAGCGTCATATATCTCAACGCTGTAACCTTCAGATTCAGCATTGCCGAACGAAATATTCAGCAAGCCTGTCGTCGGGTTCGGGAAAATAGAAATAGAATTCTCGTCGGCTTCCATTTCCTCAACGCTTGTAAGGTCAGCAATTACTTCAATTGGCAATGAAGTGTTGAATGATAAATAATCTGGACACGAATACCAAACATTGCTCTTCATAACCGACATTGTATTCTCGCCATTTGCCGGTCTATTGGTAACGACAGGAACAACAAACAAGTCATCGCTTATGTCATCATTGTTGTTGTCGGGATAATTAATCCTGAATCCGACGTGGAACGGACCAGATACTGGTGCTGGGGTATCGAACCTTATTATATTAACCTGACCTGCAGTTATATTCCTAATAAGTACCTTCTTGACACCTAATTCTTCGCCTGGCAAACCATTGTCATCGTCCCAAACATAGAATCTAACGTATGAAGTATTTTCTCCATATACAGCATGGCTAACAGGAACAAGCAAAGCACTTACCTGAGTGAATGTATGCGTTTGGAAATATTCCGCATAAGCCTTTATTTTCTTTCCATTATGACCAGCGTAGTAACCCCAAGTTCCAGACACAGATCTTTCGCCAGTAACATCTCCAGTTGATATGTTGCTCAAAGTATCGCTATACGCACTTACCGCACCATTGAATACATATATGTACTCTTGCTTGGTAATGGTTGAAGAACCGCAAGAATTAGATACAATCAAAGTAACATCATAAATTCCTGGAGTTGAATAGCGAACACCGTTCGTTGGTGAAAATTCGGTAGAAGTTCTTGGAGAACCGCCCTCAAACGTCCACTGTGAATATGATACTCCATTTGTCGAAAGGTTTTCAAACATAACCTCTGTTCCGTATGCAATAGCCCTGTTGGTTGCAACAAAGTCGGCGCGAGGTGCTTCTGTACACGGGTCGGTTGCCGATACCACAATATACATTTCCTTCACTATTTCATCGCTACCTATATTATTAGATACGGTCAACTTGACATTGTAAGTACCTTCTGTATTATAGACTACCGACGGATTAGGCTGTATGCTTGTTGCCGGCGTACCTCCTTCAAACTCCCAGTTCCATCTATATGGATTAGCCAAACTCAAATCGATGAAATTAACCGTTTCGCCCGGTCTTATCAAGGTCTTGTTTGACGTAAAGTTTGCAGTCGGACGTTCATCCGATTGTGGCACAACCTTTATATAATTTTCCTTCAATTCAATATCCTGAACGCCATTGGTCTTTCGACATCTAAGTTCTACATTGTACGTACCCACCTCAGTATAAGCAATTACTGGAGGAACAGAATCGGAGCAGTTTGAAGGAGTTCCGCCGTCGAAATGCCATGCCCACTGGTCGAAAGGTCCGTTCTGCGAAAGGTTTGAGAATCTGACCACGCCACCGACAGGGATTACAGTAATGTCAGCCTCGAAGTCGGCAATCGGCAATGTCGGGTTGTTCTGAACGACGATGCAACCTTCGCAAACTTCCGAATCATAATTATCGTCCGCGTTTTGCACATAAAGCGTAACATTATAGGTTCCTGGAGTATTATAGCAGATGTTTGTCGGATTTTGCTGGGTCGAACTTACGGTTTCGGCACCTTGGAAAGTCCATGTCCACGAAGTTGGTGAACCAGACGACAAGTCGGTAAAGTTGATACACTCACCTATAGTAATATTGTATGAAGAAGCAACGAACGCTGCGGATAATTCTCCGTATGGATCAGGAGGTGGAACATCGCCGTTTTCGTTAACTGTAATGTATGCATTCTTGGTTTCGGTGTCTTCACTAGTTCCATCCGATATTGTAAGCGTAACATTGTAAGTTCCTGCTGTCGAATAAACAACACTTGGGTTCTGTGAAGTTGAAGTGCTTGGGTTACCGCCAGGGAAAGACCACGACCACGAAGTCGGGTTGCCAGTAGAAGCATCACGGAAAGCAACAGTGCCGCCAACTGCTACGGTAGTCGGATTGCCAGTAAAATCAGCATTCAGATTACCTGGCGTTGGAGGTTCCGGATCTGTTCCCGAATTCGGATAACGTCCCGGACAAGTTTCTGCACCAGTGTTGTTAGGATCGAGCCAAGGTTTAAGTTGGTTTGCACTTGATGTACCACCATCTTCCCAATGCAAGTCGAAACGACCATATACATCATACAACATACTTGCAGAAGAGGAACAATTATAATACGGTCCGCCAGACAATGTTCCCATTACAAGTTTATTAGCGTCTCTGAACAACGGAGAACCCGAAGAACCACCCTCGGTAAAGCCTGTAGAAGCATTCCATGTTGCCCTCCAGTGTCCATTTGGAGTATTGGTCTGACCAAAAGTACCCAAAGTCAACTCACTCGTAACTATAGATATTTTCTTAATATCACCACTAGGATGATGGATTCCTGTGGAATTCGGAGCAGCCACATCCGTTCTGTCCCAACCGTTATAATAAGCACCTATTTGCTCCAAATCATCCTCTGTAGTATTAATCTGCAAAAGCAAGAAATCCGTTCCAGATGCCTGAGCGCCAGAAGGACGAGCCTTTAATGTACAACCATTAACAACATCATAATCGGGTTCAGATGTCGGATTATTACAATTAGAAGATTCAAAATTAAAATAAAACTCCCATCTATTAAAAAATCCATTTGCATCCACGCCTCCGCAATGGTCTGCCGTAAGGAAGTAAGGCGTTCCATCGTTAGCCGTGTTGTTTACAAGTGTTCCTGAACAGAATCCACCACCTTCACTCGAAACGACCCAAATTTCGGCAACGCCCTTCTTCTGATCTTGCCAGTTGGCACCTGCCGGGCAATTAACATTAACCTCACAATCATAAGAGCCTCCGAAACCAGTCTGACGCTTCTGTGCATAATACCCTACAAAAGCATCTACCCCACGATAAAAATACGAAAGAGCATCAATCTTTATAACAGGCGTTCCTACAACCGATGCAGGCTGTATGTATTCCATATACAAGGCATCACCTTGAATCATCTTTGGAGAATAATACGTTCCATACTTTGGATTATTGCTTGCATCAACCTTTACGACCTGCTGTCTGTTTTCGTTATACAGATACAACTCTGCGCCGTTCGGAATGTAAAATTCCTCGCACATCACCTTCAATGCCTTTGCACCTTCACACGCTATACGCACACGCCAAACTTTTGTTCCATCGGCGAGCACATCCGTAGTACCGCAATTGTCCATATTCATATTGACATCAAGGATTCGTGCGACCTTGTACATTTCGCCATTCTTCTCGTCGGAAGCATCCTCGTTCATAATCTGAACCATATCTGGTGGTGTTACGACCACATTGTCTATCTCTGACAAAAGTTCAGAATGCTTAAAGCTAAATGGCTGATTCTGAGAATAAACAGCATTAGCAAGCAGCAATGCTACAAAACTTAAAACGAATATTAAAACCTTCTTCATTTTAGTAATTTTTATGTTAATAAAAAGCGGTGCAATTTAAGAAAAACTTTTTACAAATCATCTTAAATCGTCAATTTTTTTAACGTTTTTTTCTCAATATGGTTGCCTGTTTTTGTTAAGAAAATATCCTATATCAGTATAATATATTTTGCTTTTTATATAATATTATATTTTAACGCAATTTTTTAGCAAAAAAATTTGTCATTACATTTTTTTGCTATACTTTTGCAGTCCCAAATGTTGGAAGAATTGACCAATTAGCTCAGCAGGTAGAGCACCTGCCTTTTAAGCAGGGGGTCTGGGGTTCAAGTCCCCAATTGGTCACAAAAAAACCGCTATAGGCGGTTTTTTTATTTTACTTTTCACAGACACACTAGAGTATAACATAGGGCATTACTATTCTTTCGGCAACATTATAAATTCAGTAGCTTTTGCAAGTTCGACTGGTTTCCGTCCATCAGCAGGAAAAGCCATGATAGTCGGAACAAAACCTTCAACATTCTCCATAAAATTACAAACATACAAGAACGTTCCATCGTCTAACCATCCCATCGACGGACCATCATCGTATGACAAGTCGGTACCATCAAGTACAACCTGCATCTTTCCATCAAGGCTTGCAATACAATATGGACCATGAGGGAAGTCTCCCCAGCCTAGCACTGCGCCAAAGACAACCCTGTCGCCCTTAGGCGAAATTCCACTAAAATCGAATTCCTCTGGTGTCGATTCAAATTTCATCTTGTCGGTAAGGCAAATCCCGACAATATCTTTCGATCCGTAATAGTAGTTATACGACGATTCTTCGCTTTCGTCATCATCGGAACCGGCCTCGTAAAAACTGTTGTAAGTTATTCCAACATTGTCTTCTTCTTCCTCATCATCATCCACCGAAACATTAAAATAATCGTACAGGCTTTCCTCGTTCTTGGCTTTTACAAACTTGTTTGCCTCAAGGTCATACACCTTTATCTTTGTAAACCAGTAACCATCCCAGCTGAAGTCGTAGTTCACACCTACATATCTGCCATCGTTGCTCATACTCAAAGCCGAATAGGTGCCGTATGTTTCGGTTATGCAGTCGTTGCAGGCAAGCCCCCAGCTGACAATCTCCTGCGGAGCAGGATTTTCGGAAGCAAAGTCGATGCACTTCAGCACCATCGTACTGTCCCTGCATACAGAGTAGTACAACATCAAAGTTCCAGGCTTGAAAACATAATTCACAATCTCATCGTTTTCTTTTTCATAAACAGCAGAATCCATATCTGCAACGGAGAAAAAACAAATCTTAGAGCCACGGAAATAGACAAAATCATAATCGGAAAAGTTTGGAAAACTATCAACTACAATGCTGTCAACTTCCACAATAGTATCATTTACCGTTTCAAGACTTGCCGCTTTCTTTTCATTGTTATCAGATTTACACGAAAAAACTACGCATGACATCAACACTACAAACGAAATCGCTAATATTTTTACTAAACGTAAATCCATATACCTAATATATTACAAAATCAATTTTGGGGCAAAGGTAAAACAATTTGTTGAATTTGTTTTATAGCCGAGATATTAAAATGCAAGATTTATCTTATCTTTTATCTTTTTCACCACATCGTAGGTCTTGAGTACGGTGTCAACGTTTACCTCTGGTGATTTGTTATATAATATTGATTTTGCAAAAGACGTAAACTCATCATAATAAACGTTGTTGGGCTTTACAATGATAGGTTCGACACACAAATCGCCAACAGTCTGACTGAAGAACGAAAGATTTTCATCCTCGATCTGTTTCTTTACAAGCGAAGCCTTATTGTTGAGCATGTCGATATTGGTGTAGTTGTCGCGACAATAGAATGTCATTCCATGCGAATCTTCGGCAGCAATTCTGCTCGCCACAAAATGTGCCACACAACCATTGTAGAATTCGATTCTAACATTTATCAGATCTGGAGCAATTACAGGAATCTGCTGAAGCGAAGATGCACTTGCGTAAATGTTCTTCACATTCGATTTTACCACGCTCAACACTATATCGACATCATTTATGAGCATATCCATCAACACCGAACAATACTCGTTTCGCATGTCGAAACGCCGATGGTTGTGCGACTGTATAAAACGCGGCGACACAATAAACGGCTTAGCAGAAAGAAATGTATTGTTGAAACGATGATGGAACCCAGCCTGAACCTTCACATTGGCCTCATCGACGATGTTCGACAACTTGGTAACATCTGAACTACAATAAGAAGATGCCGGTTCGAAAAACACATGTTTGGATGATTTTACCAAAGTTTTTATCTCATCCAGACTGGTTGCTGGCGAAACAGCTATCACTGCATCCACGTTCTTTAGGAAAGTTTCTTCCTCATCAAATTCATGCAAATGTAAGTCAAGCGAACCATTACTGGCAGACACCGTAGAATACATACCCACCACATCCAATTCAGCAACATCAAGAATATTCTCGACCATACTTACTGTACTGGAATCAATACTGCCATATACACCTGTCCTTATCATTCAAAAAAAATATCGGCACAAAAATACCTTTGCATTCAATTGTGTTTTTAAGTTTCATAATCTTTTTTCAACTGATTGATGTTAAACATAATGGTATAGGGCAAAACAGCCTGTCCTAAACCAACAAAATCTCAGATCGCCCTCTGCAAATCCAATCTTTTTAGAATCTTTGGATTTTCAAATTCTCAAATCTTCAAATAATCAAATAATCAAACCATATCAAACAACCATAAACAACATCAAACAATTTAAAACCTCACCATACATCATTAACAGAACAATCGTGTCATGGCGCGATTCTCACCAAACATCATCAGACATTGCATGCAACGTTTCTACAGATTTTCAAATCCTTAAATTCTTGATTGTTTTGTACAATCGTGCCATGGCGCGATTCTACAATCATCAATCAATTAAATCGTAAATCGTACTTCGTCAATCGTAAATAATTTTGTATCTTTGCGCTCCAATAAAACGAAACAAGAAAATGTCTGAAAACACACAAGACAAGGAACTTATAAAGGAAGTCACGCAATCGGAATACAAGTACGGATTCGTTTCCGACATCGAAGCCGACGAAATTCCCGTTGGTCTTACCGAAGAAACAGTACGACTGATTTCCCAGAAGAAAGGTGAACCCGAATGGCTTCTAGAATTCCGTCTCAACGCTTTTGAGAAGTGGAAAAACATGGAACAGCCCAACTGGGGACACCTCGACATTCCACCAATCGACTACCAGAGCATAATATACTACTCGGCACCTAAGCAGAAGAAAAAACTCAACTCGCTCGACGAAATCGACCCCGAAATCAAGAATACTTTCGACCGGCTCGGCATTCCGCTAGATGAACAGAAACGACTTTCGGGTGTTGCTTTCGATGCTGTCATGGATAGCGTTTCTGTGAAAACAACTTTCCAGGAACGACTTGCCGAAGACGGAATTATCTTCTGCTCGTTCAGCGAGGCTGTGAAAAACCACCCCGACCTCGTTCGCAAGTATATGGGCAAGGTAGTACCTTCGGGCGACAACTATTTTGCAGCCCTCAACTCAGCGGTGTTCAGCGACGGTTCGTTCTGCTACATTCCTAAGGGTGTGCGCTGCCCTATCGAACTTTCGACATATTTCCGCATAAACGCAAGCAACACTGGTCAGTTTGAACGCACGCTGATAGTAGCCGACGAAGGCGCGTATGTAAGCTACATGGAAGGCTGTACCGCACCGCAACGCGATGAAAACCAGTTGCACGCCGCCATAGTGGAAATCATTGCTGAAACCGATGCCGAAGTCAAGTACTCAACCGTACAGAACTGGTATCCAGGAAACAAGGAAGGCAAAGGCGGAATCTACAACTTCGTCACCAAGCGTGGACTTTGCAACGGCAAGAACTCAAAAATCAGCTGGGCGCAGGTCGAAACAGGTTCGGCAATCACATGGAAATACCCGAGCACAGTGCTCAAGGGCGACAACTCGGTATCCGAATTCTACTCGGTAGCTGTAACAAACAACTTCCAGCAGGCCGACACCGGCTCAAAGATGATTCACATCGGCAAGAATACCAGCAGCACAATAGTATCTAAAGGTATCTCGGCAGGACGCAGCCAGAACTCGTACCGCGGTATGGTGATGATTGGCAAGAACGCCGACAACGCGCGTAACTTCTCGCAGTGCGACTCTCTGCTTATGGGTGATAAGTGCGGAGCTCACACCTTCCCCACCCTCGATGTAAATAACGAAACTGCAGTGGTAGAACACGAAGCTACGACATCGAAAATCAGCGAAGACCAGATTTTCTACTGCAACCAGCGCGGCATCTCAACCGAAACCGCTATCGGATTGATAGTAAACGGATACGCCAAGGAAGTCATCAGCCGTCTGCCTATGGAGTTCGCCGTCGAAGCCCAGAAACTGCTGCAAATAAGCTTGGAGGGAAGCGTTGGGTAAAGTTGAGAGTTGAGAGTTAAGAGTTGAAAGTTGAGTAGCAGCGCAACGCTTTGCGCTGAAAAAAAGAAAAACAAAAGATAAAAGTTGAAAAGTAAAACAGACATACTACCACTTCTCACAGTCAAGTACTTCGATGTGAAGTCAACGACCAACTACCTGTTGGCGAACAAACAGCAGATTGGTAGTTTTGTCGTCTTTTCGCTCGAAAACGAACCTTTCTCGTGGCGGGCAAGCTGGGTTCTCTGCAAATATGCGGAACGAAAAGCCGCCGATATACAGCCATACGCACAAATGCTCATCGACAACCTGCCCAACATAGCAAAGCCAGGACACCGTCGCGAAACGCTGAAGATACTATCGCACCTGCAACTCGATGAAAGACAATGCTGTGACCTCTTGGACTTCTGCTTCAAATGCATAAAGGACAACAAGCTACAGGCATCAGTCCGCTCTGCCGCCTACGACATGCTCATGAAAATCGGAGAGCAATACCCCGAAATCAGATCGGAAGCCATAGCAATCTTCGACGATACCAAGGACTACTATCCTCACGGAATCCGCAAATCAATATCTGTAAAGACGATGCGAGCATCGTCACAAGCAAAAGTAAAGATGTTGCGTGCAACATCTCATAGTAACAACGAAAAAATCATATCACTATGCTAACTATAAAGAACCTACACGCCGAAATCAACGGCAAAGAAATACTCAAAGGCATAAACCTCGAAATAAAGGCCGGTGAAGTTCACGCCATAATGGGACCTAACGGCTCTGGAAAATCGACCTTGTCGGCTGTCCTCACAGGAAACGAGAACTACAAGGTTACCGAAGGTGAGGTTATCTTCAAAGGACGCAACCTACTAGAAATGAGCGTAGAACAGCGTGCTAAGGAAGGCATCTTCCTAAGTTTCCAGTACCCGGTTGAAATCCCAGGCGTAAGCATGATAAACTTCATGAAAACCGCCATCAACGAGCAGCGCAAATACCGCGGTTTGCCCGAATTGACTGCATCGGAATTCCTGAAATACACCCGCGAAATGAAGGAGTTCGTCGAACTGAAGGACGACCTTGCAAACCGTCAGGTAAATGTCGGATTCTCGGGCGGTGAAAAAAAGCGCAACGAAATCTTCCAGATGGCAATGCTCCGTCCCTGCCTGTCGATTCTCGACGAAACCGACTCTGGCCTCGACATCGATGCACTCAGAATAGTTGCTAACGGAGTAAACAAGCTCAAGACTCCCGAGACATCGTGCATCGTCATCACCCACTACCAGAGGCTTCTCGACTTCATCGTTCCCGATGTGGTTCACATCCTCTACAACGGACGCATCGTGAAGACCGCCGGCAAGGAACTGGCTCTCGAACTCGAAGAAAAGGGATATGGTTGGATTAAGGAACAAATGGGCGAATAATTTATGGACATCAAGAAAAAATATATCGACATTTTTGAAAGTTGCGCCGAACAGTTCCGCAAGTCCGACACCGATTTCGTGTTCGCGAAGCGCAACGAAGCTTTTGAAGCGTTCAAAAGCAACGGCCTTCCGACTGCCAAGACCGAAAACTACCGCAACCTCAATGTCAACGACATTTTCAGCACTGAGTTCGGAGGCATAATGCAGGCGAAGACCAACATCGACCTCAACGAATATTTCAAGTGCGAAGTCGAAAATATGGATGCTGATGTAATACTGCTATCTAACGGCAAATATTACGACAACAACAAGGCTGTGGACGGTAAAATTATCATCTGCAGCATGAAGGAGGCACAGCTGAAGCACCGCGACATTTTCGAGAAATACTACAACCGAAGCGCATCTACTTTCGGCGACGGATTTGTGAACCTCAGCACCATGCTTGCCGACGACGGACTTTTCGTCTATGTTCCGAAGAACACCCACGCCGAAAAGACCTTGCAGATAATAAACCTAACTCACGGCTTCGGCAACAAGAACATCATCAAGCGCAACCTGATTGTACTTGACGAAAATTCGTCACTGTCGGTAGTTGTCTGCGACCACACGCTCAACAGCAGCAGCAACTTTGTGATTGACACTACCGAATCTTTTGTCGGCAACGGCTCGAAACTAACGCACTACACACTGCAAAACGAGCCAGACAAGTCGAGCCTCGTAAGCAGTCACCTCGCCGAAATAGGCGAAAATGCAAATGTCGAGTCGTTTGTACTTACGCTTCACGGCGGAATCGTTCGCAACAACCTGCGCATTCGTCTCAACGGCGAGCATTCCGATGCCAACCTGCTCGGACTTTACCTCATCGACCGCCAGCAATATGTTGACAACTATACGCTTATCGAGCATCTTGTTCCAAATTGCAACAGCAACGAACTTTACAAGGGCATACTTGACGAGCAGGCACGCGGTTCGTTTATGGGCAAAATCATCGTCCACGAAGGTGCACAGAAGACGGCGGCCTACCAGACAAACCGCAACCTATGCCTTACTGGCGATGCCCGTATGACCACCAAGCCGCAGTTGGAAATCTATGCCGACGATGTTCAGTGCAGCCATGGTGCAACTGTTGGTCAGCTCGACGAAGAAGCATTGTTCTACCTTCGCCAGCGCGGAATTAGCACCAAGGAAGCAAAGCTGATGCTTATGTTCGCCTTTGCCAACGACATTCTGATGAATATGCACATCGAACCGCTCAAGGAACGCATTTCTGGCATGATAAACTCTCGTCTGCGTGGCGAACTTACCGAATGTAGCAACTGCCTGCTGAATTGTGAAGGCGGTAACTGCAAAGCATAGGAATGCTTTGAATGGTTAAAACCGTTTGGGTGGCTAAAAGAAGGAAAGGCAAAAATTACAATGAAAAAATCAAAAGTCCGGCATTGTGTCGGACTTTTTGTTTTTTGTTAAACTCTATTCACAAGAAGAAAAATATGATCAATGCAAATCTGGCGCCCATTATGGTTAGTAGGATGGGTCTGCGGTTCCAACTATGCTATCTGAATCATAATAACCGTCATAATTTATATCCATTATCTTTTTTATAGTTGCCTTTGGCAAAGATTTACAATCCTCGAATGCTCCATAACCAATGCTTGTAACAGAATTGGGGATAGTTACAGAAGTTAATGCTATGCATCCTGAAAAAGCATGTCTACCAATCTCCGTAACTCTATCATTAATGACAATCGATGTTAGTCCACTACAACCAGAAAATGCCCAATCGCCAATTTTCGTTACCGAATTTGGGATAGTTACAGAAGTTAATGCTGAGCATCCTGAAAAAACATCATAATCAATGCTCGTTAAACTTTCTGGAATTATTATTGACTTCAATCTAGAACAATCTTTAAATGCACAAGATTCAATACTAGTCACCGAATTGGGTATTGCAATTGATGATAGGCTTCTACAACTTTCAAATGCACTATTACCAATGCTTGCAACAGAATTGGGAATAACCGTATTGGAGCAACCGATAAGCAATTTGTTTGTTGATGTTTCTATTATTGCGTTACAATCATCTCTCGAATCATATATAGGATTGCACGAATCTACCTCTATATCTTTAAGTCCACGACAATCATTAAATGCACGCATATCAATATTTGTCACTGAATTGGGTATAGTAATTGTTGTCAGTCCGCTACAACCAGAAAATGCCCAAGAACCAATGCTCGTAACCGAATTGCCAATTGTAACCGATGTCAGTCCACTGCAACCTTCAAAAGCGCAACATCCAATACTAATCACCGAATTAGGGATTGTGACCGATTTAAGTCTGCTACAACCATCAAATGCACCTTCGCCAATACTTGTAACAGAATTGGGGATTGTAATTGATGTCAATCCGCTACAATCTCCAAATACTTCATAACAAATTTCTGTTATCGAGTTGGGGATAGTTATAGATGTTAATGCCGAGCATTCATAAAAAGCTAAAGAATCAATATAGGCAACCGAATTAGGAATTGTTATTGATTTCAATCCTTTGCACCCCATAAATGCACTATGACCAATGCTTGTAACAGAATTGGGAATAATAGTATTGAAGCAACCTGTAAGCAATTTGTTTGTAGATGTTTCTATTATTGCGTTACAATCCTCTCTCGAATCATATATAGAGTTGTGCGAATCTACTTCAATATCTTTAAGTCTACTGCAACCTGAGAATGCACCAATACCAATATTTGTCACCGAATTAGGAATTGTAACCGATGTCAATTCTCGACAATCTTTAAATGCACGCATACCGACATTTGTCACCGAATTGGGAATAGTAATCGATGACAGTCCGATGCAACCATAAAAAGCATAATCGCCAATGATTTCAACAGAATTGCCGATTATAACAGATGTCAGTCTGCTGTGACCAGAAAATGCACACCTACCAATGCTCTTAACAGAATTAGGTATAAACAAAGTCGTACAACCATATAATGCATCATAATCAAAAATTCTACCAAGGATTTTACCAGAACGGTCAAAGTATATTGGGGTTGGCAAATTAAAAGCACCATCGCCAATGATTTCAACAGAATTTCCTAATATAACAGATGTCAGCCCAGTACAACCCTCAAATGCCCATTCTCCAATGTATTTAACAGAATTGGGCAAAATCAGTGTTTTTAGGCTACTACAATTACTAAATGCAGAACTATCAATAATTTCAACTGATTCTCCAAAAGAAACAGATGCCAATCCTTTACAACCCTCAAATGCGCATTTCCCAATGTATTTAACAGAATTAGGCACTATCAGCGATTTTAAGCCATTCCAATCATCGCGCCGCCATCGCCATTTATAACCAAAAGCCTCATCGGCTATACCTTTTGTGCCTTCCTGTATAGTCAAAGTGCCAGATGGTTCCCCACGCTTATATCCAAGGCACCAATTGTCAAGATACATAATGTCAGAGTCTGATTGTTCATAATACCATCCTGTCTTCAAAAAAGCGTCTTTGCCAATATTCTTTACTGAAGCAGGTATTGAAAATGATTTTAAGTCTGAGCAACTTTCAAACGCACTGTTTCCAATGCTTGTCACCGAATTGGGAATCTCTACCGAACTAAAAATATAGCAATCATAAAATGCATAATCTGGAATACTTGTAATATCATTGCTAATCACTAGCTTGTATTGGGACGGTTCTTTCGTAAAAATTGATCTCAGCATCCAATATGTGCTATTGTGAGAGCAATATCCATCGTTATCCGCCCCATAGTAGCTACATTTCTCTTTATCATCTTTGAGAGAGTACAACCGCTCGGGGTATAAGCAATCGGGGTCAGAATAAAGCAATGCTACAGATTCTATACTATCGCATCCATAAAATGCTTTACGGCCAACATAAGTTACAGAATTCGAAATAACAATCTCCCTAATCCCACTGCACATATAAAATGCGGAATCATCAATACTTGTTAGTGTTTTTGGAAGCGAAACTGATGCAAGATTGCTACTATTACTAAAAGCATTATTCCCTATTTTCTTAACAGAGTATGTTATTCCATTATATAAAACAGTTTCTGGTATAACAAGGTTGCCAATTGGATTGCAGTCGTAGTATGGTTCATTAATGTTCTGGCGTACTATCTCAACCGTATATGGTTCCTCATTCGATGTAATTTTATAATACAAAGTCTGTCCGCTTTCGCATACTGCAGAAAAATCATAAGATTTAGATTTGCACCCTGTAAAAATTACAACCAAAATTGTTAGTCCAAATATTATTTTCATCATTAGATTCGAATTAAATTTAGGCAAATATAAAGATTATTTACGATTTACGAAGTACGAATTACGATTGAAAAATTTGATAATTTGATAATTGTTGAATCGCGCCATGGCACGATTGTACAGTTTAAAGGGTTCAATGTTCAAGGTTTTCGCAAAATAAATCCTATTTTGAAGATTTTAAGTGATTGAATTTCGTTTATATTTAATTTACAATGTTTTATCATTTTAAATATTCCAAAATTGCTATTTACAAATAGCATCTACCAAAATAATTTGCTATTTACATATACTATTTTTGATAAAAATTTGCTATTTAGAAAAAGCATTTTACCTTGCGGATTCACCCAGCACCGCCACCCTCGGCCAAACATCTCCATCAAGCCCCGACAGGAACTTCAACTGAATAGGAATCAAAATGTTGCCTATGTGTTGCATTTGGGTTGGTTCTTCCTCGGGAACTTCGTATGATTTCAGGCAATGCAAATCGTCGGCAGCAAGTGCATAGTAGCGAAGCTGGTCTCCAGATAATATGCTTACGGACCAGTCGTGGAAGTTGCCAATTATCATCATTCCATCGGTTTCGGGATTGAAATCGGGGATTTCTGCTTTATGGAATTCATAATCCTTGGCATCGAGCATCCAAAAACGATTTTCGATGTCGCTAAGGAACGCTAAGGAACGCTGATTGCGGAATTCGGTGACAAAAATGTGCTTGGGAACAATGCCTTCTGGCAACTCGATAGGTCGCAAATAAGGTCGTCCGCGTTGCATTTTCAGGTGGAAAAGCTTGTCGTTTGAATCGGTGATAAGATAGCCATTGTCGTATTCCTTCTTTGTGGTCGGATTTCCCGAAATAATGTGTGCCGGAAAGACAAAGCCTTTCTGTACAAACATTTTAGTGAACAAATCGGATTTTGCCTCGTTGACCGAATTTGTAGCCATATCAACAAATTCGATGGCATTTTCCGTAATGCGGAACACATCGGTCGGCATTTCCAAATCGACACGCCCCGACATTGATTCCATCAGCGGATAAAGTGCTATTTCCCTCTTGTTCACAGCAGCAGGAGCAGTCTTGAATGTAAAATTTTCGTTCTGTATGAATTTCGCACTCACAGGACGGCCATACAGGGTGTCGGGCAATTTCTCATTCACAATCAACTGCTTGCAATAGAAAGTAGGCAGCATTTCGTAAAACTGCGCCTCGGTGTATTCGTTGGCGCGCGCATCGAAGTAATGTTTTCCCGAATCCTCGTTCTTGAACATTGCAAAGTCGTCAATGCCAGCACTGTACAAAGTGAATGGCGGTTTCTCGGAAGTGTCGGCAGCAAAATGGAAAGCCCAAGTAAGAATCCACACGACAAGAAAAGCGCATACACAGACGAAAAATGTGCGTCCAACAATCACCAAAAGTTTCTCTATCTTATTCATAACTACTCCTTTCCTTCCTTAAAACGAACAACCGACAAAAGTGGCAGTGCCAAACTCACTACGACAAGCACCGTCAGCCAGGGCAACAGCCTATTGTATGCTTCGGGCGCTGGCGACATATAGAAAACTCGCAGGCAGGCAATGGAAATCAAGATGTTGAGAATTCGTCTGCGCCAAACCGGTTCGAGGCAAATCCAAGCCACCAGTATGTATGCCGACAAGCCTGCCAGATACCACGGCAAGGCGGTCAGAACAATGTGCCAGACTATTTCGTCGGCAAAAAAAGTCTGCAAGCCCAGCAGAAGCATAACAAGATTGCCGCAGAACAGCAATGCAAGGCATCCAAAGCCAAACAGAAGCATCTCCATTACCGAGCGCACATATCCGCGTGGCAGATGCATTGTGAGTTTCAGCCGCTTATGAACTAGTTCGGGAACAAACTGAACCACCGCAGCCACAATTCCCACCAACAGCGGAACATACCGCAGCATATCAATGAAAATGGCATCGCGAAACATCGCGACCTCCCACAGATGGGCGGCACCTTTCAGCGACACCAGCCTATTGATGTTCAAAAGCACATATCCGCAAAGTGCAAAAGTTGTCAGCAATGCAACCGCATAAAACCAACGAGTTTTTATCCATTCTTTGTAAAGCATAGCGAGATTTGTTATTTGATGATTTGAAAATTTGATTTGTAGAGACGTGCCATGGCGCGTCTCCGTGCACGCCGCGTCGCCACAAATTATCAATTATCAATTATCAATTATACATTGTCCATTATCCATTGTTTAATATTTCCCCGTCAATCCGATGAAAGCATCCTCCAAATTTACCTTCTGCGATGAAAAATCCTCGAAAGCAACACCATTTGCCACCAACCGCGATTTCAGTTCGTCGGCATCCAAGAACGAGCCAAGTTCGACATTGCCACGGATTACCGTAGGATGATAGACATCAGCCATTTCGGGCAAGGTGCTGTTTTCCACCAACCTGAAATTGTACTGACGATATTTGCCGAGCAATTCGTCAACTGGCATCTGCAAGATAATCTTGCCATAGTCCATCATTATGCAGTCGTCGATGAGCCGCTCCATATCCTGTATTATGTGCGAAGTCAGGAAAACAGTCTTTCCAGACGATTTCACAAAGTCGCGAAGGTAGTCGATGAACAAACGGCGGTAGCCAGGGTCAAGTCCGAGCGAAAAGTCGTCCAATATCAGCAACTTGGGATTCTGTGCCATCAGAAGTCCGAGTGCCACCTGCGAACGCTGTCCGCACGACATCCGCGAAATGCGCTGGTTAGGTGCGACTTTCAGCATCGACATCAGGTCGTAATACACATTCTTGTCCCATTGCGGATAGAATCGGGCATAAAAGCGTTCTATCTGGCGGATAGTCATAAAGCTGTACTGGATATGCCCCTCGATGAGCAGACCGATGTCGCGCCGAAGTTCGGGATTCATACCGATTATGTTCTGCCCGAAAATGCGACATTCTCCGCTACGGGGCTTCAGGAAACCGCTGAGAATGTTTATCGTCGTGGTCTTGCCGGTTCCGTTTTTGCCCAAAAGTCCGAGTATGCGACCTTGCGGCACGGAAAAGCTAAGGTTTTCGTATATGCACCTTTTGCCGTAGTAATGGGTTAGGTTAATGCAATCAATCATAAAATGTTTCAGGTTTCTAGGTTTCTATGGCTGACGCCGTTTCAATGCCTGCGGCGTTTCAATGTTTCACGTTTCTAGGTTTCTGGGCGAACAGGCTCACAGGCTTGCAGGCTTACAGACTTTTGTACTGTTAGCCTGTCAGCCTTTTAGCCGCCACAGATTATCAATTATACATTGTCCATTGTTTTTTAGTGCCCTACGGGCAGAAATTGAACAAATTCTTTTCAAATCCAACAAATAATTTGAAAAATTTGATTCAATTTGTTTAATTTCTCGCGTAGCGACTTCCATATTATTTTTTCATTATTGTGGCGACGTTGCATGCAACGTTGCTACAGATTATTAATTGTTAATTGTCAATTACATTATATTCCACCGCATCCAAATGATAGAACGACAAATACGCCTTGCCTTCCTTTGCTTTGCGTTCTGCAATCTTTGCACGGAAATCGGCAATGCGAGCTTCTGGAGTATTGGCAGTTTCCTGTCGCGACTGCTTTTCGGCTCCGCAACCCTCGGCACCTTCGCCGTGCTGCTCCATTCCTGCGAGTTCCTTTTCCCATTCGTTCAGGTAATCCTCGTCAATGCGCTCTTCCCTGACAATACCCTTTACATAAACAATATGCTCAAGACATTCCTGCTTGAAAGGTTCGCCAAGTTCCACACTTTCAACACGCAAAATCTGCGTATCGTCGCTGCCCATAAGGAACATCTTGCGTCCGCTGTGACGGCATAAATGCATACACACGCCCTCAACCTCCACGGTATCGCCGACCATTGCATCAATCTTTGCAAGCGCATCATCAACCTGCAAAACCTTTGCTTCGGGTGCTTCTTGTTCTACCTCGGCATTTTTCTTTCCATCGCAGGAAAAAAGAGCAAATGCCATCATTATTACTGCTAAAAGTTCAAATATTCTTTTCATATACTTAAATTATTATCCATTTACTTTGTGTCCTTCGTCTTCCCTTCGACCCTTCGACATACTCACTTCGACAGCCCTTCGACTACGCTCAGGGAACTGCTCAGTGCGCCGCAGTAAGCGAAACTCAGTGGGCGGATGTTAAAAAAGCGTCGGGGCACGAAACATAAAAGAATATGAACAACATCTGCCCCGACATAGGAAATTTAACAAAAAATCTTAACGAACGAGTATCTTTTTTGTATCATTATCACCAACTTTCACGATGTACATTCCTTGCGGCAAATTGTGTCTTTCTACATCGCTTACAACGGCAAACGATTCCACAACCTGACCTAACATATTATATACCATAACATTCAATCCTTCTGCACCAGAAATCACAAGTTCGCTTTCGTAGGAATAGATTTCGATGTTCCTTGCTTCGTCAGACAAAACGGAAGTGGCAAGTTTGAATGTGACATCAACAGTTGCATCGGCTGTAACGGTAAGCGTATAGGTGTTATTTTCAACGGTAACTGCTTCGCCGTCAACCTTAAATTCATCAAGTTCGTAGCCTTCCGCTGGAGAAATTGTGAAAACAACTTCTGTGTCGGCAAGCAAGTCGGTCAAAGATTCTGGTTCGGTAGTAACCGTGCCGTTTTCGCCAACATTCAAGGTAATTGTATAAGTTTCAGGTTCTACAGGTATCAACTTGAAAGTGACATCAACAGTTGCATCAGCAGTAACGGTAAGTGTATAGGTGTTGTTTTCAACGGCAACTGCTTCGCCGTCAACCTTAAATTCATCAAGTTCGTAGCCTTCCGCAGGAGAAATTGTGAAAACGACTTCCGTGTCGGCAAGCAAGTCGGTCAAAGATTCTGGTTCGGTAGTAACCGTGCCGTTTTCACCAACATTAAGCGTAATAGTGTAGGTTTGCGGTGCTGGAGCTGTAAATTCATATCCGGGGAATGTGTATTTTGCAACAACACCCTGCCACGAATATGTTGATGTG
>Ga0310696_10002402_pt1 | contig 24877 bp, 20 predicted proteins | sample AusTroGonzalo_MG_4_FD_203885 | JGI IMG/M metagenome (GOLD analysis project Ga0310696, IMG submission 203885) | Bovine rumen microbial communities from tropical cattle in Woodstock, Queensland, Australia - Gonzalo_02 (v2) (version 2) | ecosystem: Host-associated > Mammals > Digestive system >...
GCAACTGCGATGTTGGGTGATACGCCTGTGTATGATTTCTTTGAACAAGAATGTTCGGATGAAGACATTGTTGAATTGCGTAAAAATAAATATGGTCGCAAAGCATTGGCCTTGTTGCAGGTTGGACGCAAAGAACGCGCAGAAGAATATTTGAAATATCTTATTACATCAAAGTCATCCGATAAAATGTTGCATGCTGTGAATGCGTTGTCATCGATGTATGGTTTGCCACGTGTTTCAATTTTGGTTTCAGGTGTTATGCGTGACAGGGGCGTTTTAGAAATCAATGATGATATTATTTATTCGGCGCAATATCCGTTGCCGAATTGGGAACCAATGGGTGGTTGGTCAATTGATCGCGCTTTGTTGTTGGCAATTACAAAACAAGAAAGTGGATTTAAAATAAATGCTAAATCTAATGCGGGTGCGAATGGTTTGATGCAGATTATGCCCAGTACAGCAAAACGTGTCGCACGCAAAAATTCTGTGAAGATGTCGGATATTGATATGTCAAAACCAGAACATAATATGTTCCTGGGGCAACAGTATATTGTTGATTTGCTTTCGCATCAAATGATTCAAAATAACATTATCAAAATGTTGGTCGCTTATAATGCAGGTATGGGTAATTTAGTTAAATTTGAAAAAAGTTTTTCAACATCTGATCCGTTGTTGTATATCGAAAGTTTCCCTGCGTATGAAACGCGTAATTATATCAAACGGGTAATGTCTAATTTGTGGCTTTATCGCGCGCGTTTGGAACAGCCTATGACTGCACTGAAAGAATTGGCCGACGGTCAATGGCCGTATTACAACAGCGAAGATGAATATGTTCAAAGCCAGACGTTTGATAAATTTTCGTTATAATTTTTATTTGCGGGGATTTGGTAATGCGAAGTGTTCCTGATTTTAGCATTGAAAAAGATTGTGGATACAAAATAATTGCCGGTGTTGACGAAGCAGGGCGGGGGCCACTTTGTGGGCCAGTTGTGGCGGGTGCTGTTGTTTTTAAAAAATATGATTTTGATGATATGCCAATAATTTCTGATTCAAAACAGATGTCAGCAAAACAACGTGAAATCGCATACGATTGGATTACAAATAATCCGAATGTTTTATGGGCTGTTGCGCAATGCAGTGCGGTTGAAATTGATGAAATGAATATTTTACGTGCATCATTGACTGCTATGAAACGTGCGGTTGCAGCATTGGATGTGGATTGTGAATATTGTCTGGTTGATGGAAATAAAATGCCCGATAAAATGAATGGAATGGCTGTGGTCAAAGGTGATGCCCGGTCATTGTCCATTGCGGCTGCGTCCATCATAGCCAAAGTGACCCGTGACAGAATTATGGATGAATTATCAAAAAAATACCCACAATATGGATGGGATAAAAATGCAGGATATCCAACCCAACAACATATCGATGCAATTAAAAAATACGGTATAAATGAACATTATCGTAAAACGTATGGACCTGTGAAAAAAGTCTTGGAATTCGGCGAAAAATCTTGACTTTTTTATGCAAAAAATGTATAATTCTTATGCATAAAAAAGGATGTTTTATGTCTTATACATTTTTACAAATAGTTGAAAAAATAAATGCTGAAAAAAGCGTTTTGGTTTTTACACCGGATGAATCTGGCAGTGGCGATAGACATGTTCGTTATGGTTTTTATGAAATTAAGAATTGTTCTTTTGGTCCAGTTATGTTTCGTTTTTTTGATGAACATTGGTGCGATGGAACGATATATTCCCGTGTGGCTGTTCGTATAAAAAACTCAAATTTTGAAGATAGTGTTGTTGAAATACAACGTGATAATTTTAATGTTATTTGTTATTTTCTTCAAAAGGCACAAAAAGAAAAGGCAAGAATTTCTGCAAGGGATGCGATTAATCGTTGGAATAATTTTTTAAAAACACCAAACCCAGAGAGTCGATTAAATGTTCGTCCCAGTACAATAAATGCATTAAAATCTTTTGAAGCGATTATGACAGTTGTGAATCGGCACAGACCGTATGAGCCATCTGATTTTGTGGCTGAATCTTTTATCCCAGATTTAGAAAGATAAAAGGAAGATAAAATGTCTGATGTTAAAAAGATTGTTTTTATTGATGATTCACCGCAGATCAGTGATAAAGCTTTCCTTCTTTTTTGTCGTGTAATCAATAAACCAAGACCATGGACATCAAAAGACTTGGTTCATGTTCCTTTTATTGATGATATGAATCAAAATATAAGATAAATAATTAAAAAGGGGATTGGCATGGCTGTTCGTACGATTGATACTTTTGGTGATTTACGTGGTAAATATGTTTTATTGCGTGATGATTTTAATGTGCAAATTGTTGATGGGGTTATTACTGATACTTTTCGCATAGATGCATCAATGCCAACAATTAAACGTTTATCTGAAAATGGTGCACGTGTTGTTATTTGTGCGCATCTGGGACGTCCAAAGGGCAAGGTGGTTTCAGAAATGTCCTTGCGGGTTGTTGCTGAATATATGAATGTTCCATTTGTTGACGATTGTTTGGCAAAAGATTTTATGCGTGATATGAAAGATGGTGATGTCGTATTAATGGAAAATCTTCGTTTTTATATTGGCGAAGAAGAAAATAATGATGAATTCGCAAAAAAATTAGCAACTGGTTTTGATGTTTATGTGAACGATGCGTTTGCTGTTTCACATCGTGCTGCGGCCAGTGTTGTTGCGATTACAAAATATCTGCCGTCGTTCGCGGGTGATTTATTGATAAGTGAAATTGAAAATATTTCACGTGTTATGGAAAAACCAAAACATCCATTGGTTGTATTTATTGGCGGATCAAAAGTTTCAACTAAAATGGGCGTGTTGAAAAAATTTGTTTCCATTGCTGATAAAATTGTTATTGGTGGTGCATTGGGGACTACATTTAATTTTGCAAATGGCTTGCCGGTTGGTAATTCTTTGTACGAAGAATCAATGGCAGATTTTGCATTGGAAATAATGAAAGATGCAGATAAAAATGGATGCGAAATATTTTTACCTTTGGACAAAGGCGTTGGTAAAGAATTTGCAAAAGATACATCACGTATAAATCGTGATGCGACACAAATCAAAGATGATGATGTCATAATTGATGACGGTGAAAAGACAGCGCAACGTAATGTTGATTTATTGTCAGACGCAAAAACTGTCGTTTGGAATGGAACTTTTGGTATGGCAGAGTGGGGCGACAAATGGGGAATGTCTTCGTTTGCGCTGGCTCGCGCATTGGCAACATTTACAAAAGAAAAAAAATTAGAATCAATTGTCGGTGGTGGAGATACTGTGGCTGCGTTGGATGCGTGTGGGGTTCATGGCGATATGACCTATGTTTCTACTGGTGGCGGAGCGTTTCTTGAATTTATTGAAGGTAAAGAATTGCCGGGTATCAAAGCACTAGAATTTTAGGTTTTTACCTTGAAAATTTGGAAAAAATCCCTATTTTTATACTATAAAATTGGCGAATCGGGTTATATTATGATATAATTCTATGTAAAAAAGAGGTTTTTATATGTCACTAGTACCTGTTGTTATAGAAGAGTCCCCACGCGGTGAACGTTCTTTTGATATTTATTCACGTCTTTTGCGGGACAGAATTGTTATGGTCTCAGGACCAATTGAAACAGCTATGGCAAACACTGTTGTTGCGCAGTTATTGTTTTTGGAATCTGAAAACCCAAATGCTGATATTTCACTTTATATAAATTCCCAAGGTGGCGATGTTAGTGCCGGATGGGCAATTATGGATACTATGCAATATATCAAACCAAATGTTTCAACAATTGGTATGGGGTTGGTTGCATCTATGGCTGCGGTTTTGTTGGCGGCTGGTGAAAAGGGTAAACGTTTTGTTTTACCAAATACACAAATTATGATTCATCAACCTTCTTCTGGAACTGAAGGCAAAGTAACAGATATGGAAATATATCTGAAAGAAGTTCAATATACCAAAAAAGCGATGATTAAACAGATGATGGAATTTACTGGTCGCAAAGAAAAAGAAGTTTTCGATGCGATGGAACGCGATAATTGGATGCAGGCAGAAGATGCTAAGAAATTTGGTTTAATCGATGGCATTTTGACACGTAAATAAAAATTCTATTTTTTCAAGGTGAAAAAAATGAGTAACAAAAAACAAGATACATCTGAAAACAATCCACAGCAATTTTGTAGTTTCTGTGGTAAATCTGTGTATGAAGTAAAAAAATTAGTCAGTGGACGTAATGTTTGTATTTGTGATGAATGTATAAATCTTTGTAATGACATTATGGCCGATGATAAGAAAACTCAGATAAATCGTGATGCTTCGAATTTGCCAACACCATCAAAAATTTATTCTTTCTTGAATGAATATGTTATTGGCCAAGATAACGCAAAACGCACTTTGTCTGTGGCTGTATATAATCATTATAAACGTAACAGTGCTGCGGTTGCTTCAAATGTTGAAATTCAAAAATCAAACATATTGATGATTGGGCCGACAGGAACCGGAAAAACATTATTTGCACAAACTTTGGCACGTGTGTTGGATGTTCCTTTTGCGATTGCAGATGCAACTACTTTGACCGAAGCGGGTTATGTTGGTGATGATGTTGAATCGGTTTTGACTCGTTTGTTGCAAAATGCTAATTTTGATGTGGAACGTGCACAGCGTGGAATAATTTATATTGATGAAATTGATAAAATTTCACGTAAGTCAGAAAATCCGTCGTTGACACGTGATGTATCTGGTGAAGGTGTTCAACAAGCGTTGTTGAAATTGATAGAAGGCACCGTGGCAAATGTGCCAGCCGGTGGTGGCGGACGCAAACATCCCGGGGAAGCAACTGTTCAATTAGATACCAGTAAAATTTTGTTTATTTGTGGTGGTGCGTTTGATGGTTTGAATAAAATCATTGGTGCGCGTACTTCTGAACGTGCTGGAATTGGTTTTGGTGCAGATGTATCAGATAAAAAAGAACGTGAAGACAAAAATAGATTGGACGAAGTGCAATCGTCTGATTTGGTAAAGTTTGGAATTATTCCTGAATTGATTGGTCGTTTACCAATTATTACAACATTGGAACCTTTGGATGCAAAAGCTTTGGTTAAAATTTTAACCGAACCAAAGAATGCAATTGTTAAACAATATGCAGCGATGTTGGAAATGGATGGAATAAAATTAAATGTAACCAAAGACGGCCTTAACGCGATTGCCAAAATGGCGGTTGAACGTAAAACAGGTGCACGTGGATTGCGTTCAATATTGGAAAGAATTTTATTACAGCCAATGTTTGATGCACCTGATAAAAAAGATTTACAAGAAATTGTAATAGATGCAGATGTTGTTAACGGCAAAAAAGCTGCTGTTGAAATATATGCTGAGACAAAAAAAGCAGCATAAGTGTTTGTTAAAAAACAAATAAAAATCGCCCATATTTTTGGGCGTTTTTATTATTTACAGTATCCCCAAAGTTTATTTGTTCCTGTGTTGTCATAAAATTCTTTTAATAATGTATCACCAGTTATGTCGTGATATCCATTGTAATCGTCATCTTGCCATGGGATATCAACCCATGTTCCATCGTATTTGCCACATTCTTTGGATAATTCTGAAACCAAAGCAATTTGAATACGTTGCATAACCGCATTAACGTCTGCTAACAAAGATTCAGGTAATACAGAAATATCTTGTGATGGACGTGTGCAATTTTGTAAAGCATACACAACTAATTGTTGATATAAACTTCCTATGTAATAAATTCCACAAGAATTATATAAATCAGTATTGATATTTTGTGGAGCTTTCATACCACCAACACATATGTATCCTGGGGGACATATATGACATTCTGTGGCATATTTTTTGCAAAAGTATTTAGATGCTTCATAATATTCAAAAGTGTTAGGATCATTATGGCATTTTGTTACTTCGCTAGCTGATAAACCAGCACGGTATAAATAATAATTAAAGTTGCATTGTAAATATCTTATTACCCCATTTGGACATACGTAATCTTCGTTTGCTAAATCGGTTCCTTCGCTTAGTATTACATCTGATTTTGAAAATGGGTTAACAAAAGTGGTGTTGCATATTGCTTCGTGTGCATATCTGGATTCACCAGGTGCGTATACACGACACCCATATGGGTATGAATGATACGAATCGTTACTGGGGACAGCGCATATATTTTCTGCAAAAGTAGTTAACAAATCAGGACATGTTTGTGCAATTGTTTCGTTGGTAATTTCTGATAATGTGTTAACTAGCAAGGCTAACCCTTCGGGACCACCACCATAAAGATTACTGCAAGTATTTAATTTTTCTGCACACATTTCTTCTGATAATTCAAGAGTGTGTCCTAGTAAAATGGATGATGAACTGTCCGAGAATTTTTTTAATGTATCCGATTTTTGTAAATAACAATCATTAACAACTTGTAGACACTCTGTTTTAACATTTTGAATTCTTTGCTGTTGACCTTGATATATTTCAACCAGCGCCTGGCGCAAAAATTCATCCCAAACTTCATCCGCATTGTCAGTACATAAATCCAATGAATTCTGTGCAAACATACGTTTTTGATTTAACGCATTTATAGTTTTTGTATTTTCACTATTCTTTAAAATATCGCCAGACAAAGATATTTGTTCACCCAGTTGATAAAAATCAGGAGAATAAATCGGTTCGCCTGTTGTCATGTTCAAATATTTACCAGTGAAATCTAAACAATGAATATATCCATCACCACATGCGGTGGATGCAGTCATATCTTGACGTACACGTGCGATACAATCGTTCACGGTCAATGAATTATGTGTATCATAATTTTCCAATCGCGCATCCTGCATTTCATGACGTGTTGCACGGATAGCCGCATTTGCGGTTGTTATTTTTGAATTGATATTATCGGCCAGAATTGCACAATCGTTTTCAATGTACATACCATATGCCGATGTAATCATTTTTAAATCATCGGATGGACAATTTTGTGTTACTAATTCGGCGCATTGGGCATGAACCGCATTGTATAGTGCTTCGCCAGTTAAATTTGCTATATTAGAACCACCGATGAAATCTGTGGTTGTCCAGATTGATTTTATATCACCTGCGATATCCAATTGTCCCGCGGTCGATAATGATTTTTGTTTCGTTTTTTTCAATATATCAGATATATTATTCAAAGTTTTTGATGAATTTGATGTGTCTTGTGTTATCGCGCTTTCACCAGCAGATGCAGATAACATCGCTTTGACTTCGCCAGAAGTTTTAGATATAGAATCAATATTCAAATCTTGAAAATCTTGTAAACTGTTAGCGGTTTGGGAAAGTAATTTTTCTTTGGCCTGGATGTTGGATAATTGCGAAGAACAAACACATCTGCGGTAAGTTTCGTTTTGATTTGCACAAAATTGATCCATGCAGGTGAAATATGCATCGCGGCAAGAATAATAGTTTTCATCAAATGCTGTTGTTTTTGTTACTGTTGTTGCAGCGCGTGAAATATTTCTCTGGGATGACATACTTGTTCGAGTCGCGGATCGTGTTGTATTCGTGGGACGAACAGAGATTATTTTCGTTGCGTTTGTGCGAGATGTTGTTTTGCGCGATGTTGAATCCGAAATTTTAGTCGTCTTTTTGGATTGGCGTGATGTCGTTGGGCGTGGTGTTGTTACAGCAGACCTGGAAATTGCGTTCTGTCGTCCAGAATTATTTTCAATATCACCACGTTGCTGTGTGTTTTGGATGCGAACAGCGGCACCGGATACCCCAGTGCACAAAGATAAAAGTACAAAAAACAGACAAAATTTCCGCATTCCCAATACTTTTTAATAATAATAGCAAAAACAGTATATTTTAAGCAAGGGTATTTTGAAGAAATAAAAAAATTCCATTTTGAAATGGAATTTTTTATTTTCCAGATTGTTCTTCGGATGTCGCGTGTGTGCGTTCAACAAAAGTTATACGACCTTTGTCTAAATCGTACGGGGTCATTTCGACGTGTACTTTTTCGCCGGTATTTACCCATATACGAGCCTTGCGCATTTTGCCACACATCGTTGCCAAAATCATATGACCGTTTTCAAGACGAACACGAAACATAGTGTTTGGTAATCTTTCTTCGACTGTTCCCGAAAAAACAATAACATCATCTTTTGCCATATTGTTAACCTTGGTTTATTTTTGTTTAATGATATAAATCACAAATCCAAATTGCAAGAAGTTTTTATTTGCTTGCAAAGGATGGGGTTTTTTGATAAAATCATTTAAAGTAATGTAGGAAATTAAAATGGCCAAATTTAATACTTTTTTACTTTTAAGTTTGTCGTTATTTATGTCGGCGGGGGCGTTTGCTGCAACGCGTGACGAAGCTCGCGTTGGTGTTGGTGGAATGCGTAAAACCCAGACTGCATCTCGTATGCCAATGATAATTGCGGGTACGGTTGTTCAAAAATCTGTGGCTCAGCAAGATTTAGAGGGTGTGGTTGAATCCATAGCAGAACCTGGAAATGTTGTGGTAACGCCTGAAACACAAGATGATTCTGCTGTGTTTGAATCTCCGTCTGTTTCTGGTGGTGATTGCAGGGATGCGTATCGTGATTGTATGGATCAATTTTGTTTGTTGGATGAAAGCCAGGGTGAACGTTGTGCGTGTTCTGATAATATAGATGCCGCGAAAAGTAAAATTAAGACAATACTGGATATTCAAGCTGAGGCTGATAAGTTGTTTACCGAAGGTGTAGAACGTGAACAATTGGGTGCCAAAGCGCGTTTGGTTTTTGGCGAAAATTCAAAAAATTCTAAGGTTTCAGTTGCTGATTTTATGTCTTGGTTAGGTGGTGGTGAAGAAGATGATGAAGATGTCGGCGAAGATGTTACAATGGGGCATGATTTATATAAAATGGCCGAAAAGTATTGTGCTGCTGAATTGGAATCATGTGGATCTAAGGCAGAGATGGAAAGTATGCTGTATTCGCGTATGATTGTTCAAGATTGTAAAAATTATGATGCGTATTTGAAAGATCAGAAAACAAATGCAGAATCGAATAAAAGAATCGCAGAATCTGCTGTGCGCAAGGCGCGTCTTGAAATGTTGGATACAACAAACAAATATAATCGTGGTGAATGTTTGTTAGCGTATCGTGCATGTATTTCAGACAAGGGTGGTTGTGGTGTAAATTTTGAGAACTGTCTGGATGCAAAATTATTAGCGCGTCGTTCAAATGCTTGTGAAAATGTTTTGGATCAGTGTATGGCTGTTCGTGACTATGTAAAGAAAGATTGGAAAGAAGAATCTGAAAATGTATTAAAGGAAGCGGCGGTATATGCTGATAAAAATTATCGTGCTACTTGTTTAGCGCAAATCCAAAATTGTTTGGAAGAAGGTTGTGCTACATCAACAAATGCGGAATGTTTAGTTGATGTAAATGTTGCAGCAGGTGTTTGTCCGATTATTACGGAATGTGATGCCAAAATTCCAGGGTTGCAGGCTGTTGTAAATGATAAAATGAAATATTTACAGACTAAATTCTGTGAAAATGATATTGATAAATGTTTGCAGGATAAATGCGGTCTGGATTTCACTAAACCTGAATGTGTTGGTAAGAAACCATACGAGATTGCGGCACTTTGCCCACAGGACATGTTCCCGTCTTGTAAGGGTGCAAAACAATACGATATAATCGTACAATCTGTGTTGTTACAATTGGATTACCAGTTATTACAGGGTTGTATCAATTATTTTGATACGCAGTTGTCCAAGGTCTGTGGCACAGATATGGCGTGTTTACCAACTGATGTAGCTGTGGAATCTTTGGTGGATTTACCAACGACTGCTGCTGGGTTGGCTGAATTGCGCAATAAAGTAATTACAAATTCTGATGCTGCGGTTGAAGAATTCTTTAAGCAATTTGAACAAGAAAAGACAGTGGCTGAATGTTCTGATTCTCAAAGTGTTGCGTCAAAGAAGGTCAAAGGGAAACAATCTATGGGGGTAAGTGTTTTCAATACCGCAAAAATGTTGGCTAAAATATCAGCTGAAAACCGTAATTTGCGCGAATTAGATACCAAGATTGCAGAATTGACTCGTAACAAAGATATTGAAACGGCGCGAAAGACTTGTTTGAATACATATAAACCTGAAACACCAAAGGAATCAAAGAGCAATTACAGTTATATACACACTGTGTCGTTTGAATCTGATTTGCGTAATTGCCATGTTTGTCGGATACAGCAAGTTTGTGAAACTGGCGGTGAATCAAAGGCTTCGTCTGCGTTAAAGGCTGCGGCGGGTGGTTTGTCTGCTGGTGCGTCCACAGGAACAATGATAAATGCTGGTTGGGGAACAGCCATTGGTGGCGTAGTTGGTGCCGTGGGTGCTGGTGTGTTAGGATATATGTCTGGTGGCAAAGAAGAATTCTGTCAGGAAATTGAATCCTGCGAAGATATAAATATGTAACGGTGGAGAGAGGAAATGAAAAAGATATTAAACTTTGGTTTTGTTGTTGGTTTGTTGACCATGTTTGTTGGCACGGCCGATTCGTTTGCAGCAGCCAAAAAACAATCTGCTATAAATTTAGGAACCAAAGTGCGTACGCGTGGTGAAGCTGTGGGGGTTTATGATCAAAAATGTTACGATGCGTATTATGGATGTATGGATCAATTCTGTATTGTTGATAACGAAATGGGCGGTTCGTGTAATTGCAGTGATGATATTGCAAAATATGAATCTACATTGGAAGATATAAAAAAGATGTTATCTGAAGCAGAACGTATTAGAACTGAAGAAGTGGAAAAAATTCAGGCTGGTGCGAATGCTGATATCATTTTCCAAGGGACAAGAACATACGATAAAAATAATAATGTTGTTGCAACAAAGGCCACAAAAGATAAAAACAGTGTAAAAGCAAATATGTGGTCATCGCTTTATGATATGGAAGATGAAGATGAAGATATTGATGACGAATTATTGAGTGATATTGCTTCTAAGACAGGGGACGCTTTGTATAGTGCCGCGCACAGGTTGTGCAAAGAACAAATGGATGCGTCCTGTGCGAAAGATATGTCTGTGTTAACACAAATGTATTCACGTCAGATTGTTTCAGATTGTAAAGGTTTGGCAAACAGTATCGAACAAAAAATGTCAGAAGCGAAATCAATGTTGGCATCCGCAAATGCTGATGTGCGTGCTGCGTTACGTGAAAGCTTGGAAGAATCCAATAAATATGATCGTGGAACATGTATGGTTGAATATAAAAAATGTATGAAAAGTGAAGATGCTTGCGGTCCAGATTGGGGTAATTGTGTGTTCACAATCGCATCTGAAAATATGCAAAATAATGCAGCGGTTAGTGTAAAAGGAACCAAGGTTTCAACAATTAATGTATATGATATTACTGCATCAACGATGGAAATTTTAGAATCAAAACGTTTTATCTGTGAAAAAGTATTGGATAGTTGTGTTGCTGTGCGTAATTATATTTGGGATGATTTTTTACGTGAAGCGGCGCCAACAATTCGTTTAGCCGAACAACATATCGAATCTCAGAAAAGACAATCTTGTTTGGGTGATATTTCAGATTGTATTCAGAAAGCATGTAAAGATGATATTGAAGGCAAAGGCGTAGCAACTATGGATGCGTGTTTGGCACGTCCAGATATGGCGCGTTCTTTCTGTAAGATTCAATTGGATCCATGTGAACGTATGGAACCACAAATTTGGGATTATGTGAAAAGCAAATTGGCGGCTATGCGTGTTGATGCGTGTACCAAAGAAGTCAAAGACTGCTTTACATCCGAAGACAGATGCGGTGAAAACTTTATGAATTGTATTGGTATGGATTTCAATTATATTCATGAAATTTGTCCGATTGATAAATTGGTCGTTTGTAAACAGACAAATCCGAATTTCAAAATGTCTGATTTAGATTCTATGTTAATGGGATTGTATTTGAATATAGACAACAAAGCATTGGAAAATTGTCAGAATCTGGTTGATGAAAAGATGTTGGAAGTTTGTGGTTCAACAACTGATTGTAATGCGTTTGCTGCTGATGATACTTTGGGGACAGGCAGTTTGAATTATCAAAAAGATGGTAATGTTCATAGAGTGGCTGGCCGTATTAATTTTGGTAAAATAAAACTCGGAACTTCTGCAAATGATGCAGGTATAGTGGATATCAAAGATTATGTAGATTATTTGTCTGAAGCTCAGGTCGTTCCAGCTGAATATGTTGGGGTTGCAGATTCTGTGTTATATGAATTGGAAAATATCCAAGGAACAATAAATCGGGCTATTAATTTAATAGAACAAGATCCAAAGATTCAATTTTGTATTAATGGACGTGATTTGTCGCAAATCAAAGGAACGTCCAGAACTGCGCGTGGTAAAAAAGTGTCTGAAAAGACAGAAGCACGTTTCCCGAATTTGTTGAATCAGATAAAAATACAAATAGCTGCTGCTGCATTGCGCAAAGCACAGAATAATTATAATGTAAAATATAACGAATACGTTGCAAAAGCTATGGCTGCAGCTGATGTAGATATGGCTAATTTGATGTGTAACAAATTACCGGCTGGCGAAAAAGCACAAGGAATCAATGCCAATGAATTAAACGGCAGTGATGTTAATAACAATACCAGCGCGTTAGTGTTGGAGTATGGTGGCATTTCAAATTCTTCGTTAGCTGCAGGGGGGACAAAATCATCACAACAAATTGGTGGTGCAAAAATGTCAACAGCCAGTGGTAATGCGGCAGGTGGTTCAGATGGTGGTGCTGTAAGTACCATAGCAGCAACACTTAGTGGAACTACAATTTCTGGTGGAGTAGGAAAGTTCTTATCTATGGGTGGTTCAATAGCTATGAATGCTAATCCTGCTATAATGATTGCTGATTCTGCTACAAAAGCAGTGGTTGCATTGGCGTCTGATAAATACACTTCTGAATTTAACGGAGGTATACGTGAACAATGGTCAACATTTAATCGAGAAACACGTGTATGTCATATTTGTACTTCGACAATCACCCAAGATTGTAAGAACAAGGGTAGTCGTGGATTTTTGGGACTTTGGGATTCACGAGGTGTTGAGTGTAAATCAGGAACACCTGTCGAAACTTGTCAGGATATTCAAATGTAATTTACAACCGCCCGTTTGGGCGGTTTTTTTTTATTTATGTTTTTTCTTTGATTCTATTTTTCCTTTTGTTCCTAGATATTTTTAAGTGCCAATTTGGTATAATTGCAATAATTGGAAAACAAAAAAAACGCAAGGAGAAAACAAATGAAAAAAATATCTTTATTGGCTGTTTTGGCTTTGATGCCAGTGTGTGGTGCTATGGCGGGTTCCGGGAAAAATTACAGTATGAAAAACAATCAAAATAATCAGCCAACATATTGGTTGGTTACAGATGTTGTGACGTTGCCAAATAAAACACCAGTGACTATGCGTGGTCGTATTATTCAAAATATGGGTGATAATATCTATGTGTTTGAAGATGCGTCTGGGACAATTATGTTGGAAATTGATGAAGAAGATTGGAACGGAAAAACAGTGCGTGTCGATGATATGGTGACTGTTTATGGTAATGTTGATAAAGGAATGAATTATACAGAAATTGATGTTGAATCAATTCAAAAATAAAAAATGCCCGTTCGGGCATTTTTTGTTTCTTTTTATTATGCTTTGTTCTTTTTTTTGATGCTTTTTTGTGGTATAATATTGGTAATCATGAAAAAGAATATTTTTATTTTTTCGATTTTAACTGCTGTATTTGCGATGCCTGCGTTTGCTGGGTGGCAATATGATGGATATTATGTCAATGATGGGTATTATGTTGATGATGGTTCCCGATTCGTTGTTGGTTTCCGTGGCGGTCTTTCCATGGCAAGCGCCAAGATGAAAAATGAAATTGGCAGTTTATCCACCGGATATATGATGAGTAATACGACTGATTCTGTGGTTTCTGTTATAGCGTGGGAAAATCAAGGCGAACCCGAAGGGTATTCTTTTGCTGGTTACGGGGATTTGGGTAAATTGCCAGTAAATGGTGATTTAAAAGGAACTGTATTTACAGCCGGTGCCAGTATAGGTCTTACTTTGCCAAATCGTCCACAGTGGCGTATAGAAGCAGGCTATGATTATATCACAGAAATTAAATACAATAAACGTCCGTTGTTAGAAGGCAATCTGGCGCTTGAAGAAGGTAATGCATCAGTGGTTCATGTGTCCAGTACTTCTGCTGAATCTACGGTCAGTACAGATGTTGTTTCTTTGATGGCGTATTATGATTTCTTTGAAGGTAACGAAAAAAGATTGGATAAATTTATTCCATACGTTGGGTTTGGTGTTGGATATGCCGTTTCAAAAACAGTTTTGAAATTGACTGATACATATGGTGATTTGTCCTATGACCCAGATTTGATTGCGTTTGGGACGCTTTCGAATAATATTATACAGTTTGATAACCCATCAAATGCTTCTGCGTATCCTTCGTCTACGAATTTAGCTTTGATTGGTGCGTTGGGTGTTTCGTATGGTGTTGCTAAATCTACATTTATTGATGCCAGTTTGCGTTTGATGTATTTACCAAAAGTGACTTGGAATATCGCAAATGCCAAAGGGACAGTGCATCGCGAATGGTTCGCTGCGGAAGATATGTTTTATACTAATCTTATGATTGGTTTGCGCTTTGAATTTTAGTTAGAAAAACGAATTAGCAATTGGTTCATTGAATAAACGTGACGGATCAACCGATTTATTTCCGCGTCTTATTTCCAGGTACATTTCTGGTTTATTTGAATTCATACGACCAATAGGTTCACCAGCTAAAACTTCCTGGCCAACCAAGGCATCAATTTGTCCCATATTTGTCATGACCGTGTTATAGCCGTTTTTATGTGACATAATTATAACCTTGCCAAAGCCACGGAAATTGTCTGCAAATTTTACGACACCATCAGCCGGAGCCATTACCAAAGCATCACCACGTGTATGTATGCGCCATCCGTCAGATTTTAACCCCAGTGCTGTTTTTTCACCATACCGTACAACCAATTTACCACGCACAGGTGTATTCAATTTTCGTTTGGAAAATTTAGTATCTGCGGACATTTCAGATGAACCAACCCCTGCGGACAATTCAGAAATATTTTTAGCGCGCGCGGATAAATCTTTTAATTTTTTTTGTAATGCGATTTGTTGATTTTTTAATTTTTCATTTTGTGCAGAACGCGTCTTTAATAATTTATCCAGATTATTTTTTTCGGCGCTGTAACGTTTTGCACTGCGATCTAGTTTTTCTTTTTCTATCGCACGTTGGTGTATAATTTTATCCAATTCATTCAATTTTTTTGTAGCATCCATAATTTGATTGTCGAATTGTTCGGCAGCAGATGACAATATCACAGATGTTAAAACATAATCGTGCATAGTTTGTGAATCGAAATTTGGATTTTGCGCGATGAATAAAATACTGGTTGTGGCATCGGATACACCTGCATAATCTTTTGCCAATTGTTCATTGATTTTTTCACGTTGTTTATCCAGTTCAGCAATGCGTTTTGATAATTCGTTGCGTTGTTCTTCTAAATCACTTACCTGGGTTGCGGCGCGTACCAGTTTCTTTTTAGTTTGTTCGACGTCTTTGGTTGAAGTCCTTAATCGTTGTTCGATTTGTTTGTTTTGTTGCTCTGTTTGTTTTATTTGTGTTTGAATTTTATCCAATTCACTGGTCGCAAAAGAGGGCATAACCATCATGCCAACAATTATACTGGTTAAAAACAAGCGATTTTTAGACATCTTGGTTTTGATTCTATCAAACTTATGATAAATTGTAAATCACGGATTTAATAAAAAAATCATGTTGCAGAATTGCTATTTTTGTATTATGCTAAACCCGCAATATTGCGAAAGAAAAGGATTTTTAATGTTGAAAAAAATTATATTGTTGCTGGTTTTATTAACGCCAATGGTTGTGGATGCCGCACCGAAAAATAAGAACAAAGAAGAACCAATCGTTCATTTGACAGATGAAGAAATTTATACTGAATTGAAAAAATTAGCATTGGTGTTTGAAACCGCGCGCGATAAATTTGTAGAAGAAGCCGACGAACGCAAAATGTTAGAGGGCGCAATGAATGGTATGTTGGCGGCTTTGGATCCTCATTCTTCGTATTTGTCAAAGGAAGATTTTAAAGAATTTAACGATAAAACACATGGCGAATTCGGTGGTTTGGGTATTCAGATAACCAGTGATAAAGGCGCTGTGCGTGTTATTTCGCCAATTGATGATACACCTGCGGCCAAGGCTGGAATTGAAGCAGGGGATTATATTACACATATTGATGGCGAACAGGTATTTGATTTAACTTTGAATCAGGCTGTGAAAAAGATGAAAGGGAAACCCGGAACCAAGGTTAAATTGACAATTGTACATTCAGGTGAAGAGCCGAAAGAAATCACATTAAAGCGTGCAATTATCAAAGTGAAATCTGTGAAGTTTTCTGAAAAAGAAGATGCTGCCGCCGCTGATGATGACAGTTTGCCAAAGATTGGATATATTCGTATTTCCGATTTCGGTGCGACTACGACCAAAGATTTAAAAGATGCAATTAAAGATTTAGAAAAGAAGAAAGTAGCGGGTTATGTATTAGATTTGCGTAACAATCCGGGTGGTTATTTGACCGCTGCTGTGGAAGTGTCTGACGCGTTTTTAGATGGTGGTGAAGTTGTTTCAACACGTGGCAAAGACAAAACAGATATAGAAAGAATGTTTGCTAAATCTGGTGATTTAACAAATGGGAAACCTGTGGTTGTTTTGATAAATCATGGATCTGCGTCTGCGTCTGAAATTGTTGCAGGTGCATTACAGGATAATGGTCGTGCAATAATTATGGGGTCGCAAAGTTTCGGCAAAGGAAGTGTTCAACAACAAAAACCGTTGGGGGATGGTTCTGCGATTCATATAACAATTGCGCGTTATTATACACCAAGTGGAAAATCTATCCAGAACGAAGGCATCACACCAGATGTAGAAGTTTTACAAAGTAAATTGGAAGTTTTAGAAAAGAAAGAAAGTATGTTCACCGAAGCAACATTCAAAAATTCTTTGAAAAACGATGCGTCGAAAAAGAAAGATTCTGCGAAAAAGAAAGATTCTAAGAAATCTGGTAAGTCAGATAAATCTGATGATGACGAAGAAGATTTCTTGAATTTAACCGACGAAGAAAAAGATGCACGTGATTATCAATTACAACGTGCGATGGATATGGTGCGTGCTATGTCAAAGATGGGCAAAAAGAATCTTGAAAAAACAGATGCCAAGAAAGACGATAAAAAGTTAGATAAAAAAGATGTGAAAAAAGATTCTGAGAAAAAAACAGAACCAAAGAAAGAAGACAAGAAATCAGAAGTAAAGAAAGACGATAAAAAGTCAGAATCTAAAAAATAAAAATGGGGTCAAAAGACCCCGTTTTTTATCGTGTTAATTGTTTCAATTCTTCGACAGTATTCACAAAACGACCATCGTTTGTTATCACCCAATCACAAACACCTTTGGCCAGACATTTATCGGCCAATAGTAAACCGGAATTTTCTTTGCTGTAATATTTTGTTAGTTCTTTTTTTGTCAGTTTTGTGTTGTTAAGGTATATATTTTTTGTTTCTTCGCCAAATTGTTGAAAATCTCTGCTTGCAAACTCTTGTTCTGTTTCGGCAGCAACAGTTAAAGAAAGACTGCCATAGTGAATATAATGAAATGCGTCTTGGGCCATATATCTGTATCCGTGTGTACCAGATATAGCAATCATGCTGCCACAGCTGCTGGCTTGACGCAGGTTGTATGTTTTTACAATTGCACCTTTGGCGGTTGCTATATGGAACAAGGTTAAAATAGCTTGCATTTGATTCGTTTTGCCACCACAAGAATTTACCCATACGTTTAATACAGGGATATTATTTGGGATTGTTTCATATGGTGTATAGATTTTATAAGAATCACCAATAACATAGACTGTGTCGTCTGAGATATCTTTTTCTGATGGATGTATGTTTTTTGTTTGATTGTTTGTTTTAAAAGGTAATTTGTCCACCCATTGAGATAATTGAGCAATCAATCCATTGGTTGTTTGCTGATTTATTTCGGTTGATATATAAACATTGTTATCAACCATAGTGTTTTCAATTTCTTTTGCCATAGTGTAAATCCCTTTGTTTTTTTATATGTAATATAAATAATACAAAATGTTTAGTTTGTCAATTGTTTTGTTGACAAAGTAAGACAGTTTTTGGGGTAAAGATATTTTTTTGAAAATTTTTAAAATGTCGTATTAAATCCTAAACGGACATTTTCTGGGGCTGCGGAAACTTCAATGTTTTTTGGAACATATTTGTCGACCAATACCCATGTAAATAACGCCGATACAGCTGCGCCAGCAACAACATCATGCCAATAATGTGCTCGTGTTTTTACGCGGGTGTATCCTGTGAAAATACTCATGGCATATGGGGTTATAGCGTATCTTAACCCATATCTTTTGTGAACATACATTGCGCTTGAGAAAGCACCGACTGCGTGACCGCTGGGAAGAGATTTTTTATCACTTTTGTTTGGGCGAGTTTCCAATTCCAAAGATTTTATACCCTCGCTGGCTATCTGTCCGGCCAATATTGATTCTCCAAGTTGTAAAACCCCTTTGTAATCGTCGGCCATAATTGATAATCCTACTGCGTATGCCGCTGTCATCCCCAGCATCATATCGCCAGCTTTGGTCCAAGAAGAAAATGGACCACCAACTGCATAAGCATTTGCTGAAAATACCGTGCAAAAAAGTAACCCAAATCTAATGTGTTTGAATAACATATTTTTTCCTTCCATTGGTCCAAATTAATCATAAAACAATCATAGGAATAAAGTCAAATTGTTTTGCTGTTTTTATAATAAATCAGCTTGCCTTAAATTTTCAAAAGCTGTAATATTTTGAAAACTAGTTTATGTAATAAAAAATATTTAGGATTCTATTATGACAAAGTTGATTGTTGATGGAAATTGGGCGGCAGCGGATGTCGCATACAGATGTGTTGATTGTGCGGCGATTTATCCAATCACCCCCAGCAGCACAATGGGTGAATTGGCTGATGAATGGTCTTTTCAGCATAAGAAAAATATTTGGGGTGCAATACCACAAATTATCGAAATGCAATCGGAAGCTGGCGCTGCGGGTGCTTTGCATGGTGCTTTGCAAATGGGGGCGTTGGCTACGACATTTACCGCGTCCCAGGGATTGCTTTTGATGATTCCAAATATGTATAAAATTGCTGGTGAAAATACGCCGTTTGTTATGCATGTTGCAGCGCGTGCATTGGCAACGCATGCTTTATCTATATTTGGTGACCACAGTGATGTCATGGCTGTTCGTCAAACAGGATTCGCAATGTTATCATCTCATACTGTCCAGGCTGCACACGATATGGCTGCGATTGCGCATTCGGCAACTTTGCAAGCGCGCGTTCCTTTTTTACATTTCTTTGATGGTTTCAGAACAAGTCATGAAGAATCTGCATTGTCACGAATCGATGATGATGTGTTGCGCGAAATGTTGCCAGAAAAATTAGTTGCAGAAAATTGTGCACGTGGGATGAATCCTGATAATCCAAAGATTCGAGGAACCGCACAAAATCCAGATGTTTATTTTCAAGGTCGTGAAGCAACAAATTCGCTTTATGATTCTTTGCCTGAAATTGTCCAAGGGTGTATGGATAAATTTGCCAAATTAACCGGTCGTAAATATGGATTGGTTGATTATGTTGGTGATAAAAAAGCAAAATATGTAATTGTTGCTATGGGATCAAGTACAGAAACCATAGAAGAAACTTTGACGTTTTTGCCAGCGGGTGTCGGTTTAATTCGTGTGCATTTGTTTAATCCTTTCCCTGTTGATGCATTTTTGAAAGCTTTGCCAAAATCGGTTGAACAAATTGCGGTGTTGGACAGAACGAAAGAGGCCGGCAGTATTGGTGAACCACTTTATCAAAATGTACGCAGTATTGTTGATTCGAAAATATCTGTGTTTGGTGGTCGGTATGGTTTGGGATCGAAAGAATTCAAACCACGTGATGTCAAAGCGATTGTTGAATATATGATGCGTGGTAATTTACATCATAATTTCACAGTTGGTATTGATGACGATTTGACTAAGTTGTCGTTGGATACAGATAAAACTTTCACTATTGAAAACAAAGATGTAAAAACTGCGATTTTATATGGAATAGGCAGTGATGGCACAGTTGGCGCAGTTAAAAACATTGTAAAAATTGTTGGGGAAAATTCTGATTTATATCCGCAATCTTATGCTGTATATGATTCAAAAAAATCAGGTGGTGTGACTCAATCACATATTCGTTTTTCTGGGCAGCCAATTAAAAGTGAATATTTGGTAGATAGTGCAGATTTTATATGTGTATCTAATTTTATGATTGCACAACGTTTTGATGTGTTTGCAGCATTGCGTGCGGGTGGGACTGTTATGATAAATACTTCCATGGCACCAGATGAAGCATTTATGAATTTACCAAAGTCAGCCCAAGAACATTTAATTCGTATGCGTGCGAATTTATATTTCTTGGATGCGAATCGTGCCGCCAATGAATTGGGATTGGGTAATCGAATCAATACTTTCATTATGTTAAATTTCTTTAATTTAACAAAAGTTATCAATCCAGAAGTTGCTAAACAAGCGGCTAAAGATGCCATAGAAAAAACATACAAGAAAAAAGGTATGGATGTAGTCGAAGCAAACTGGAAAGCAGTTGATTGTGCAGAATCTTATTTGCAGAAATATGATTTACCATCATCAGTGTCTGAATTTGCACCTGATTTTATTCCTGCAATGACACTTGATACGCCGGCTGAAATTGCGGGGACTTTGGGTGAAATGGCGGCGGGACGTGGTGATGATATTCCTGTGTCGCGTTTTAAAATTGATGGAAACTTTGGTTCGGGTCAATATCCAGTTGGAACGTCAAAATATGAAAAGCGTGCGCTGGCAACGCGTGTTGCGACATGTGATTTAAGTAAATGTATTCAATGTGGTAAATGTTCCATGCTTTGTCCGCATGGCGCAATTCGTATCAAAGTTATGAATGAAAAAGAAATGGAAACTGCACGCCAAAACGGTGTAACAGTTGTCCCAATGAAGACGTCCGAATTAGGTGAAGGGTTGTTTTGGACATTAAATATTTCACCATCTGATTGTACAGGTTGTGGTTTATGTATGAAAAATTGTCCTGTGGGTGCAATCAATTTGGTTCCTATGGCGGATGGAATAAAAAATCAAAAAGCGTTTGATGAATCGCTAAAAATCAAAGGCGTTGATAAACAAAAATTAAATTTGAATATTCCAAAGCATGTTGAATTGTTGCCACATTATTTTGAATTCCCTGGGGCATGTAGTGGTTGTGGCGAAACACCGTATATTCGTTTGATGGCGCATTTGTTTGGTGACAAAATGGTTGTGGCAAATGCCACGGGGTGTTCTTCGATTTATGGTGGTAATTTACCAACTACGCCGTGGTGTGCCGATGAAAATGGACGCGGACCTGCGTGGTCTAATTCTTTGTTTGAAGATAATGCGGAATATGGTTTGGGTATGCGAATCGCTTTGAATCAAAGAAAAGCTGCTTTGCGCAGTGCGTTGTTTGAATTAGGTTTTGAAAATGTCGATGAAATGTTGTCTGAAAAAGACACTGAAAAACAACGTGAAAATCAAAAAGTATTGTCTGAAAAATTATCACAAATTGATAATAATCGTGCAAAATATGCGATGGGTTTATTAGATGCTGTTGTTGATAAATCTGTGTGGATTGTCGGTGGTGATGGTTGGGCATACGATATTGGATATGGTGGTGTTGATCATATTTTACACAGTGGTGAAAATGTAAATATTTTGGTGTTGGATACAGAAGGATATTCGAATACGGGTGGTCAACAATCTAAATCAACCCCGTTTGGGGCATCTATGAAATTTGCGATTGGTGGCAAAGATCATGCCAAAAAAGATTTGGGTTTAATTGCAATGATGTCGGGGGCTTATGTTGCTCAAATTGCGTTGGGTGCAAACCAGGCCCAGGCAATTCGTGCGTTCAGAGAGGCCGAAGCGTTTAATGGTCCATCAATAATTTTGGCCTATGCACCGTGTATTGCGCATGGATTTGCTTTGCAAAATGGTGTTGAACACCAAACCAATTTGGTCAATACTGGGGCGTGGCCACTTTATCGATTTAATCCTGCACAACTGGATATGGGACAAAATCCGTTGACTTTGGATTCGCATATAAATAATCCATTTCCATTAGAAGAATTTATGAAATCTGAGACGCGTTTTGCGGCGGCTCGTGCCAGCAATCCGAATTTTGATAAACTGGTAGAATCGGCAAAGCTGAATAATTTATACAAAGGTGAATTGAAACAACATATCGCTAATTTTGCGGTGAAAGTGAACAAAGACAGCGGGGAAAAATAATGAAGAAAATATTGTTTTTATTATTGATTGTTTTAACGGGGTGCACATTTCAAACGAAACGTCGTGGGTATGTATTTCCTGAGGACTTGGAAAGCAAGATTGCGAAAATTAAAACAACCGCTGCGTTGCAGGATGAAATTGGTGACCCACAAACACGAACTGTTTATGGTGATGAAGTTTGGATTTATTACAGCGCTGATGAAAACCTGCGTGGACCATTGCCGACAACTTATGATAACAAAACTGTGCTGTTGGCATGGGTTAGGGATGGCCGGGTTACAAAAACTAAGATTTTGCGGGATGCTGATTTAAAAGACATAAAAATGGCAGATGGCGAAACCAAGATACCTGCGGCAATCGATTTAAATGCTTTGGAAGAATTGTTTAACAATGTCGGGCGTTTTTCACCGGCGGGTCTGGCACAATAATTTTTTGCTAAACATTTGTTTTTTCAATTTTTTGTGTTATAATTGGTGGGACAGAGAGAATGGCAACCGTGAAAGGTGTGTAAAATATGCCAAGAAAAAAACTTGATTTTAAAACAGGTCAATACGTAGTTTATCCAACGCAAGGTGTGGGTAAATTGTTGCGTGTCGAAGAACAAAAAATCGGTGACCAGAAAATAAAAATGATGGTTATTGATTTTGAACGTAATCATATGACTTTGCGTGTTCCGTTGGATCGTGCCGAATTGTCCGGCTTGCGTCCTATTTCCAGTTCAAAGAAATTGGATGAAGCAATTGCCGCAGCTAAGGGTAAAGCAGGGGCCAAGCGTATGATTTGGGCGCGTCGTGCTGCACAATACGAAGAAAATATAAATTCGGGTGATCCTATGAAATTGGCCGAAGTTGTTCGTGATTTGCAACGCAGAACTGCGACAGACACGATGACATTTTCTGCGCGTCAGTTGTATTTGCGTGCTCTGGAACGTATGGCCCAGGAATTTGCCGTTTTACATAAAATGGATTTAGATGCAGCGTCTGAAAAAATTGAAGACATTATCGGTGTTCCAAAGGAACTGGATTTGAATGCGGTTGACGAAGATGAAGAACCCGATGATGAAGACATAGAAGATGAAGACGAATGATTTTTAACGCGTCATTTTGACGCGTTTCTTTTTTTTCTTGTGTTTAGATGTTTTTTTCGCAATTATATAATTATGTTTAACAAAGGAAGTAAAAATGGCAGGCAGTATAAATAAAGTAATATTGGTGGGTAACATTGGTCAGGATCCTCAGGTTCGGACTATGCAAAGTGGTCAAAAAGTCGTGACTTTTTCATTGGCAACATCAGATCGTTGGCGCGATCGTCAAACTGGTGAACAAAAGGAACAAACCGAATGGCATCGTGTTGTGATATTTAATCCTAATTTGGTTGAAGTTGCAGAACGTATGTTACAAAAAGGGACCAAGTTATATTTGGAAGGTTCGCTGCGCACTCGTAAATGGCAAAATCAACAGGGCGTTGATACATTTACGACCGAAGTTGTATTGAATCCATTCGCAGGCCAGATGGTTATATTGTCGGGTGCTAAAACTATGGAAGCGGGTTCCGATAATGGTGAAGTGTCAGCTGTGGCGCAACCTCGCGAAGATGTTCAGATTGAAGAAATTGCGGACGATATTCCATTTTAATGTTGTAGCAATTTTGAATAAAAAAAACCGCCAATATGGCGGTTTTTTATTATTAAAAATAAATGTATTATGATATAATATATTCATTGTGAGAGAGATTATAAAAACACTTTTATTATTAATATTTTATGTTGCTGGAATTGCGTTTCCGGCTTTTTGTGGTGTTGGTGATGTTGATAACAGGGAATATGTAAGTGATGCTGAATGGGCCACTGAACCGTATAAAAATTTTGTGTATCTTAGATATGGAATTGGTGATGGAGTTTGGTGGGGGTGTACTGCGCAATATATTGCTCCAAATTTAATTTTATCTGCCGGACATTGTGTTGAAAAAGGGGCTACATATGAAGTGCGTAATTATAAGAGACAGACTTTTAAGATTAAATTACTACAAACAAATTATACCAATTTTAATAAAGATGGAGATTGGGCAGTGTTTTTAGTAGAAGATCCCCAATATTACAGTGATAGTTTTTTTAATGTAGAAAAAGTTGCCTATGCCGGTCGAGATTATGCGGACGTTTTAAATGCTGGTTGGGGTAAAATGCGTGTTCTGACCAATGATGATATGAAACAAATCAGAGGAATAATAGACAGTATGCCAAATGCTCTTACTGCTGATGCTTTTATTACTAGATTAAAGGAAGAGATGGACAAAAGAGATATGCTTAGTTTGATAGATTTTCCGGAGAGATTAAAAAAAAGTGAATGCAA
>Ga0310696_10002403_pt1 | contig 24851 bp, 19 predicted proteins | sample AusTroGonzalo_MG_4_FD_203885 | JGI IMG/M metagenome (GOLD analysis project Ga0310696, IMG submission 203885) | Bovine rumen microbial communities from tropical cattle in Woodstock, Queensland, Australia - Gonzalo_02 (v2) (version 2) | ecosystem: Host-associated > Mammals > Digestive system >...
GACAAAACCGAGCCCGAACTGGTTGGCGAGCATCCGGATATAGGGCACGTTCTCCAACAAAATCTGGGTATAGGTGCCTGCTAATCCGAGCATGGAAATCTGCCGGGCGCCGCTCACCGCATCGGGGAATTCCGAGTCGATGGCCACGCTGCTCTCGAAACTTTCGGCCAAGTTACAGCATGCGGCACGACGCAATCCTTCTGTGCCAATCACCTGCGTAAGAATAGGTTGCACAGAAATGTAGGAGCCGTCGTTGGCCACAATGCTCACCTCCTTGAGGCTGTGGGCGGTGTTCAGGAAGAACGTCAGCCCCGTCTGCCCGCGCGGAATTACCACTGTGTCGGGCAGGAAAGTCGGGAACGCAATGACTAACGTGTCGGTCTTGGTGCGCTGGAGCGTGAACTTGCCGTATTGGTCGGTGTAGGCACCGATGTCCGTGTGCAACCACTGCACGGCAGCGTTGGCCACCACGGAGGTGTCGCCGTTCCCGCCGATCTGCAGCACCTTACCGGTGAGCGGCTGCGCACTCCCCCACCCTGCCGCAACCAGCAGCAGAAGCAACGAAATCAGAATCTTCCGCATAAGATTACAAAGTGTTGGTACCGTCTCCGGAAGGGAGCGCTTGATCCACCGGAAGGATAATCCAACAGGCAATGTACAACCAGAATCCCAGCGAACCGCACAGCAGCATCAGGATGAAGAGGATGCGGAAGATATTGGAATCCCGATCAAAATACTCACCCAGACCGCCGCATACGCCGCCGATCCTGGTATCGGTCTTGCTTCTCATTAAGGTTTTGTGTGACATATTTGTTATTCTTTTTTATTGTTTATGTTCCAGGCGGCAAAAATACAACTATTCTGTTGCAATCGGGTTGCAAAGACAAAAGAGGACCGAAGGGACATTACAACACATAAAGGTTCGGAGTTGTTTTCCCTTATTCATCATTCTGCATTCAGCATTCATCATTCTGCATTTTTCGAGACCTTCGCCGTCACGAAGCACAGGTAGCACAGGCAGGCGAGCGGCACGATGAAGGCGTAGCGGACACCGATGCCCGCCATGGCGCCCGTAAGCAGCGGAACGATGGCCGCACCCACGATGGCCGTGGTCATCAGGCCCGAAATCTCGTTCGACATCTCCGGCTTGTGGTCGACACAGATGGAGAAGACCAGCGGGAAGATATTGGCGAAACCGATACCAACGAGGATGAAGCTCAACCACGTGGTGAAGGCGTTGTAGGGCAAGAAGAGCAACAGGTTGCCGATAATGGAAACAGCCACCGTGATGCCGAGGAACTTCTTCGCGCTCATCTTCTGGAGGATGACACCACCGAGGAAACGGCCCACGAACAGCGAGACAATCAGCACAATGTTGCCCATGGCCGGAGTGACGCTCGTATTCTCACTCAAAATCGACGGAATGCGGTTGAACATGGAAGCCTCCGCACCGCAGTAGAAGAAAATGGCAAGGAACATCATGAGGATGAACGGGTTGCCTAACGCACGGATGCAGTTGCCCACCGTGGTCGGTTTCTCATCGGACTTGCTGACGTTGTCGGGCACGAACATCACGACCATCACAAGCGTGATGAGCAGCACCACCGCGAAAATCGGGAAGAGGATGCGGAAACCCATGTCAATGGTCTCGCCGCCCTCCGGGGTGTATGAGAACCAAGCGTATTTCATCAACGAGGTGCCGATGAGCACGAGAATCAACGACGTGGAAAGTGTGCCGATGGCCTTCAGCGACTGCGCGAAGGAGAGCATGCTGGAGTATTTGCCCTCATCGGCGACATCGCGGATCAGCGGATTGCCAGATACTTGCAGAATAGTGGCACCCGCGCCCATCAGCAACACCGCCAACAGGATGACCGGGAAGTTGAAGGCCACGATGGGCAGCAGCGCACCCGCAAGGAAGAGCATCAGACCGATGGTGAGCATCTTCTTCTTGCCGATCTTAGACTGCCAAACGCCCGTCGGCACCGACAGGACGCCGAACATAATCATGCCCGACAGCGACACTAACGACGCGGTGAACGGCGTGACGTTGAACGCCTTCTCCACCACGGAGACCAATTGTCCGGCAGCATCGCCGAACCCCATGGCCAGAAACACGAAAAACACGGAAATCAGGGATAGTTGTTTTTTCATATTAAAAAGTTATTTGGATTTTTTTGTGATTAGTGATTGGTGATTAGTGAATGGTGATTAGACTTACTATTCACCACTCACTGTTCACTGCTCACTTTTATTCAATCTACACGTATTATTTGGAGTTCCTCCACGTTCAGGCGTACCTTCAGCCATTCGCACAAGCGCTTCTCCGCTTCGGGATGACGGTGGCCGTCCTTCCACTTCAGATAGACAGCCGGAACCGCCCTATGCTCAAGAGTTTGGGTATCGTAGCAGTCCATTGACAAAATCGCAGCCTGCTCTATGTCAGCATATTGCGAATAAATTTCCTTAACCACCTGCTCGGTGTTCTCCGACGAGCCGGTGAGCTTGTGCAACTCCGCACGCAACGCCAAAATAGTAGAATCTTGGCTTTCAATCTGTGCATCCTTCTTGTCTATGATGTCCTCAATGACCTGGTTCTGCTGCGCAATGTCCATCATCATCATTCCCTCGGTTTGCTTAACCACTAACCGGGTCTTGTCAAGACCGTAAGCGGTCTGCATCATGGACTGTATCTGCGCGACATCCTCATTGGAGAGCGGTTTTCCAACGACCCGCAGTGTAATGACTTGCGACTTGTTGGTGTATTCCCGCTTGTGGTCGATGAGATGTGTCTCTTCGAAATACGGAGTTTGCTGAATCTCATTCACAAATTTGATAGCCTGCGAGTTGAAGGCTGACTCGCGCACGAGGTTGAAGGCAATCACCACGCTGGGAATCATCACTAAAATGGCGAACGCGTAAATCATCCGCCGCACTGATTTGAAGCGGGAGTCATCCATGTAGCGCACCTGCGGAAAATCAAGGAAACGCACCATGATGAACGTTGCGAGAGCGATGAAGAAGGAGTTGATGAAAAAGAGGTAGAAGGCACCGCCGAAATAGCGTAACTGCCAGGTAGCCAATCCGTAACCGGCGGTGCAGAGCGGTGGCATCAACGCGGTGGCAATGGCCACGCCGGAAATCACCGTGAACGGCTGGCTTTTGCGCGAGGTGGCCACGATACCCGCCAATCCGCCGAAGAAGGCGATGAAGACATCGAAAATAGTGGGCCGGGTGCGCGCCATCAGCTCCGACTGCGCCTCGCTCAACGGGGAAATCAAAAAGTAGAGCGTTGATGTCAACAAACTGATAATCACCATAATGAAAAGATTCCGCAAGGATCTTCTCAGCAGATCTTCATCCAAAATTCCCACCGAGAGACCGATGCCCGTAATGGGGCCCATGATAGGCGAAATCAACATGGCACCGATAATGACCGCCGTGGAGTTCATGTTCAAGCCCACGGATGCCACGATGATGGCGAAGGCCAAGACCCACAGGTTGACCCCGCGGAATTCCACACTACCGGAGATGTACCGGACGGTGGCCTCATAGTCGGTATCCTCTTTCAGGTGGGTGTATTCCAGCACCGTGTACCAGAACTTTCGCATTCGCACGCGGAGCGAGTGGTGTTTTTGGGGAGGGGTGGAGGGTTCTTCTATATTCGATTCGGGTTCTATCATCTCATCATCTTATTTTATCATAGGGTTCTCTTCGTTCACCCTATTTTTCCCAGGGCTCACTTCGTTCACCCTGGGCTAACATACGACGCCCTTACAGGGCTTTCAAGGAATTATGTTCGATATAATTTTGTCGAGGTAGAGGGCTTGTTGTTCGCCAGTCTGCATGTTCTTGAGGGTGTATATGCCTTGGGCGCGTTCGTTCTCGCCGGCGAGGATGACGTAGGGGATGCCCTTGGCGTTGGCGTAGTTCATCTGCTTGCCCATCTTCGCGTTGTCGGGATAGATTTCGGAAGGAATGCCGGCGTCGCGGAGCTGCTTGAGACCCTGAAGGGCGTAAAGTTCGTCATCGCCGCCGAAATTCACGAACATCGCGGTGATGGGCGTAAGGATGTGCTGCGGGAAGAGGTCGAGTTCGTTGAGCACGTCGTAGATGCGCTCCGCACCGTAGGAGATGCCCACGCCCGACATGTTCTTCAACCCGAAAATGCCGGTAAGGTTGTCGTAGCGGCCACCGCCGGAGATGCTGCCCATCGCCACGTCCTTGGCCTTGATCTCGAAGATGGCGCCGGTGTAGTAGTTCAGTCCGCGAGCAAGCGTCACGTCCACTTCCAACTGGATGGGTATCTGCAACTTGTCGACGTAATCCAGCACCGTGCGCAACTCTGCAACACCCTTCAGCCCCGTTTCGGAAGCCAACAACATCTGCTCCAATTTGTCGAGAACTTCGCTGTTGGAGAGGCCGCCCAATTCGAACAGCGGCGACAGACCGCAGACTGCTTCCTGGGAAATGCCGCGCTCCAACATTTCGGCGCAGACGGCCTCGCGCCCGATCTTGTCGAGCTTATCCAACGCCACGCAGAGGTCGGTCACCTGGTCGGCATTGCAGAAAATCTCGGCAATGCCGGTGAGGATCTTGCGGTTGTTGATTTTCATCACGATGGGGATACCGAAGGCACGGAAGACCTCGCCGGTGATCTCCACCAGTTCGACCTCGTTGAGCAGGGAGTTGCTGCCGATAATATCAACATCGCACTGGTAGAACTCGCGGTAACGGCCCTTCTGCGGACGGTCTGCGCGCCACACGGGCTGCATCTGATAGCGTTTGAAGGGAAAGGTGAGCTCGCTCTGGTGCTGCACCACAAAACGCGCAAACGGCACAGTGAGGTCGTAGCGAAGACCCTTCTCGCAGAGCTGTGCCGCTAAATGGTTCACGCTTTGTTCTTCATTCTGGAAATCAACGCCTTTTGTAAAGTCTCCGGAGTTGAGAATCTTGAAGAGAAGACGGTCGCCTTCCTCGCCGTACTTGCCCATGAGCGTGGAGAGGTTCTCCATCGCGGGGGTCTCAATCGGGAGGCAGCCGTGCCGGTGAAACACCGAGCGGATGGTGTCAAAAATATAATTGCGCCGCATCATCTCGACGGGCGTGAAGTCGCGTGTGCCTTTTGGAATAGAAGGTTTTACCATGTCTTTTTCTTTTTTCAAACAATCGGCAAAGATACATTTTTTTAGGGAATCGTCAACAGAGCCGAAACCAAACACCTCTATTCGCCGCAGGCGAATGCTTCTGTGATTTCTGTGATTTCTGTGTGACCTAACCCCTATTTCGCTGCCAGCACCACCGCCGTCCGAGGCGGCAGGTACAGTCGCAACCGCGAAACGACTTCGTAACTGTCTGTAAAATAGGAAATTTCCGAATCGATATTGCCGAAACCGTGGTAACTCGGGTTGTCGCTGTTCAGCACAATGCGGTACTCGCCGGGCGGACATGCGATGGCATAGTCCGAATAGGCGTTTGAAGGGTGGAAGTTGAATACCACCACGCATTTGCCACGCTTGAACGCAAGCACCTTGTCGCCCTCGTTCTGGCAGAGAACCTCCGGCAACGACTCCAACAGACGTTGCTCTGTAACGCAGTGGATCATATCCCTGTCGAAACGGTACAACCCGCTGTATTTCAGAGTGTCATCATCCGCCAAGTTCCACTGCCGGCGGGCATGGTAGCACGACCAGCCGTTGCCCTCCCTCGGGAAGTCAATCCACTCAGGATGGCCAAACTCGTTGCCCATGAAGTTGAGATAGCCGCCGGAACAGAGCGTCAGCGTCACCAAGCGAATCAGCTTGTGCAGCGCAATGCCGCGGTCCACCACCATATCCGGGGTCAGCACCGACATGGAGGTGTACATTTTGCTGTCTATCATCCTGAAAATCATCGTTTTGTCGCCAACCAACGCCTGGTCGTGGCATTCGGCGTAGCTGATGGTCTGCTCCTCGGCGCGCTTGTCGGTCATCCGGAAGTAGATCTCGCCCACGCTCCAATCGTCGTCGCTGCGGGTCTTGAGGGTCTTCACCCAGAAGTCGGCAATGCCCATCGACATGCGGAAGTCGAAGCCGATACCGCCCTTTTCCACCGGAAACGCCATGCCGGGCATGCCGCTCACATCCTCGGCAATGGTCATCGCCTGCGGGTTCACTTCTCGCACCAGCTTGTTGGCCAGCGTGAGGTAGACGAGCGCATCCTCATCGACGTTGCCGTCGAAATATTGCGCATATTCGAGGAAATCAACCCCGAGGCCATGGTCAAGGTAGCACATGCTCGTCACCCCGTCGAAACGGAAGCCGTCGAAGCGGAAATCCTGCAGCCAGTACTTGAGATTCGAGAGCAGGAAGCGGATGGTCTCCTCCTTACCGTAGTCGAAGCAGCGGGAATCCCACACGCGGTGGTGTCCGCGTTCGCCGTGATGTGTGTAGAGGCTGTCGCTGCCGTCGAAATAGCCGATGCCCTCACGCTCGTTCTTCACCGCATGGGAGTGGATAACGTCCAGAATCACAGCGATTCCCATGCCGTGGGCCGTGTCAATGAGCTCCATCAGCTCCTCGGGCGTACCAAAGCGGAACGACGGCGCAAAGAAGTTGGAAACCTGGTAGCCGAACGAGCCGTAGTAGGGGTGTTCCTGCACGGCCATAAGCTGTATCGTATTGTATCCCAATGCTTTGATTCTCGGCAGCACCGTCTCCTGAAACTCATGATAGGAGGAAATCTTGGCCTCCTGCGACGACATGCCCACATGTGCCTCGTAGACGAGCGGGTGCTCAGGTTTGGACGGTGCAGAATGCTTCCAAACGTATGGTTCGGGCTCCCACACCTGGGCACAAAAGACCTTGGTGGTCTCGTCTTGCACCACGCGGCGGCAGTAGGCGGGAATGCGCTCGTCGGCACCGCCATGCCAAACCATCCAAAGTTTGTAAAGTTGGCCGTGTTGCATAGCAAAGTCGGGAAGTTCGAGTTCCCAGTCGCCGTTGCCGAGCGGCTTAAGAGCGAACTGCGGCTGAATCTGCCAGTTGGAGAAGTCGCCGTAAAGGTAGATTGCGGTAGCGTTGGGGGCTTTCTCGCGGAACACCCAGCCGTTGGCGGTCTTGTGCAGCCCGTAGTAGAGGTGGGCGTTGGCGATGTCGACAAGCGGCACCTTGTCGTCGGTGAGCTGCAGCTCGCGCAGGGCAGCCCGCTCCATGCGACGCTGCAGAGTTGCGCGATAGGGTTTCAGCCAGGGGTCTTTGCTGGCGAGTTGGGATTGTGTTGTTATTTTCATACTATAGCTATTGTCAATAACTGTAAACTGTAAACCGTAAACTGTAAACCAAGCTCACGCATCCACATTCACCACCACACGCACTTTCTTGTACTCCGGCAACTGCTTGAAGCGGCGGAGCACCTCTGCGAGCTGCTGCTTCCGGGCCGCGAGTGTGGCATCGCGGTTCAACTTAATCCAGAAATCCTGCAGGTAATAGTTCTGAATGCGGGAGACCAACGGCGCGGAGGGACCCATCACGTTGCCGGCGAACGCCTCGCGCAGCATCGTCTGCAACTGCATCGCGGCGGCCAGAACCGTCTGTTCCTCAGGATGTTTCAACGTGACTTTCACCATGCGGGTGACAGGTGGCAACCGGAAAAGTTGCCGCTCGGCGATCTGACTGGTGTACATCGCGGTGAAATCGTTGCTTTCCACATATTGCAATGCGGCGTGGTTCGGCTGGTAGGTCTGGATGACCACCTTGCCGGGCACTTCCTTGCGCCCCGCGCGACCGCTCACCTGCGACAGCAACTGGAAGGCCCGCTCGAAGGCGCGGAAGTCGGGGAAGGAGATCAGCGCATCAGCGTTGAGGATGCCCACCACGCTCACACGGTCGAAATCCAAGCCTTTGGTCACCATCTGCGTGCCCACTAAAATGTCCGTCTTGTGCTCTTCGAAGTCGGTAATAATCTGCTGGTAGGCGTTTTTCGAGCGCGTGGTGTCCGTGTCCATGCGGGCAATGCGCGCCTCCGGGAAAATCTCCGCCAAGGTGTCTTCAACTTGCTCAGTACCAAATCCTTTCATCTCAATGTCAGTACTATGGCACGTCGGGCACTCCTTCGGAACTTCGATGGCATAGCCGCAGTAGTGGCACTTCAACAGGTTCGTCTTTTTGTGGTAAGTCAGCGTCACGTCGCAGTACTGGCACTTGGGCATCGACTCGCAGGTGTGGCAGATCATGCGCACGGCATAGCCGCGCCGGTTCTGGAACAGGATGACCTGCTCCTTGCGCTCCAAGGCCTCCGCCATCTGCTCGATTAGGAAGTTCGAGAAAAGGCCGCGCACCTCGTTGCGACGGGTAGCGAGGTTCATGTTAACCGTGTATATGTCAGGAAGATGGCTATCGGCATAGCGTTGCATCAACTCCACAAGCCCGAACTTACCAATCTGCACATTGAAGTAGGTCTCCAACGACGGGGTGGCGGTGCCTAACAACGTTTTCGCCCCGTGAATCTGCGCGAGCACCACAGCGGCGTCGCGGGCATGGTAGCGCGGGGCAGGGTCCATCTGTTTGTACGAGCCGTCGTGTTCCTCATCTACGATAACTAATCCCAAGTTCTTGTAAGGCAGCAGCAACGCCGAACGCGCCCCGAGCACAAGCTGATACTTGGCGGTGTCGTCGTTCTCGCCGCCACTCAATACGCGGTTCCAAATCTCTACTCGTTCATATTCGTTGAAACGGGAGTGGTATACCCCTACCCTATCGCCGAAATATTTTCGCAAGCGGTTGACAATCTGCGAGGTAAGGGCAATTTCCGGCAGCAAATACAACACCTGCTTACCCTGTTTCAGCACCTCATCGATGAGTTTGATGTAAATCTCGGTCTTGCCGCTGCCCGTAACCCCGTGCAGCAGCGTGACAGGAAATTCTTCAAAACGCTGCTTGATTTCGTCAAAAGCCCGCTGCTGCGGACCGGAAAGCGTCACTTCCGCGACATTTTCGGTGGAATAGTCGGAAAGACGGGAAATCACCCGTTCCTCCGAAAGCAGTATTCCCTTCTTGATGAGCGTCTGCATGCTGCTTTGGCTGACATTCTCCGCCTTGGCCAATTCCGCTTTCGGTACGGCGGTATCGAAACGGTAGCGACCGCCTTCGCGCGTCCGCATCATAAAGGCCAGCAGTGTGTCGGCCTGCGAAGACGTGGACGTTTTCGCATTGAGTTTGTCAAGGATTTCCATGAACGCCGCTTCATTGTCATAGGGCGGCGAAAGGCGTATAACCGTCTCTTTCTTAGGCTTATAGGGATTACGAATCTCCTCATCGGTAATAACGGCCCGCTTGTCAACCAGCGACTTGATGATGGGCATCACCTTGGCCACCTGGAGGGTTTTGCCAATCTCGGCCACGGTCATCGTCTCGCGGTGGATGAGCAATTCGACGACGTTGAGTTCGTAGGGGGTAAGCACGGAAACATCGCCGTCGAAATCAGGATGAATCTTGACCTTGGTCTCGCTGGCGAGGCGCAAAGCGGAAGGCAATGCGGCGGCCATCACCTCCCCGACGGTACACATGTAATAGTCGGCAATCCATTTCCAGAGCTTGAACTGCGCCTCTGAAATGACCGGCCGTTCGTCAATGACATCCAGTATATATTTGGCTGTCACTTGTTTAGGCGGTGTCTCATGCACTTTCTCCACGATGGCAGCGTAGAGTTTGCTAGCTCCAAACGGCACCACCACGCGCACACCGAACCGGACCTGCCCGTTGAGCGCCTGCGGCACGCGGTAGGTGAAGCGCGCCTCTATGGGCAGCGGCAGAATCACGTCGGCAAAAAAAGTCTGCATAGGGTTTTCGGTCAGAATCCGCTCGGAACAATCTCGTTGTCCTTGACTTCGAGGAACTGCACATTTACGTTCTCATAGCCGCCGTCGGGCGTTTTGTCGAACGAGAGCGGGAAGGCTATCGGACTGACTTTCACGCGGTCAAGGTCGTTGTGGTTACGGATGAACTCCACGAAGAATCGGGTGATGTCGTAGCCCTGGAACGCGAAGCTCTCCAAGCTTGGTGGCACCCCGAAACGTTCCGTATAGTCGTACACGAATGTTTTGGTCTTCTCGTTCTCAAAATCAATGTAATAATCCGAGAAATAATGCAGGTTGAGTTTGTTGTAATACTCAATGTCGTAGGTTTTGGACTCCATCCATTTTTCTGGCACCACAAAGGTTAGGTTTTCGGTCTTCTCGCTGTAGAGCAAGTTCCGGGAAATGATGAGGTTTTGCGCGGGATTGTCGTAAAAGGTAATCACAATGCGCGGTTTCTCCTTCTCCAAACGAGAGACCACCGTGGAGGCGTTTGGCGTAATCTCGTAAGGGATGCTGTTCGCCTTGAAATACTTCAGATAGGCCGCCATTTCCTTGTCTTTTGAAGTGGAATCGCCATAGACAATAATGGGAAAAGCGTTGGTCTGCTGCGCTTGGAATGCAATCATGGCGGGCCGCGTTTCGTATGAAGGCCGCAGCTTGTAGACGAACTCGTTACCATCCAAAAAATCCTGTCGGCTGGTAAAGGGGTTCACGATGGGAATCTCCCTTTGCTTGGCGTATTCTGCCGCAACTGTGAATAGTTTTCCGAAAAACGGGCCGATAATGAGCTGCACTCCTGACATCAGTTCTTCGTCCTCCATCACGCGGCGAAGTTTCCGCTCATCGTTGGAAATGTCGCGCACCACAATATCGAAGACGATGTTCTCTCCGTTCTTATCGTACTCTTCAATCGCCATCTGCGCCCCATTCCAAAAGCCCATCAGCTGATACGACTTCACATTGTCCATATCCTCGCACTCCTTGACAATCGGCGTGGTGTAACTGGCTGATTCAAAAGGAATCAGATAAAGGATTTTGTATCTTTCCATCTCGGCGGACGCGGTGGCTGTCCCGAGTAGAATCATTATTACATATAGTAGAAACTTTTTCATCGTTTTTGTTTTTTGACAACGGGGCATGCCCCGTTGTTAAATTCGTTCCAGTACGGTACGGCAGAGATCCTCCATGCGGTCGTGGTAGTTGTCGAGGAACTGGCCGGTGACGCGGTTGGCGATGAGGAGGCAGACGGTGAGGACGTTGTGGCCCAGCAAACCGCCGAGACCATAGATGGCGGAGCACTCCATCTCCATGTTGGTAATGGCGTTGCCATCAAACTCGAATGTCTCGATTTTCTGGTTGAGTTCGGGATAGCGCAGCTTTGCACGGACCTCTCTGCCCTGCGGTCCGAAGAAACCGGGGGCGCTGATGGTAATGCCCTGATTCATGTCGTGACCGATTCTGTCAAGGAGATGCTGCGACGCAGGAGTGCAGTACGGAAGGGGCAATTGCGGATTCCAACCGGTGTGGCGGACGAATGCATCCACAATGTCCTCGCGAATGAGATTGCCCGTGTCGTAGTAGCGCAACATACCGTCAATTCCCAATCCGAAGGCGGAAGCCAAGAAACTGCCGCACTCAAGGTCGGGGGACAGTGCACCGGACGTGCCGATGCGCACGAGGTTGAGCGTGCGGCGCGTCTCTTTTACCGTGCGGGTGGCGAGATCGACATTGGCTAGCGCATCTAATTCAGTAAGCACAATGTCGATATTGTCGGTACCCATCCCCGTGGAAATCACGGAGATACGCTTATCTTTGTAGGTTCCGGTGTGCGTGATGAGTTCGCGGTTCTGCCGAAAGAGTTCCACCGTGTCGAACATGCCGGAAATCATCGCCACGCGGCCGGGATCTCCCACCAGAATCACATTGTCGGCCAGTTCGTCAGGGTGCAAATCGAGATGGTAAATTGCACCGTCAGCCTGCAACGGCAGCTCGGAAGCGGGTATCGTTTTATTCATAATTCCAGTTTTATAATGAAGAGGCAAAAGTACAAAATAATTATGAATGCTGAATGCCGAATGATGAATATTTTAAGAATGCAGTATCAACAGTCAAAGTCAAAGGTCAACGGTCAAAGGTCAACAGTCAAAGGTCAAAGTCAACGGTCAAAGGTCAAAGTCAACGGTCAACGGTCAAAGACCAACGGTCTTCAACGTCACTTCGTAATAATGTTTCGGGGCAGCATGCGGCACCAATGTACCGACCGGGAGCTCCTCGGGAATGTAGACGGCGCACATCGTGTTGGCGACGTGGTACAGGTATTTGTGTTTCTCCTCCGGTGTGCCCTCCCAGATGGCGTAAAGCACACTCCACCGGATGGTCTCTGGATCGTAACCGTAGTCGTGCCAGACAATGATGGATTTTTCATCGCGTAGCAGCTCGAAGGCGGTCTGCGTATCCTTCTTCACCGCGTCGGAATGATGGTCGCCGTCGATGAAGACCATGTCGAACTGCCCTTTGTACGGTGTGAAGTCGAAGGACTGCGAATTGCCCTCTATGTGCGTCACATTGTCCAAGTTTTTGGAGAAGAAGGCGTGCGCATCGGCGTAGCGTTCGTTGTCTGTCAGCTTGACAATCTCCTCCCGCGAAAGGTTCAGCGTCACGCACTGCGGCACCACAGCGGCCACATTGGCGACACTCTCACCACGCCAAGTGCCTATCTCAAAGTAACGTTGAACATTCCGCCGACGGGCGAGCATTTTCAGCAACGCAATGTCTATCGGCATCGTAGCGCCGGAAAGATAGGCATACGGCGAAACCGTTTCCGTAAAATCGGGGAACAACTCTTCCAAACGCAAAAGCGGCAAACCCTCGTCCAGCCCATACTTCTTGGACACCTTTTTTTGGAATACATCCTCACTATCCAACACCAAATTGAGCAGGTAAGGGAATTTGATAATGAGTTTCAAAGCGCGAAGAGCAGCGAGTATTTTAATGTTCATTGTTCGATTTATTTCAGGTAATGATTCTTGATTTCAACAATATATTCCTTTAATTCCGAAGGAGTTAACAAAAAGTCTTTGGCATGGAAGGACGACTCCCTGAGGAAGCAGACCATCAGGAAGACAGCGTTCATCGAATAAGCGATGGAGGCGGTGATGGCGGCACCCGTAGCGGCGAAACGCGGGATGAGCGTGAAACCGCAGCCTAACGTGACCACTAACCCGCACAACGCGGCAATCGTGTTCATGAAATAGCGGCCCGAGCCAGAGTAGTAGTGCCCAAGAATCAGGAAGATGCCGTAGAGCAGCACACCCGGCGCGAGAATGCGGATGAGCGTGGCCATCGCACCGAAATCGGGACCGAACACGAAGACATAGAACGAGGATGGAAGCAGTGAAAGCACCAGCACGGCGGGCAGCGCGACGGCAAAACAAATCTTGGCCAAGTCGAGCGTAAGTCGCTGGTTGTAAGCTTTGTCCGTGCTGTTGGAAATGCGGGCGTACTCCACCAGGGCGATGCTGTTGGCGATAATCCACAACGCTTCAGCCAACGACACCGCGTTGGAGTAGACTCCTACCTGCCCCGCATCCACGTAAGCGTTGAGCAGGTAATAACTCAGCCGGAGGTTGAAAAACTGCACGAAATGTCCCGTCTGGTTGAGGAACCCGTACTTGAAGAGATCCTTCAATGCGTCACGGTATTCCTGCAAAGGCATAATCTTCAACGACTTGTACTCATCCCGCAACTGGCAAACGCCCAATATCGAAGACCCGACGTAAGCCATGTACAAACCGATGATATAGCCATACACGTCGCGGTAGCCTAACACAAAATGATAGACTACCAAAGTGCTAACCAACAGGAGCGGCTGCAGCAGAGTGTTGTAGTTGGCCTTCTTAACTTCCTCTTTCCCAACGAGAAAACGGAAGTTGATGCTCGCAAACGAGGAAATGAACGACAGGACGGCTGTGTGCAGCGCGAGGGAGCGGTCGAGGCCCATGTCGAGGAGGCTCATGAGCGCGCCCATGACCGCCGCGATGAGCAACGCCCACAGCACCGACGGCAGCCACAGTTTGGAGAACGAGTGCCGCGAAGTCAGGTAGACGAGGCTCGCCCCGCAGACGATTTCCGAAAAAATCAGGATAAAACTGATGTTCGTCAACACTAACGACTGGATGCCCTTGCCGCTGTCACCTAACACCTGGGAAATGATAATCGCAATCGCCAGGTTGATGAAGGCGACGAGAATCTTGGTGCCGAAGGTGTTGAGAATCTTTCCGAACATAGCGAAATTAATGGCGGCAAAGATACGAAATTTTCGTATTTTTGCCGCCATGCTTGTAGTCCACATCCCCTCTTGGTTCCCCATCCCGGAAAAGCCGCTGAACGGGAACTTCATCTTCCGGCACATCGAGTCGCTGGGCGACCAGGTGCGGTCGGTCATCCTGCACCACGTACACGACGGGTTCACGCCAGAGACCGCCCACAACGCGGAGCTTTTCCCTGTCAAAACGGATGGCACGGGCAAACTCGCGCTCGTCCGCGCGTATGAGGCCGCCTTCGACGAGCTGGTGCGACAGTACGGCCGTCCCGACATCCTCCACCTCCACGTGGCGCTGCCGTTGGGGCCAGTAGCTGTCCGGTTGAGCCGCAAGCACCGTATCCCGCTGATTGTCAGCGAGCACTGGACGGGCTACCTGCCGATGAACCGTTCACAACTTTCGTTGCCCACACGCCTGATCCTGCGCCACACGTTCCGGAATGCCTCGCATATCACCGCCGTGTCGCAAAACCTGCTCGACAATATCGCCGCCACTGTGCCCGCCGCCGCCCGCAAACCGCAGACCGTGGTCGGCAATGTGGTTGACACCGATCTGTTTTCCCTGAGCGACAACGCTTTTCAAGACAGCAAGAAACGTATCCTGCACGTCTCCACCATCGAAAACAAGGCTAAGAACATTATGGGCATTCTGCGTGCTGTCAAAGAGGTATCCTCGCAACGTTCTGATTTCGAGCTTAATATTATCCACGACTATGCCAATGAGGAGGCCGTGCAGTTCGTGCAAGACAACGGTCTGGAAAGCATCGTACATTTCCTCGGGCGCAAGACTCCCGCCGAAATCGCCGCGCTGCTGCGGCTGTCCGACTTCTTCCTGCTCTTTTCCAACTACGAGAACCAGCCGTGCGTGCTGTTGGAGTCGTTCTGCACCGGCACGCCCGTCATCACCACGCCCGTGGGCGGCATCCTGGAAATCGCCGATGCGGAGAACGCCGTCATCGTCACCCCGAAAGACGAGACGCAACTTGCTGAAAAAGTGAATTTTATGTTAGACCACGCGAATAATTACCAACCGGCTGTTATTCGTGATCAAGCGTTAGCGATATGCTCGCCTGACGTTGTGGGAAATAAATGGTTGGAGGTTTATCGGTTGACCATTGACCATTGACCATTGACCTGTCAACTAATCTGTACGATTTCCACCTTCTCGAAATTCTTCAGGATGGCGGAGATTTCCTTGATATTGTTGTACCGTTTCATCCGTATCTCCAAGGATACCAACATTTTGCCGTTGTTCTCCTCGGCATCCTTGTGCATTTCGTAGTTCAGCACGGTAATTTTCTCGCGATAGAGGTTCTCCATCACTCCGGTCAGGATGGTGTAGTCCTCCACGAGGAAGGTGACGGTGTGCTCTTTTTGCGAGAAGTAGGGAAGATAGACATTGATCAGTCCTAACGACACAAGCACGATGACGGTGGTGATGAGCGCCACCCAGTACATGCCGTTGCCGCACGCCAACCCGATGGCGGCAGTGACCCAGAGGCCGGCGGCGGTGGTCAGCCCGCGCACCACCTGTTTCTGCAGGATGATGGTGCCCGCGCCAATAAAGCCGATGCCCGTGACCACCTGCGCGGCAATGCGCGACGGGTCGAAACTCACGTGGTCGCGACCCAGCATGAAGTCGAAACCGTAAATAGAGAGAATCATGAACAGACAGGAGCCCAACGCGACCAACAGGTGCGTGCGCAAACCCGCCTCCTTGGCGTGGTACTCGCGCTCAAACCCGATCGCCGCCCCCATGGCGGTGGCGGCCAACAACCGAAGGACAAAATCCCATAACATAAGGCCGGACTATTCGACAGGATCGTTCGGGAACTCCGGCGAGTTACGGTAATAATCGAAGTTCAGACGACGCGTGCGGGGACTCTTCACCAACGTGTCCTCGTTGTGTCCAGTAGTGTTGTCCATCGAGAGGTCCGCGTAACCATAATTGCGCGATGCAAACAGCCCGTAAGCCGACTCGTCGGCGGAGATGAAGTTCGTGTACTCCGGACGGTTCTGGACGATGCTCGTGCCCGGCGTGGAAACCTCCCTGTAATTCAAGTAGTTCTGGTCGGCAGCCCAAGCCGTAAGTCGCATGCAGCGGTAAGGCTGTCCGGCCACGGAATCGATGTAGCGCGTCACACCAGGCTTGGTCTCGATAGCCTGCACAATCGTGGTGAAGAACGTCTCAGGGGTGAACCCCGTATACGCAACCTCCGTGCCGGTAGTCGCTCGGATATAGTCGCCGTTGAGTCGCCGCGTCACCTGGTGGTGCGTGATCGCCTTCGTCGCATTGTCCACTTCTATATAATAAAAGGTCAAGTAGATGTCGTACATGGCGGCATTCTCCGCACTGGAGAATAAAATCTTATACGGATTGTTGGAGTTCATGTTCCAGGACACCATCGGACGACGGATGGAAAAACCGCCAACCACCACAGTCTCGGCATACACCTCATCGCCTGTAGATTTCCGGTTTATCACCAACCGATAAGTATTCTCCGTATCCAACTGCCAATCAGAATAATAGAGCAGTTGTTTCGGATTGTGGAAATAGCCTTCCTCCTTCGGAATCGCGGTAGTGGTGTCCAACACGGCGGAACGAAGGACCTGACCGTTTCGGTACTCCACCAGACGAACCTCGATGGAATCCACCGGGTAATAGATGTTATCCCACTCGGCGGCAGCATCGTAGGCGTTGCCGTCGGTGATGTAACCGCGATAAATCTTGAAATAATGGACATTCTCCTTGGCGTTCAAAAAGCCGTAGGAGATTGTAATGTCCTTGTAGTCGGCCGTCAGGTCAATAGGCTTGCACTGAGATAACAGCACAGCGGCGGTGATCAGCGCAATACAAATAGTGGATATTCGCTTCATAATCAGTCTTTAATCGTTGTATTCGGGAATCTCGCGCACCCATTTCGTGCCCATTGTCTGGCCGTTGTTGTTCACGCGGGTATTCTTAACAAATTTTTCGTTGAAATAATACACCAATCGGGTGGAAATCATGTGGTTATGCATTTTATAAGTCTCTGACACGGTAGATCCGTCGGTAAAGACGTAGGTGAATTCCATCGTGCGGATGGGCACGAGGGAGTATTCGTAGCGGAAGTCGAGCGAGAGATTCTTGTAGAGTCGGATGTTGACGTCGGCAATGAAGGACCAGTCGCTCGTCTTGTAGGTCTTCGAGCGGACGTTGGTGGTGCGGGTGAAGCCGTTGTAAATCTCCTTGGCGCGCACCAGCCTACCCCACGCGAAACCGAGCGCGAAGGTGCAGCCGGAGTACATCTCCTCGTAACGCACCATCAGGGGAACCTGCACGTAGTCGAGAGAGATATTACACTTGATGGTGGAGTCCCACGGCACGGAACGGTCCACGTCGTTGTACATCGAGCGGGCATAGACAAGCGTGTCGAAATAGCCCGGTTGACAACGCTTCACCGAACCTTTCTGCGTGTAAAGGAGTTCCAAAGAGAGCTGCCAGGTCTGCTTGGGATTCAGCGGCATAGTCAGCCCGAGGCCTCCGTTGAAGCCCACTTTGTAGAAACCGTGCACGCCGTCACCTTCAATCTGCGCGAAGTTGACACCCGCAATCGCAGAGCCTATAAACCGTTGTGCTTCAACATTTTGAAAGACAAACACACAAAACAGGGCAACGGCCAATGTACGTATGATATTGCTTTTCATTCCTTGTCAAATTTGAAAGCGCGAAGATACACTTTTTTTTAAGCGAAAAAAGTGTATTTTTGCCGATTTGAAAAAACTAGACAATTAAAGCATTAATATAAAAGGTAAACTTATGACAGAAAAATCGAAACTCGGACTGGATTTCAACCAAGTGGCTGTTGCGAAACAGTTAGCGAAGCAGATTGCGGACCAGGTTCAGGAGTTTGTGGACGGCTACACGACCGTCACGGTGGAGCGCACGCTGTGCCGTCTGATCGGCATCGACGGCATTGACGAGAACGAGGTTCCGCTGCCCAACCGGGTGGTGGACGCGCTCTTGGAGGCGGGCGTACTCAGCCAGGGCGTGCTCTACTTCATGGGCAACGCCATCCTGGAAACGGGCGCGACTCCGCAGGAGATTGCCGAGCGCATCTCCCGCAACGAACTGAACGTCACGTCGTTGCCGCTGCATCCGCTGCCGGAAATCCAAAAGGCGATACAGCCTTACATCGAGCAGTGCCTCACCCGCATCAAGGGCAATGTGGCCAAGCGTAACGAGTACCTCAACACCATTGGCGAGGGTCCGAAACCGTACCTCTACATCATTGTGGCCACGGGCAACATCTACGAGGACGTTGTCCAAGCGCAGGCCGGTGCCCGCCAAGGTGCCGACGTCATCGCCGTGATCCGTACCACCGGACAGAGCCTCTTGGACTACGTGCCTTATGGCGCCACCACCGAGGGCTTCGGCGGCACGTTCGCCACGCAGGAGAACTTCCGCATCATGCGTAAGGCGTTGGACGAGGTCGGCGAGGAACAAGGTCGTTACATCCGCTTATGTAACTATTGCTCAGGACTTTGTATGCCGGAAATCGCGGCCATGGGCGCTCTGGAGCGCTTGGACGTGATGTTGAACGACGCCCTTTACGGCATCCTCTTCCGCGACATCAACCCGCAGCGTACCCTCATCGACCAGTACTTCTCCCGCATCATCAACGGCTATGCCGGCGTTATCATCAACACGGGTGAGGACAACTACCTCACCACCGCCGATGCTGTGGAGGCTGCCCACACCGTGCTCGCCTCCGACCTCATCAACGAGCAGTTAGCCTTGCTGGCCGCGCTGCCCGAGGAGCAGATGGGCTTGGGACACGCTTTCGAAATGGACCCGACGCTGGAGAACGGCTTCCTGTTGGAGCTCGCACAGGCGCAAATGACCCGCGAAATCTTCCCGAAGGCCACGCTGAAGTACATGCCGCCGACCAAATTCATGACCGGCAACATCTTCCGCGGCCACATCCAGGATGCGCTCTTCAATATCATCGGCATTTGGACGCACCAGGGTATCCAACTGTTGGGTATGCCCACCGAGGCTATCCACACGCCGTTCATGAGCGACCGCTACCTCTCCATCGAGAACGCCCGCTACATCTTCAACGACATGCGCAGCATCGGTGAGGAGATGGAATTCCGCGAAGGCGGCATCTGCCGTGAGCGCGCCAAAACCGTCCTCAACAACGCCATCGAGCTACTGCAGCAAATCGTCCAAGAGGGCCTCTTCACCGCCTTGGAGAAAGGTATCTTCGGCGACGTGAAGCGTCCGAAGGACGGCGGCAAGGGCCTCGCCGGCGTCGTCACCAAAGGCGACAACTACTTCAACCCGTTCATTAAGATGATGAAAGAACGCTGGTAACCCCCCTAGCCCCCCTAAAGGGGGGAATCACCCCATTCTTTCGTCACAGCTGTTAGAACGAGCAGCCTCCCCTCCTTTGGAGGGGTGCCCGAAGGGCGGGGTGGTAAGGCAGAACAAAAAAAGACTAATTATGGATATAGACAATCTCCCAGTTGGAACAAGAATAAACCACGAGAAATACGGCGAAGGCATCATCAGCCAGAACAACGCGCTGACCTACAAGATCATCTTCGTGCGCGGCGGCGAACTGGAATTCTCCAAGACCGCTGTGTCGCTGGAAGTGCTTGAGGAAAACGACGTTGAAGACGACACCCCGAAGCTCAACATCCGCGAGTTCAAGCAGGTGCTGACACAGCTTCTGCTCCAGTACAACGGCATTGAGTACAAGGCCGAATTAGGCAAGAAATGGCAGGGTGGCACCATGATTCTGCAGCCCGCCAACAAGGACCTCGCCCCCAAGGAGATCCCCGTGGAGACCTTCTTCCACAAGATCGTCATGATGCGCGACCGTCTGCGCGTGCTCGAACAGAACATCAACAGCAGCAACTCGCTCACCGACGAGGAAAAAGTCAACCTCCAGCAGTACATCTCCCGCATCTACGGCAGCATGACCTCCTTCAACGTCCTCTTCGAGAACAAGGAGGATTATTTCGTCGGGATGAAGGGTTAACCCTATGTAGAGACGCACGGCCGTGCGTCTCTACGGAACGCACAATCAAACGGCAACCCCAATTCCCCTTCTATTTTAGAAGGGGTGCCCGCAGGGCGGGGTAGTAATATGAACATAAAAAAAATCCTTGAGCAGCCCACTCCCCTCCTCTGGAGGGGTGCCCGAAGGGCGGGGTGGTAAGGCAAAACGCACGAAGTGCAATTAACCCCACACAAGCAAAGCGCAGTGTGGGGCCAGAACAAACAAGTTAACAATTAAAACCCGAATACTATGAGTGGCGGATTATATTCAATGGATCAAAAGGACTTTGATCAGACATTAGACTTAACCAAGGTGAAACCTTACGGCGACACCATGAACGACGGCAAAACGCAGCTGAGCTTCACGCTGCCGGTGCCCTGCGGCGACGAAGCCGTGGAGGCCGCCAAACAGCTGATGAAGAAAATGGGCTTCGACAACCCGCAGGTCGTTTATTTCAAAGAACTCACAGACGGCTTTACGTTTGTAAACTGCTACGGTGCCTGCACGCACACCGTGGACTACACCACTATCCACGTGCCGAAGGTGGAATCGACGGTATGGTCGATGCCAGAAACGGATGATTTCATCCGCGAGCACATCGGCCGCAAGATCGTGGTCGTGGGCGCGAGCACCGGCACCGATGCGCACACCGTGGGCATCGACGCCATCATGAACATGAAGGGCTACGCCGGCCACTACGGCATCGAGCGCTACGACATGTTCGACGCCCTCAACATGGGCAGCCAGGTGCCGAACGAGGAGTTCATCGCCAAAGCCGTGGAGTTGCATGCCGACGCGTTGCTGGTCTCCCAAACGGTGACCCAGAAAGATGTGCACATCCAGAACCTCACCGAGCTGATCGAGATGCTGGAGGCGGAGGGACTGCGCGACAAGCTGATTGTCGTATGCGGCGGCCCGCGCATCACCCACGAGCTGGCCAAGGAGTTGGGTTACGACGCCGGTTTCGGCGCCAACACCTACGCCGACGACGTGGCCTCCTACATCGCTCAGGAGCTCGACAAACGGCTGAACGGCTAACCCTTTGCGGTTAATACGAACACCGGCTGTAGCACATCCCTGTCTTTGTCTGTATCCCTCAGACAGAGGCGGGGATGTGTAGTTTCAGGTTTCAAGTTTCAGGTTTCAAGTTTCAGGTCTTAAGTCTCAAGTCCCAAGTCTCACCACCCCGAAAATAAATTTCCGGCTACGCGAAAATTCCGTTGCAAGTGTCATTTATTTTGATATTTTTGCACCTGACTGAAAAATAGACAAACGAAAAATTAAGTACTTGTATCACAGATAATTACTTGATTTTTCGTTTTGTTCTTTTTGCAGTGTGGGAGTGTAAATTAGAAATCCAATATATTTGCAATAAAATAAAAGAATTTATGGCAACAGAGCAAATTACGAAAATTGACGACATCGTCGTCCGTTTTGCGGGTGACTCTGGCGACGGCATGCAGCTTTCCGGAACCCTGTTCTCGGACGCTTCCGCCCTCACAGGCAACGACATCGCCACCTTCCCCGATTATCCGGCGGAAATCCGCGCCCCTCACAACACCATCGCCGGCGTCTCCGGCTATCAGGTGCACGTGGGTAATCACATCTACAGCTCCGGCGACAAGTGCGACATCCTCGTCGCTATGAACCCGGCATCCCTCAAGTCGAACCTCAAGTGGGCCAAGAAAGGCGCCACCATCATCGTGGATATCGACACTTTCACCGATGAGGCCTTGGAGAAAGCCGGCTACACCGAAAACGACCACCCGTTCACCGATGAGATGGAGCGCGCCTACACCATCATCAAGGCGCCCGTCACCTCATTCACGCAACGCATCGGTAACGAGCAGGGTGCTGACAAGAAGACGGCCGACCGTTGCCGCAACATGTTTGCATTAGGCATCATCTTTTATGCCACCCATAAGAAACTCGACCAGACCTACGCTTACCTGGAGCGCAAGTTCGCCAAGAAGCCCGAGGTCGTCAAATTAAACAAGGCCGTTTTGTCAGAAGGCTACGAATATGCCGACAAGTTGGAAGTGATGCACTCCCACATCTTCGAGATCGCGCAGGCCGACAGCATGCCCAAGGGCCGTTACCGCAACATCACCGGTAACGTGGCTACCGCTTGGGGTCTCCTTGCCGCTTCCGAGAAATCCGGTCGCAGACTGTTCCTCGGCTCCTACCCTATCACCCCCGCTACGGATGTGATGGTGGAGTTGGCTAAACATAAATCCTTGGGTGCTCGCGTTTTCCAAGCTGAAGACGAAATCGCAGGCGTTTGCTCCGCTATCGGCGCTTCTTACGCTGGCGCATTGGCTTGCACCTCCACTTCCGGCCCCGGCCTCTCGCTGAAGAGCGAAGCCCTCGGTTTGGCTGTGATGGTGGAACTTCCGCTCGTCGTCGTTGACGTGCAGCGCGGCGGTCCCTCCACGGGTCTTCCTACCAAGACCGAGCAGAGCGACCTGAACCAAGCTTTGTACGGCCGTAACGGCGAGGCTCCCCTCGTGGTGATGGCTGCCTCTTCCAGCGCCAACTGCTTTTACTGGGCTTACAACGCCGCCAAGGTTGCTTTGGAGCACATGACCCCCGTCATCCTGCTCACCGACGGCTATCTCGGCAACGGCTCCCAGCTGTTCCGCATCCCCAAGATGGCCGACATGCCCGACATCAAACCGCGTTTGGCTACGCCTAACGATCCCAACTACAGACCGTTCCGTCGTGACCCCGTCACGTTCGCTCGCGAATGGGCACTGCCCGGCATGGAAGGTTTGAGACACCGTGTGGGCGGTCTGGAGAAATGTCCCGACGGACCTCTGAGCACCGATCCCGAGAACCACGCCCTGATGGTGCACAACCGTCAGGAGAAGGTGAACCGCGTGGCCAACTACATCCCCGACCAGGAAGTGACCGGCGATCCTGACGCCGAGCTCCTCGTGGTGGGTTGGGGCGGCACCTCCGGCGCGCTCACCCTCGCTGTGGAAGAGATGAACAAGGAAGGTAAGAAGGTGGCTTACACCCACTTCAACTACATTTGCCCGCTTCCGAAGAACACCGGCGACATCCTCAAGAAATACAAGAAGATTGTCGTCTGCGAACTTAACAACGGACAGTTTGCCGGCTATCTCCGCACCCAGTTCCCCGAATGCCCGATGACCCAGTACAACAAGATCATGGGTCTGCCGTTCGAGGTGGGCGAGCTGAAGGCCGAGTTCGAAAGACTGCTTGCCAAATAATTTCAATCACGAACCATTTAATCACAGATAATTATGGCAGAAAAACATTTTGTTCCGAAAGCGGATCGCGAATATACAAAAGCTGACTTTACCAGCGACCAAATGGTGAAATGGTGTCCCGGATGCGGTGACCATGCCATCCTCGCCGCATTGTTGAACACCTTCCCGAAGACCAACCACAAGAAGGAGAACATCTGCATGGTGTCCGGTATCGGATGCTCGTCACGTATCCCCTACTATGTCGATACTTACGGTTTCCACAGCATCCACGGGCGTGCCTGCGCCATCGCCACGGGCGTGAAGCTGGCCAACCCGGCTCTCTCCGTGTGGGTGAGCATGGGCGACGGCGACTCCATGGCCATCGGCGGCAACCACCTCATCCATGCGGTGCGCCGTAACCAGGACTTCAACATCACCATCTTCAACAACGAGATCTACGGCTTGACCAAGGGTCAATACAGTCCTACCACGAAGTTCGGTCAGGTCACCAAGACCTCTCCTTACGGCACCATCGACTACCCGTTCAACCCGGGCGAGCTGGTGATGGGCGCACAGGGCACCTTCTACGCCCGTGCGTTGGACTGCCTGCCGCAGTTGACCACCGACATCATGACCCGCGCTGCCAAGCACGACGGCACCAGCGTGGTGGAGGTGCTGCAGAACTGCATGATCTTCAACGACAAGGCCCACGCCGCCATCACCGACCGCGCTGTCCGTGACGACCGCACCATCATCCTCGAGGATGGCAAGCCCATGATCTTCGGCAAGGAGAAGAACAAGGGTCTGCGCTTCAACGGCCGTTGCCTGGAAGCCGTCACCATCGGTGAGAACGGCATCACCATCGACGACATCATGATCCACCACGAGGACACCGAGGACACCGGCATCCACATGATGCTGGCCCGCATGAGCGGCGACCTCCCCGTGGCCATCGGCGTGATCCGCAACGTGAAGAAGACCTCCTACACCCAACTCTACGAAGACCAAATGGAAGAGCAGATGGCCAACGGCAAATACAAATGCGTTGACGATTTGTTGAACAGCGGAGATACTTGGGAAATCTAATTATGAATGCTGAATGCTGAATGCTGAATAAAAGGCTCTCGGGAACGGGGGCCTTTTTTTTGTGGAGGCGACTGCGTCTCGCAGTTGGCGGGAGGGGGATATCGCATACACCCAAGAATAATTTTCAATTATATTGGTTTTGAAAATTTTATATTTTTGCAGCCCGTAAGCGGAAATAATCAGATTTTGATTATTTCCGCATTTCAAACAACAGAACAACGGTTAACATGGCGGAGATTGAAAATTTGCAAGAATGGGTAAACAATGAAATGATGAGGGGACGGTACATCTTCACAAAGGAAGACGTACAAAGCCTTCAGTTGCCTATTTCGGATCAGGCATTG
>Ga0310696_10002405_pt1 | contig 24804 bp, 25 predicted proteins | sample AusTroGonzalo_MG_4_FD_203885 | JGI IMG/M metagenome (GOLD analysis project Ga0310696, IMG submission 203885) | Bovine rumen microbial communities from tropical cattle in Woodstock, Queensland, Australia - Gonzalo_02 (v2) (version 2) | ecosystem: Host-associated > Mammals > Digestive system >...
AGCATTGCTTTCGAGGCTGATGGCACAGCTGTTGTGACAGCTCAAGGCGAAAACACACGTAACGTGATGCGTTTCAACGAAAACAGCCAGAACGGCACCCCGTTGTTCAACTGCTATTTGCCAACATCAACAGCAGGTGTCGCTGTTAGTTTCTACAAATTAGGCGGCTCAACAATCGATCCGGAGCCGAGCAACTATCCGACCAACTTCCAGGCAGCTCTTGACATCACCAAGGTGACACTCACATGGACAGCTTCGACAGGCGCACAGCTCCCAAGAGGCTATGTGGTGATTGGCTCAACTGGCAACATCACAGTGCCTACAGACGGCAATCCTATTGAGAATGACACAGATCCTTCAGACGGTCATGTGGCATACAACACTACAGGTACAAGCGTGTATTTCGAGCAGCTTACACCTAACTCGACATGGCATTTCGCTGTGTTCCCTTACACCAACAGTGGCGCTAACATCGACTACAAGACCGATGGCACCTATCCGACAGCAAACGTCACAACACAGAATGTTGAATGCATCTTCGCATCAGACTTTGCAGCAGGTCTCGCACCATTCATCGCCTACAACGTGGCAGGCGAGCAAGAGTGGGGAACAGGCTCATACAATAACATTCCTTACGCCAAGATGAGCGGCTATGCAAGCAGCACCAACCATGCCAACGAGGACTGGCTCATCACACCTAACATCATCGGCGGCGGCTCATACAATACTTTGACAATCGCTTTCATGAACGCTTATAAGTTCGACGGCAACGCTCTCGAGTGCTTGTATTCAACAGAGTATGACGGCATGAGCGATCCTAACGAGTTCAACTGGACAAATATCACAGCTAATTTCAACTGGTCGACAGGTGACTATGTCTGGGCAAACACCAACTACACCATGAACACAACCGGTATGAACGCTTTGTACATCGCATTCAAATACACCAGCACAGACACAGCAGCTTCGACATGGGAAGTCGCTGAGTTCAAGGTCTACTCGGGCTATGACGCAGTCGACGAGAACGAGGCAGTGAAATTCAACCTCTACCCGAACCCAGCCAACAGCATCGTCAAGATCGAGGCTGAGACAGCAGCAGAAGCACAGGTCATCGATATGGCTGGCCGCGTGGTGATGAACGTCAACGTGAACGCAGGCGAGAACACAATCAGCGTGGCTGACCTCGCAAACGGCGTTTATTTCGTGAAGATCAACAGCAGCGTTGTAAAATTCATAAAGAAATAAATTCGGTGCCCTAAAGGGCAGAAATCAAACAAAATCTTTTAAAAAATCAAACAAAATATTCTTCGTAAAACATTTTGAAAGATTTTGAAAACAGATTTTGAATGATTTCTCGCCGAAGGCGACAAAAATATGGGGACGCAATTGCGTCCCCATCGTTTAAATCAATGATTATCAGTTATTTGAAATATCGTAGAAAAGCGCAGGGGAAATATCATCTGCATTCGCCGCTGGTGTTTTCCCTTTATGAGGAGGTGCTTGAGAAAACATTCACCTCGTCATTTCGAGCGAAGTCGAGAAATCACCGCCATTTGAATCGGTCCGAATTGTACGCCGGTGATTTATTCACCAAAGGCGAATGCTCTCGCTTCGCTCGGGTCTCCATTCCGCTTCGCTTCAGTCGAAATGACGATCTGTTTTATGAAGCGCTGGATAAAAATCTAAAGGATTTTGTAAACGATAATCCATTGATTTTCAATGAAAATGATGTCGTAATGATTGTGAAGGACATTCATCGCGGCAAGCAAAATGAGAGAGACTGGGAGAGGCTGATTGGTGACGAGAAGGTGCGATTGAGCATCGACTGCTGGCGGTTTGGCATGATTTTTGTTATGGAAAGGATAAAAAAAGAACATTATATATTAAAGGTATGAAAGTTTACACAAAAACGGGCGACAAGGGCACCACATCGCTGGTCAACGGCACGCGGGTAGGCAAGGACGACCTCCGTCTGGAGGCTTACGGCACCTTGGACGAGCTGAGCGCATTCATCGCGGTCCTGATGGATTCGACAGACAAATATAACGACGTGCTCAAACGCATACAGGAACGCCTTCTGGTGGCGGAATGTCTGCTTGCCACCGATGAGAATTCCGATTTGAAGAAACAGCTTCCGCAGATGGAAGAGGCCGACGTGGAAGGCATTGAGAGGTTTATCGACGAGATGAACGAAGGCCTGAAGCCGTTGAACAGCCTGATAATCCCGGGAGGAAACCTATTGGCATCGAAATGTCATGTGTGCCGTACAGTGTGCAGGCGTGCTGAGAGAGCCGTGGTGCGTATGAGTAGGCAACACGAGGTTAACCCAGTGATAATGAGATATTTAAATCGTTTGTCGGACATGTTTTTTGTGATGTCGAGGGTTTTTTCGGAAGGCGATACAAAGTGGCAGCCGAAGTAGCTACAAGCCATTAGCCGTTAGCCATTAGCCATTAGCCGTTAGCCATTAGAATCAGATGACAAAACTAGTGGCTAATGGCTATTCGTGAATGGCTAAAAAAAATTAAAAAAAAATCTTGACAAAATAAAAAATTGTATTATTTTTGCAGCCCGAAAAAATGGTATTGATATGTATTGGACATTAGAATTAGCGTCGAAGATGGAGGATGCTCCATGGCCGGCAACAAGAGACGAGCTTCTTGAGTGGGCGATGAGAACTGGTGCCCCGCAGGAGGTGATAGAGAATCTTCAGGAGATTGAGGATGAGGGTGATGTTTACGAGCGTATCGAGGACCTCTGGCCCGACTATCCTACCAAGGATGACTTTTTCTTCCACGAAGATGAGTATTAAAAATTTAAAGAGACTCTCAGGTTATCTTGGGAGTCTTTTTTTAGCTATTGTAAAACAATCATTTAAACTTAAAAATATGAAAAAATTATTGATTTTATTGTTGGCGTTTGTTGCCATTACATTGAATGCACAAGATTTACAGCATTACAAACAGATTGTGAAAGAATTGAGTTCGGCGAAGTACCAGGGCAGGGGATATGCCAAGGACGGTGCCAACAAGGCAGGGAAATACCTTGTCAAGGAGTTTAAGAAAGCCGGTGTCGACGAGGTGGTTTGCCAGCCGTTCAAAATCGACATCAACACATTCTGCGGAAAGATGGACATGTGGGCCGACGGCAAGAAACTCACTCCAGGTGTCGATTTCTCAATGAGAGAATATTCGCCGGGCGTTCATGGCGAATTCACTGTGTATCATGTGGATACGCTGAATTTCGACGCAGAGAAGATGTATGCCGATCTGGCAAAGCCCGAATATGCCAACTGCATGGTGGTGTGCGACTTCTGGTTTATGTACACTCACTCGGAGTTCAAGCCGCTGCATAAAAAAGATTCTACTGTGGGAGGTTTTATCCAGACTTGGACATCGCCGATCAAATTTTACAAGGCGTATGGCAGCAAAGTCATGGGCAAGCCGATAGTTTGGGTGACTCCGGAAGCCATCAAAGGCGTGAAAAACGTGAAGCTTGACATCGACAATGAATGGCTGCAGGGTTATGAGCTTTTCAACGTCATTGCCAAGGTAAACGGCGAGAAACACGACAGCTGCTATGTGTTTACGGCACATTACGACCATCTTGGCAACCTTGGAAAGAAAGTTTATTACGCTGGCGCCAACGACAATGCCTCGGGCACTGCCACCATCGTGACCTTGGCGGAATATTACGCAAAGAACAAGCCAGAATATGACATGTATTTCATAGCATTTTCGGGCGAAGACTCAGGCTTGAACGGCTCGTTGTATTATGTCGACAACCCGACGGTGCCGCTTTCGCAGATTAGATATTTGTTCAATATCGACATGATCGGCGACAACAATCCGGTACAGTACTGCGAGATTAGCGATGAGGGCTTGAGAGGCTTATCCTTGATGGAAAAAATCAACGATGAAAACCATTATTTCGAGGTTTTGAACCGCGGCGAGTTGGCTGCCAACAGCGACCATTACCCGTTTGCGGAGCACCACGTGCCGTGCATACTGTTCGAAAACGAGAACGGCGACGCTTTCCAGTATTATCACACGATTTATGATACTTACGAAAACGGTATTTTTGTAACCTACGAGCCGATTTTCAAGATCATAAGAGATTTTGTTGAGAAATATTGATGGAAACTGATAGAATTTTGCTTCGCCATTGGCGTGATGACGACGCTGAAACGCTTTTCAAATGGGCTTCCGACCCTGACGTGGGGCCGAGAGCTGGATGGCCGCCACATAAGAGCGTGGAGGAAAGCCTTGAGATTATCAGAACGGTGTTCAACAACGACTCGAATTGGGCTATTGTATTGAAAGCTACTGGCGAGGTCATTGGTGCGATAGGTTACGGTCCGTCGTGCGAATGCGAGCTGCCGGCACGTGAAAATGAGCCGCTTTGCGGATATTGGATCGCCAAGCCGTATTGGAACCAAGGAATATGCACCGAGGCTTTGAAATTGATGCTGGATTACATTCGCAAAACCACTGATATCAAGTCATTGATTAGCGGTCATTTCGTGGATAATCCCGCATCAGGCAAGGTGATGGAGAAATGCGGCTTTGTGCCGACTGGCGAGACCTGCATAGATGAAAACCAATATCAAGGAAAAGATAGGCCGATAAGAGTATTGAGATTAGAGTTTAACAAATAAAGATATTATGGAACAGAAATTCTGCCAGAGCTGCGGAATGCCGCTCACCCAAGAAATCCTTGGCACCAACGCTGACGGAAGTAAGAATGAAGATTACTGCATGTACTGCTATAAGGATGGCCAGTTCCTGCAGGATTGTACGATGGAAGAGATGATTGAGCATTGTGCTCAGTTTGTCGATGAGGTGAACAAAAACATGCCAAAACCGATGACGAAGGAAGAGTACAAAGACATGATGCGTCAGTATTTCCCGATGCTGAAGAGATGGAAAAAATAATGGAAACACAAAGAAAATTTTGGATTGACAACCTGCGCTGGGTGACGGTGCTTCTGGTGCTTTTGTACCATGTAATTTATTTTTACAACAACAAAGGCGTCTTCGGCGGCGTGGGAGGCTTCGGCGACGGACCGCAGTACCAGGATGCGCTGATGTACATTTTGTACCCTTGGTTTATGCCGCTGCTGTTTATTTTAGCAGGAATGAGTTCTCGTTATGCTTTGGAAAATCATGACGGGAAATCATGGTTTAAGTTAAGAACTCGCAAGCTGTTGGTTCCTGCCACCATCGGATTGCTGGTGTTCCAGTGGATGGTCGGGTATTTCAACACCCACGTCGGCGGCACTGACGTGCTTGCTGCCACACCTCAGCCGATAAAATACTTCATCTGGGCCTTCAGCGGCATCGGACCACTGTGGTTTATTCAGGATCTGTGGGTGTTTTCACTGATTTTGCTCATCATCAGAAAGATCGATAAAAACGACAAATTATTGAATTGGTGCGGCAAACTCGGCGAGAAGAAGTCGGGCATGGTGGTGATAATCCTGCTCGTGGTGCTTTTCTGGCTGGGCGAGAAGACCCTCATCATGAATCCGCGCGCTGAGAGTGCCGACGGCTTGTACAACCTCTACAAACCGGTGTTTTATTTCATCGTTTTCATGATGGGATACCTCGTCTTTTCGCACGAGAAAGTGCAGGAATTGCTCAGTAAGTTCTGGGCTCCGATGATGATTTTCGCAGCTATCGCAGGAGCGGTTTTGGTCGTAACAACTTTCGGACAAAACAACACTACTCCGCAGTATATGGCGAGTCCGCTCAACTGCCTCTACGGCTACCTGATGTGCCTTGCCATGATGGGCTGGTTTAAAGCGAAGTTCGACACCACCAACACCTTCACGGGCTACATGACACGCTCGAGCTTCGGCTTCTATGTCGTTCATTATCTGGTGATTGCTAGTGTTGGTTATATGATGAAAGTGTACACCACTTTGCCTCCGGTGGCGATGTATCTCATTTTGACCGTGGCAGTGTTTGCGCTTTCGCCGGTGATTTATGAGGTTTTGAGAAGAATCCCGTTTTTACGCTGGTGCGTTTTAGGCGAAAAAAAGTGATTTTTTTGGTTTTTATAAAAAAATATTCTAACTTTGCACCCTGATTATTAACCAATTAAATAAAAAACTATGAAAAAATTATTCGGAATTCTGATGATTTTGGTGATCGTCTTTACGGTTTCTTGTAAGAAAGAAGACGACAAAAACTATAGTTTTAAGATGAGCAAAGTGAACCTCAACGGTGCGAAGTATCTCGCTTTGGGTTCCAAAGAAGGCGCTAAAGATGGTGAGTCGGGCGGATTCCTTTACAGCGTCGACGAGAACGGCAATCTGCAGATTATGGCTTACGAATACGATTGTGATAACAGTGGTGTCGCCTCCGAATTGAGCCGTAACCTCACTGTCAGCATCACGGCGATGATACCTGTGGGTGACGTTTACATCTGGCTTATGGGATGCCGTTACCAATGTAACGACTACAGCGCTTTCTCAACGAATATGCAGGACAATATCCGTGGCATTGTAGAGCACAGCTGGTGGTCGGATTTCGGCGAGAACTTCCTCATCCGCCGCAGCGACGGAAAGATTTACGACCTTAATGGGGTGGCTCAAAGATTCCCGATAGGGAACCTAAAATATTGGGGAGGTCCTAATATCCCATGGATTTTCGACAATGGAATGCCTCTCGATGGCGAATTGAGCGGTGACAGACTGCGTAAGCTGGGACTTATTGCTCAGGTGGGCAACGACATATATCTCGCCTCGGGCTCATATTATGGTGGATTGAGTAAGCTTCGCATAAATGGCGACAATGTCAATGTTATCAATGTGATGCCTGGTACTGAGACACAGCCCATCAACATCGCATACGCCGTCACAGACAACGCCGGACATCTCGGCACATGTATCAGCTATGGCAGCAATACACCGCATGTGGCAGCTATCATGGCTTCTGACGGCACTCTGCCGGCAATTCAAGGTATTCCAAGTTTATTAGATTATAATTACGGACCTACAATGCGTTGCATAAACGGTAAATATTTCGTGTCGATACACGGCGACTGGACTCCATCGATTTATCGTGTCGATATCAACGGCGATGTGGCTACTGGAACGTATGTGACTGATGGTTATTTCACCGGAGATTCAGGGTATGCAACAATTTATATCAGCGATGAAGAGAATTATTCATGGATTGATGGTCAGACAAAATGGACCTTTAATGCCAATACTTGTCAGCTGACATCGAACTCTCTTCCTTCGGATTGGCCGTTTTATTCGGAATTCGACGCCGAAGGTCACTGCTACAAGCCTGTTATGGCTAATGGCTTGACGCGTTTCACGATTTACGACCTTGCTACAATGACCATCGAGGATGTGTCTGTCGACCGTTCGCAGGTGCCATTATATAACATCTGCACCGAGTGTAACTACGACGGTGACGTCATGGCGTTCATCGAGAGTGTGATCAAGGCTGACGGCTCAACCGTGACCCTCGTCACCGATGTGACCGGTTCGGAGCGCGGTGTCACACGTGTGCAGAGCCAGACTGAACCTAACAACAACGTGGTTGTCAGCACACTTATTCCGCTTTAATAGCTAATAGCCAATGGCCAACAGCCAAAGTTAACGTCTTGCGATAGCAAGCGCTCTCTTCTTCGACTCCTCCAGCACCTCTTTGGCTTGCTGGTTGAGCCATTTCTCATCTTCCGTTTCAGGCTCGATGACCACGCCATGTGGCTTTGAGTGATGATTCTCGTCGAGATATGAGAACGTGGCGAAGCCATCGGCGGCGATCTTTTCTGGCTCGCGGCTACGGTACATCTTGGTGTAGACTGTCAATGTGGAGCGGCCTGCTGCGATGACTTTGCTCTCGAAGGTAACGATATCGCCTGCAAAAATCGGGAACTTGAAGTCGATGCCATGAAGCACGAGAAGCACCGTGTCTTTGGTGTCAACATATTGAGCCACAGCAAAATACGAGCTCTCCAAAAAATATTCCGAGCAGCGGCCTGCGAAAAAAGTCTGGTGATGGTTCAGGTCGGCAAGTTTTATCAGTCTTTGAGAAAATGTTGCTTTCATTTTTTAAAAAAATTTGATGCAAAGATACGATTTTTTCTTGTTTTTTTTAAAAAAATGTTTATTTTTGCAAGTTAATAATCATATAATTGGCAAACTTAATATTATAATTATGAAGAAAAATCTATTAAAATTACTGGTTATTTCATTGTTTTTGATGATAAACGCCGCGGTTTTCGCGCAATGCGTAATTCCGATTACGGAAGGTCAGTCGTATATGGAAAATTTTGATGACGGCACCATGGAATGCTGGACGGTGGAAGCTACTGGAGCCGGCACCTGGGCCGTGATGACAGGATCGCAAACCAATGTGGCGGCCTTCCAGAATGCGGCGGCAGGCGACGAGGCGAGGCTGATTTCACCGACGTTCGATATGTCGGGTGTGGGCAGCGCCACTCTGGGCTTCTCGTATGCGATGATGGCGATGTATAACAACGATGTGCTGACGGTGTGCTACCGCACCTCGGAGGCCGACAGCTGGCACGAACTCGACAGCTACAGCATCAATGACTGGCAGAACACTTACGAGGCGTCGTTCGATTTGCCTGATATTTCTGACAGTTATCAGATCTCGTTTATGGCACACAGCAACGGCGGATATTATATCTTTGTTGACAACTTCGAGGTGACTGGCGAAGGCGGCTGTGCACGTCCGGTGAGTCTGCAAGCCACGGAGATAACGACCAATTCGGCGCTTCTCGGCTGGTCGACCACGGGTGGCGAGGAGAGCTGGACCATTGAGCTTGATGGGGTGCAAATGACCGCCGCCACCCAGCCTTATCTGCTGGAAAATCTAGAGTCGCATACCGACTACAGCTTCAGGGTGAAGGCTGACTGTGGCGGTGGCGTTGAGTCTGACTGGTCGTTGCCGATAACGTTCGAGACCTTATGCGATGACATCGTGGTTACCGACGACGAGCCGTATTTCGACGATTTTGAAGGCTCCAACGAGCTGGAGTGCTGGCAGGATGAGATTATCGCCGGTGATTTCGGCTGGGCTGTCGACCCTGAGTATCTCACCCAGAACAACGCCGCCAGTTTCTTCTGGATGGGCATCGAGGCGCGGCTTGTATCCGTCATGATGGACATCACCGCCGTGACCAGCCCGACGCTCACTTTCAGGCACAAGGAGCCGCATAACGAGATCTATGCCGACGAGCTGAACGTGTGGTATCGCACCGCGCCGACAGACAATTGGCATTTCCTGGCGAGTTACACTGGCATTGTGGATAATTGGATGGATGAGACCATCATCTTGCCTAATCCTTCGGCGACGTATCAGATCTCGTTCAAGGCGTTGGCAGCCAACGGCAACAGCGTTTACGTCGACGACGTGCGTGTGGGCAACTACATCGACGGTCTTGCCGAGTCGCAGGAGCTCATGGCATCTGTCATGCCTAATCCCACCAACGGCAAAATCACTGTTAGCACCAATCTTACCGATGGGAATGTGGCGGTTTTCGATATTGTTGGCAAAAAAGTCATGACAGATAAAATCGTTGACGGAATTGCCGAATTTGACCTTAGTGAGCTCACGCAAGGCGTGTATTTCATTAAGATATATGATGAAAGCAGCGTTAAAACGGTGAAAATCGTGAAGAACTAACGTTCTCTGCGCTCAATCACATTGTTTAGTTTGTATCGGTCGCCGGTGGCGGGTCCTATGGCGTCGATGAACTGCTGGTCGTAACCAGGTGTCTCGTAGCCCCAACGTTGGAAGTTGCCGTTCTCGTCGACACGGCGTTTGATCTGGTCGTTGTATCTGACAATCAGGTATTTGGCTAATTTATCCCAGCGTTGCATCATGCGGTCGGCGTAGGCTATGCTTTTCTTGTTGAGATAGTCGCGTCGGTCGGCTGTTGTCATCGTCTCGATGGCTTTCAGCACTTCTTCTTGGTCGGCGAAATAATAATCTTCGAGCTCGTTTTGGGCTATGCGGAGGTCGCCGATCATCATCGAATAGCGGGGATATATCATGTTTGCCACCCAGTTGTTCATCCAGAATGCCGATTCGTAGCTGAACTCGTTGCGGGGGTTGTTTTCCGGTCGGAAGCAGTCGGGCACTTGGGTGATGCAGCAGTATAGCGGCACGTAGGCGACCATGTCGGCGTCGTCGCAGTTGAACCATGTGATGCCTCCCACGTCGTCGGGCAGCCATGAGCGCATCTGGCATGTCATGGTGAAGCCGCTTTGTTGTGTGGCTATTGGGCGTTCGCGGTAGTAGTCGATGCTGTCGGTCGAGCGGAAATGCATTGGCAGTGGGCGTATTGGCATTCCCCACGGGCCGGCTGTCATGTCGGCGGTCATGTCGAGAGGTGTGCCTTCGAAGTGGTCGCGCATGTCGTGTTGCAGGTCGCGCAGAGAGAGCGGGGCGTCGGGTTTCACCCACAGAGGCATGCCGTCGCAGACGTCGAACTCACCGTTGATATAAGACAGATACTGGTCCATATCCGAGCAGTGATGGCGGAAGAAGCTCCACACGCGGGCGTCGGCGTAGCGCACATTCTCGAAGTCGATGGGGCAGTAGGCGTCGCGGAAAGAGAAGTCTTTGTCGCTGCCTTCGTAGAAGCCTTGTTCGCGTGCGAAACTGATGACATCGTGGGCGTAGACGCATTCTATCTCGGGGCGGTTTATCTTCTTGAGGTTTTTGCTGCTGATGCTGTTTTTAGAGTTTTTCTCTTGTGGAAACTGGCGGATGCGACTGAGGTTGGCATGTGCCGAGATACAGTCGTCGGGGACACGTAGCGCCACCCACACGGCTCCTTTTTTACCTTCGCCTTTGCCGATAATCTCCATGATCCAGGCCTCGTTGGGGTCGCACACGGTGATGCTCTCGCCGCTGCTGTTGTAGCCGTATTCTTCGACGAGTTCCGCCATGCAGCGGATGGCTTCGCGGGCTGTTGCCGAGCGTTGCAGGGCGAGGCGCATGAGGCTGAAATAGTCGAGGAGTCCGTCGTTGTTAATCAGTTCCAGTCTGCCGTCGAAGGTGGTCTCGACGATGGTGACCTGGTGCTCGTTCATCAGTCCGACGACGTTGTAGGTGTAATCCACTTGTTTGACGTATTGTCCTTCGTGAGTTGGTCCCCATCCGTGGATGGCGATGAGTTCGTCTTTGTCGTGTCGTCCTGCGGGGCTGTAGAACAGCGATCCTGAGAAGCCGAATCCGTCGCAGTTATAGGAGCACATCACGCTTCCGTCGGTGGATGCTTTTTTGCCGACGATGAGGTTGGTGCAGGCGATGGCGTATGCTGCTGAGGCGAGAAGTAGGGTTAGTGATATGAGTTTTTTCATAATGATAATTTTTGTGCAAAGATACGAAATTAGTTAAAAGTTAGAAGAGGAAAGTTAAAAGATAATAGCTTGTGGATTAATAATACTAATGGCTAATTGCTAACGGCTAATGGCTAATAGCTAATGGCTATATTCCTCGGAAGTTTCGGCGGCCATTGGGAGTTCGGTGTCTTCGGTGGAGGTGTAGTTGACCATCTTGGGGCGGTGCAGGGCGAGGAAATAATCGCAAAGCAATGTTTCCACTCGCAGCATAGTCTCTTTGATGCGGTTGGGTTTCAGTTGGCATTCCCAGATGACGATGACGTGCCAGCCGTTTTCCTGTAAAATTTGATAGTTCTGCAGGTCACGTTCTTGATTCCGCCGGATTTTGTTGACCCAAAAATCACGATTTGTCCGGGGAATCTTGCAACAATCCGAATTCTGTAAAGACGCACGGCCGTGCGTCTCAACGTTGTGACCGTGCCAGAAGCAGCCGTTCACGAAAATGGCGGTATGGTAAGGTCTCATGACGATGTCGGGTTTTCCTGGCACACCTTTCACGTTGAGCCGGTAGCGGTATCCGTGGTTCCACAGCCAACGGCGGACCAGCAATTCCGGTTTTGTGTCGCGAGAATGGATATGCGACATGCATCGGTGGCGTTGGGTGGGGGTGAGGCGGTCGGGCATAGTGACAAAAATCATAGAGGTATTTCCTTAAAAACCTTGCTTAGCAAAGTGTCCTTATACCAATATTTTGATAATTGTATCATTTGATAATTTGGCAAACTTTCCAAATATTCCAATTCAAACACCAAACGTGGCTCTTTATCTGTTGTTTCTGAATGTATTTCAGCTTTATTACCAATGCGAGCTATACGAATTAAATATAGGTCTCGAATACCTTTCCCTTTGATGTAAGGCATAAAATAGTATAGCTTGTTGAGAGAAACTGTAGATGGGAAAGTCTTCGTTTTTCCTGTATAGTAAAGCTTTGTCGGCTCCTCTTTTAAGAAATACTCTTCGTTATCCTTTTTTACCAAACCTATTAGAAGGTGTTTGGTTGGGTCTAATTCATACTGTTTCTTTGGACGATTAACTACCAATGGGATTTCTTCTTCAAACAATTTTAAATCCAACATTGGCTTTTCATCACGAACTGTAAAAATGGGTTTTGAAGAAACTGGCACCTTATCGTAGATAGCTTGATACAGACTTTTGCCTATTGCCTCAACAACGCCACACACAAGCGCATTGCCCATTAAAAAAGCACGGCGCCCGTCAGATACTTCTGGATGATATGTGTGGTTGTCTGGGAACATATTCATGCGTTCCAGCTCGATAGGTAATAATCTACGATAACGGCCTGATTTTGTTTTTACTACATGTTTAAAACGCGATGGTGCAGTACCACCTTCACCAGTAATGATGGTGCGTGAAGGTTGGTCAAGATGGTCTGGAAAGGCCATGCCTCCTTCCGAGAATACATATTCATAGCCTTCTTTCGAAACACGGTTGATCTTTTTCGCCCCCTTCTCATATTGCCATTTTGGCAACTCATCGTCAGTGATAAAGAACTCTTCTGGTACAAGATTTTCATCAACAAGATTTCCTCCCAATGTTTGGCGTGGACCGTCATAAATGGGTTCTGCATCGACAGAATATATGTGACGATCCATCATCATTCCAGCATCGCCAAAAGGACTGTCTTTCTTATTTTTATTGAAACTGTCGGAAACCTCTTTGATAGAGCCTATTATGTCAAATTTCGAAATTGTTCCAGGTTTGGGTCTGAACTCGAAAGCTTTTGCCATAATGCCATCGTATTCCACCCAGTCTTCCATACACTCAATTTTTTCAGTTATAACTGAAGTCTTTAAATAACCTACAATATATGTTCTGCGTCTGCGTTGTGGCATTCCATAATCTGCAGCGTTAATGACACGCCACTCAACAATATACCCCAAGTCTGCAAGCGAAGCTAAAATGATGGCAAAATCGCGTCCTCGCTGTGTAGCAGGTGAATTTAATAGTCGGTCAACATTCTCAAAAAATATATACTTTGGTCTCTTGTCGCCTTTCTCTTTTAGTATGCGATAGATTTGCCACCACAACACCCCCTTTTTGCCTTCAATACCTCCCGAACGGCTTAATGTTGCAGCTACAGAATAATCCTGACAAGGAAATCCTCCGACCAACAAATCATGGTCTGGTATATCTGAAGTTCGTACAAGGTTAATATCTTTATTTGAATGTCCTTTAGACCCAAAACGAGCCATATATACCAACGAAGCGTCTTGCTGTTTAGTTGACGGCTCCCATTGATTGTTCCATATTGTTTTGTATGCATCAGACGCACCTTCAAGTCCGATGCGGAAACCGCCAACGCCGGCAAATAGTTCTACTACGCGTATTATGTTTTGTGTTTTAGCCATTGTTACAAATATTCAATTGTCTTTAATTTTTCGGCAATATATGAACCTTTCAACCAAAAGTATTGAGGAAGCATATGTATACCATTAACGACTTCTAGACGAGCTTCTTCGCGAGAATCATTAGCACCTCCTCTAAAGAAAACCTGATAATTTGCACTTTTGGGGAAATTAGGCGCACCCATATATGAGCCGCTCTTATTCTTCTTTTTCTTGCCGTTGATGTCGTATTTGTATTCCCATTTTAACTTGTTATTATGAATAAGATAACGAGAATCATCCCAAGTCCGCTTTATTTCATTCTCAAGGAAAGCATCATCAAAAGAGAATCGTTTGAAACCTTCAAATGTGGTCTTGCTTGGATTGCTTTCTTCATTTTCGCAAAAAATGGGGCAGAGGAAGCTGTGTTCGCTGAAATATGAATACACATCTGAATCTTGGAATTCCATATCCTCGGCAGCCCATTCTCCAAAGTCTATATGACTTAATTTCATATCTTCAGTTCTACCACCAGACGGGGTTGTTGTAATTGTTTTCGCAATAATACCAGCCTTTGTGAAGTCTGAGATTTGATTCAATTTGGCACAATTTGCGTCAAACATTTTGAGCACACATTGTGCCCCAAAATCCTTTTGGGATATTTCTGCGTTTATTGAAAGTTCTTCTTTTAGTTGAGCAAATGTTTTTCCTTTGTATTGTGCAGTAATAGCGTGACAACGTTCATCCAACTGTGCGAAACTTGCAAAAGACTCCTTTAACGAGACCTCTGATTCCTGTCTACTCTTATCAAAATGTCCACGGACAATATAGTCAACAAAAGTCTTTTTCAATCTATAGCGAGGTTTCTGGTAGGAACCCGTCGTTTTTTTCTTGAAGGCAGGCACCAACTCTATCAGAAGAAGATTAGGACGCAATAAATGTGTAAAGCCAACTAAATGCTTGTTTCGCTCCTCGCTATCAGAATACTCGTTATAAATGCTTTGTAAATAATCGCGAACTATTTCCCAGTCATTACACAACTTGGCGCGTTCTTCGTCAGAGAACTGGTTATAGCAATAATCTACAATGGGGAATCTTGCATACTCTGATGCAGGAATGGCTCCATAAGATTTATACTCATAAAAGACTATCAATAGATGTTCTGACTTTTCCCAGAAATGTGATGTGCTGAAATCGGTTTGGATCTCTGGTTCAAAGGTCACGCCGGTAATACTAATACCTTCTTTCGCTCCTAAATAAATATTATATTCATGACCAGTCTTGCCCTCTATTTTCTTTAAGTCAGTTTTTGGAATCCTTACACCAGTCGTCTTTAATTCCGTTAGTACACCATCTATCTCAATGTCACATTCCTGCTTGCTGTCTCTCGCATAACCGAAAACCGATTGCTCTATTACATCACCAGCTATTCCAGTAATTTTCGGATTATCTTCTGTACGAGCAAATTGATGAGATTTGTCAACCTCACCCAACGTTTTACCAATAGCCCCCGACAATATTTCCAAAACCTGCGCTTTCGTATATCTTCTATCTTCTGTTACGGCCATAATATGTCAGATTAATACTAATATTATGAATAATTCCTTTATATTTTGCCTTCAAAGCAATAAAAATTTCCTGTTGCAAAGATAACATCTTTTATTAAAAATAAATAAAATCCAGCAAAAAATTTTTTAAATTCAAATCCCAAACTTTATACGTCAATCTGAATTTTTTTCTTATCTTTGCCCCGTGAAAACTTTTTTAATCTTACAATCATGGAAAAGCGTAATTTTGTGATTGCAATCAACCGCGAGTTCGGATCGGGCGGTAGAGAGATAGCCTGCAAATTGGGCAACCTGCTCGGCATCAACGTGTATGATAAGGATATCCTCGACAGACTGACAAAACAATTTAACCTCACCGTGGAGGAGATTGAGAGCATCAAGGCGAAAAAGACAGGCTGGTGGGGCGACTTCTGCCAGTATTACAGACAGTTCAGCCTGAGCCGCGAGATGTGCAACACCGTCACCGAAGACCGTGAAGTCACCTCGAAACAGATTTATTACGCCGAAGCTCAGATACTCCGCGACCTCGCCGAAAAAGAGTCTTGCGTCATCATCGGACGCTCGGGCTTCCATGTGTTTAAAGACAACCCGTCAGCACTGAAGATTTTCTTCATCGCCGACATCAACACACGCGTGCGCCACATCATGAACCAGTTTGCACTCGATGAAGACGCCGCTCGCAAACGCATCGAAATGGTAGACAAAGCCCGCGAAAACTACACCAAGACCTTCGCTGGAGTGTCGCGCTACGACGCACGTAACTACGACTTAGTCATCAACGTGTCGCAACTCACAACCGACAGCGTCGCCGCCTTCCTTGCCGAAAACATCAGAAAACGTTATTCATATTTATAATAGCCATTAGTCATTAGCCATTAGTAAAAAAAATTCTAAAAACTAAAGACTAATGGCTAAAAACTTGTATCTTTGCAGCGCGAAACGCAGGGGTACTTGGAAACCCCCTTTAACAAAACAAGAAATGACAAAAGACTCAATCATCATTTATTCGGGCGGTCTCGACTCGACCACGCTGCTGTATGAGGAGCGTGACCGTATCGCTTTGGCCGTCACATTCGACTACGGCAGCAACCATGCGGCGCGTGAGATGGACTGCGCCCGCTGGCATTGTGAGCATCTCGGCATCGAACACCTCGTCATCGACCTCGGCTTCATCGGGAAGCACTTCGACTCGTCGCTGACAGCGGGCGCAGACGCCATCCCCGAGGGTAACTACGACGACGAGAATATGCGCTCCACCGTCGTGCCGTTCCGCAACGGCATCATGCTGGCGGTGGCGTGCGGCCTCGCAGAGAGCCGCCATCTCACGCGCGTGCTCATCGCCAACCACGGGGGTGACCACGCCATCTACCCGGACTGCCGTCCGGAGTTCGTGAAAGCGATGAATTCAGCAATGACAGCAGGCACCTACGAAGGAGTGAAGCTCGCAGCACCGTACACCAACATCACCAAAGGCGACATCGTGCGACATGGCACGCAACTCGGCATCGACTACAGCAAGACGTACTCGTGCTACCGAGGAAAAGAACGCCATTGCGGCCGCTGCGGCACCTGCCAGGAACGAAAAGAGGCCTTCAAAATGGCCGGAATTATTGACCCAACAAACTACGAGGACTGAAAAATGTATTACATCAAGAAAACCATAGAAGTGGCGGGCGCACATCAGCTGTCGCTCGACTATCCCAGCAAATGCTGCTCGTTGCACGGACATAACTGGATCATCACCATCTATTGCAAAGCCAAAGAACTCGACAAAAACGGCATGGTGGTCGATTTCTCGGAGATAAAAAAACGCATCGTAGAGGCTCTCGACCATAAAGTTGTCAACGAGGTGCTGCAATGCAACCCTACAGCCGAGAACATCGCACGCTGGTGCTGCAACCAAATCACCAACTGCTATCGTGTTGACGTTCAAGAAACTACAGGTAATGTCGCAACCTACGAAAAAGACGAGTGATGAAGGTCAACGAGATATTCTATTCGCTGCAAGGCGAGGGCTTCAACACCGGGACGCCAGCCATCTTCGTGCGCCTCAGCGGCTGTAACCTCGACTGCCCGTTCTGCGACACCGACCACATCTCCGGCAAGGAGATGACCGAAGGCGAAATCATCGAGGAGGTGTCGCGATACAAGGCGCAATTGGTCGTGGTTACTGGTGGCGAGCCCGCATTGCAACTGACCGAATCATTGGTGGAGATGCTGCATCTGCTGGGTAAAACGGTGGCTGTCGAGACCAACGGCACCGTCGAACTACCGAGAAACGTCGACTGGATCACCCTTTCACCCAAAGACGCATTTCTTGGTGACATGGCGAAGCCAATTATAAAATATGCCGACGAATTGAAATTGATTTTCACTGAAGATATGTGTAAAGACGCACGGCCGTGCGTCTCAACGTATGCCAATATAAACGTCACCCATCGTTTCCTGCAGCCTTGCGACACTGGCGACGCATCAAGAAACGCTGAAATAATACAGAAAACAATAGATTATTGCAAAGAGCACCCTGAGTGGCGCCTTTCATTACAAACGCATAAAATATTAAATATCAGATAGTTATGAATAGAGAAAACGATAACCTTCAATCATTAGGCCGCAAGGCTGACATCCCTGAAACCTACGCCCCCGAGATACTCGAGGCCTTCGAAAACCGTCACAAGGAGCGTGACTACTGGGTTCAGTTCAACTGTCCGGAGTTCACCACCTTGTGCCCGATCACACATCAGCCCGACTTCGGCGAAATCAAGATTTTGTACATCCCCGACGAGAAGATGGTGGAGAGCAAGAGCTTGAAGCTGTACCTCTTTTCTTTCAGAAATCACGGCGATTTTCATGAAGATGTGGTCAATATCATTTTAAATGATTTGGTGAAACTGATGGATCCGCGCTACATCGAGGTGGTCGGACTGTTCGTCCCGCGTGGTGGCATCAGCATACATCCTTATGTCAACTACGGCCGCAAAGGCACTAAATACGAGCAGATGGCTGAGGATAGGATGAGAAATTATCAACTCAGATAATAAATTTCTTGTTTTTTTCAAAAACCTGTCTTATCTTTGCAGTCGAAATAATATTTTTTAGCCATGAAAACACGAATTTTCAAGATTATGGCAGTCGCGATGATGCTTGTTTTGGCATGTGCCGGCTGTAAGAAAGACAACAATAACGGTGGTAGCGGAAGCAATGGCTTGAGCAATCTCAACCTGAAGCAGATGGACCTCACGCATGCCCAGATGCTGGCTCTCGCCGAGAGCGTGAGCAAAGACGAGGGTGACTACCAGCCGCTTTACATCGTCAACGACGACGGCGTGCTCGAGGCTGTGGAATACACCATCGAAGTGGAAGGCGACGAGGGCGTGGTGAACCTCGTGAAAGCCAACCTCCAGATGAAGGTGCACTATATCTACCAGATCGGCACCGACTGGCTCTGGCTGTTCGACTGCCGCCATTTTTACCCGGGAATTGAAGAACTTCCAGAAGATGAGAGAATCGCCATCCTTGACCTGATTGCAAAATACGACGGCATACATTACCTTGTAAGAAAAACCGACGGCGCCATCTTCAGATGGACGTTGGAGACTGGCCGCCCTTGGAATATCGTCAACTACGGACTGGAACGCCCGAGCGATTTCTATGGCGTGGTGGAGCAATACGGCGACGACATCGTTGATGTGAGAAATGATGTGGACTACAATCAGATCTATTATCTCAACGACAAAGGCAACCATATCGATGTGAGCACCATGATCCCTGACGGGATTTATCCGCAGAGCGTGTATCCGGCCTATAACGACGGCGTGGTGGGCGCCACGATAGCATACAACATCCTCAACGGCTACCTGAACTATCAGCAGTTTGTGATATTCCCGTCGTCGCTCAAGATAGCACAGGTGGTGGTGCCTAACTACCCGAACGCGCTGTATACCCACAGCCAGCTCGTGATGGTCGACAACAGCCTTTATGTGATGACGTCAAACGTATACGACTATTATGAAGAGACCGATTTCCGTAAGGTTCAGGTCGATTTGCAAAACGAGACCGTCAGCGTGAGTCCGCAGCTGGTGACTATCGACAACGAGGTGAAGCTACAGCCTAACACCATCGGCTACCAATATCCGGTGTTCCATGGCGAACAGATATTCTGGCTGCAATATGGCAAAATCAACTCCTTGTTCCCGTCGACGGGCTATTATAACAGCACGGAACTTCCGGCGTATTATCCTAATGACGCCCGAGAGTATGTCGACGGCGTGGCTTATGTCATTGATAATCCGCATAATGCGACACGTTACTGGGTTTGCGACATGGCGGTGGGCTATGCCATGAGTCACGATATCATACAGCCCGACCTCTCCGAGTATGCCGGTCAGATTGTGGTGGGCTCCAACTCCGACTGGGAGTTCAACTACAACTCGTTGACATTCACCAGCTACTGCATGTTACTCGACGGCCGCAGGCTGAATTTCTACTTCAGCGTGGTGGGCAACGACGCAGGCCAGGTGCAGGTGGTCAGCGAAGGCGAAGGCGGCGGCGCAGGTCGCGTCATCTCCACACTCATCAGGTTAAACTAATCGACTAATTTGAAATGATATTTTATTATTCCGGTTGCGGAAACAGCAAGTTTATTGCTGAAAGCATTGCTGACGCGTTAAACGACAGGCTCGTTTTCATCCCTGAGGCGCAACGTGACGAGAATTTTGAATACGACCTCGCGGAAGGCGAGATGCTTGGTTTCGTATACCCTATTTACTCATGGCGACCGCCTCATCTGGTCGACGAATTTGTTGAAAAAATGATTATCAACGGGAAGCCGTCGTATGTGTGGACCGCCGTGACATGCGGCGACAACGCGGGCATGACGGAGCAGATTTTCCGTAAGGCGTTGAACGACAGGGGCTTCGAGCTTAATGCCGCCTACTGCTTCAAGATGCCTAACACCTACGTCAACATGATGGGGATGACCGTCGACAAGCCAGAAGTAGCAAGCGAGAAGATCGTAAAAGCCAAGGATAAGCTGCCGAAAATGATAGAGATGATAAAATCGAAGAGCACATACTCCGACATGATAAAAGGCGGCTTGCCACGTTTCAAGAGCAACGTCATCGGCAAGAGTTTCTGGAAATGGGCATCCGACAAGCCTTTTTTTGCCAACGACAAATGCATCTCATGTGGGCTGTGCGCCAAGGTGTGCCCGGTGAAGAACATCACCATGGAAAACGGCCATCCGCACTGGAACGGCCACTGCAACACCTGCAACGCCTGCTATCATCACTGCCCGCAACATGCCATCCAATACGGGACAAAGACAAAAGGAAAAGGGCAATACTACTTTAAATAAAGTTGTTTTCCGGATTTTTATTGCATAAAAAAGTCATGTCATCACTGAAGACGACATGACTTTTGGTATAAAATGGATAATGCTTGCTATTACAAATCACGTACAAGACGGACGGAGAAACCGTTGCTGCTGAAAGGCATATTGATACCCACGCTGTTGTATTGGATATCGATCTCCCAAGCTTTACCGGAAGTGCCCCATCTTGAGGTCCAATAATAACCATTAGACCCGACTTCGCTGATGTAAATGCCATCACGGTAACGATATCCTGCTGTTGGGAGGAAAATGGCACCCGCGTCTTCCATGGCAGTCCAGTCGGCGGCATCGACAGCAGCCCAGTTGGTCATGTCGTTGCAGGTGTAGCCTGTCAGATTGAATGAGAACATGTCAGGGAAGATGATAAGTCCGTTGTGATTGCTGCCACCAGCGTTGATGGTCGCCAATAACCATCTGTCGGCGACGTTGCGGCAGTTGGTGCCCGGGACGGGCTCTCCCACGTTGACACCCAACAGCCACTCAAATTCGGCCTTTGAAGGGGTGCGCCAAGAGTAACCCTCACCGTTGATGATGTTGGCAGAGTTTCTCACGCCCCAGTCGAAAACGGTGTTGGTGAGGTCTTGATATTCGGAGCAGTAGTTTTCGATATCGGTACGGTTGGGCGTTAACTCGCCGTTGATGTTGTCGGTGGCGCCACTTTGTCCCCATCCAAACAAACCGATAGCGGTCTGGTTGGCATAGTCAGTGCTGATGGCACCGTTGTTCTCCACGATGTCGTATTGGTTTGTCATGAAGCTCCATGTGCCGCTGCTCCATTCCACCTCGGTGCTTGTCCTGGTGTATTGCAGGTTGCCTTTCGCGAAAGCGATTCTCTTATCTGAGTCAACGGAGAAGAACACTCTGTTGGCTGCGGTGACGTTCATTGGCATGACCATCTCGTTTTCGATAGCTCCGTAATATCGTCCTGCCTGTATTCCTGTGTTGAATGTGATAGAGCCTTCTTTGCTGTAGCTCTCGAAATTGATTTCTGTGGCTGATGTCACCGAAGGGATCAGTGCTACGAATTTGTTGCCGTCGGCAGTCCCGATGTTGATTTTTTCTTGTTTTGTGCCAGCTATGGCTCCTGTCTTATAATTGACAGAGGCTTCTGAATAGACGTTTTCGCCATATAAACTTACGGTCTCGGCATTGTTGTCGCCGTCGGTGAATCCGCTCACGTTGAAACGGGCGATAGCCATCTTCAGGTTAAGAGTGGCGTTGAAGACATTCTGGTTTTCATAAACGATACCGTCGCTGATGGCGATATGATACTTGCCCAACTCGCCTGATGTACCGGATTGGTTGGTGAAATCCACGTCTGTAGCTGCTGCATGGTCGCCGCTTCCGAGATAGAAGAAATACAATGTCTCTCCGTATGCCGGGTCGTTTATGCTACCCGAAAACACTCCGTCGCCAGAGGTGCTCGTCAGCTGTCCGAGGTATCCGCTCTCGCTGCCTCCAACGTTGATGTATTCGGTTGTTGTTGTCCATACAAACTGTGCCGGTCCTGGCAAGAAATAGCTTCTGTCGCCGTTGGCGCTGGCGTTAAGAGTGATGTTTACCAAATTGCCTGTGCTGACAGGTCTTGCGCTCTCTTTTTTGCACTGTGTGAATCCTAAAACAACTGTCAGGATTAATGATAAGGTGATAATTCTTTTCATGATCAATCCTCCTTTTTCTTTAACGTTGCGTAGCATGCTCCTGCGCCGAGCATGATAAGTAAGCCGCTGCCTACAGGCACTGTGGGGTCTTCGGCTAAGGGTTGGCCGAATTCGAAATTGCCACTTGGGCTGATGTCGCGGTAATTGTAGATGTCGTTGTCATAATCGCGGAAGAAGCCGTCGTTTCTCTGTGCGCTGACACACGTCGGCAGCATCATCGCGACCATTGCTGTTGAAAGCATGAGAGCTCTCATTTTTGTTGTTTTTTTCATAGTTTAAATATTTGTGTCAATTTTACGCTGCAAAATTATAGTCAATAACAAGACCCGTCAAGTACCCAAAACTCGCATTTTTTTTGTGCCTGATAAAATTGCGAGTTTTGGGTATCCCCATCATATTATTAAATGTTGTATTTTTGCATCGTTAATTTTGTTGAAATGAAAAAACTCCTTATAATAATATCGTTTTTTCTCGCGATGTCAGGTCTCCGGGCGCAATCGGTTGACGACCTCCTGCAGCTTGTCGATAGCGCTTATGCTGTGGCGGTGCGCGGCGAGCTGCAACAGGCGATCCACATCAACGAGGACGGCCTCGCACTCACGCCGGCTGACAGTACCGAGCTCAAATGTGAGTTCTACTCATGTCTTTTGTACTGCTATCATCGTCTTGGCGACTACGAGAAGGCACTCTACTACGGCGAGCTATGCCTCAACTACGACGAGTCGACGGGCGACAAGGCCAACATCTCGGCATCGCTGGGCAACCTCGCAGGTATTTATTCCTCGGCGGGCCGACACGACGTGGCGATAGAATACCTCAACCGCGCCATCGACATCGAGAATGAGCTTGTAGCCACCGACGAGAGCTATTCGCCGAAGTCGCTCGCCATCCGTAAAGCCATGCTTGGCGAGACATTGGTGGCGAAAGCACTCACCTTGCCGGAAGACGAACGCACGACGCTGCTTCAGCATGCCCTCGACCTCACCGAAGAAGCCTATCTCATCGATTTGCGGCTCGAACGCATACCACAGGTCGGGATGCGGCTTTCACAACTTGGAAACATCTATCTTAAGCTCGGAAACACCGAAAAAGCCCGCGAATGCAACCTTCAGGCGTTGGAGATAGCACGTCGGACCAACAACAGGGCCACCGAGGTGATAACGTTGCTGCAGCTCGGCAACTATCGTGAGGCCGCCGACCTCGCTCATGCCATAGGGATGAAAAACCAGGAACTCGAGGCATGCCGTAAACTTGCCGAAGAGGCTGAAGACAAAGGCGATTTCGCGGAAGCGACAACCCAGCTTAATCGGGTAATAGAACTGCGCGAAATCATATATAACGAGGAGTCACAACGTCAACTCGCGATATGGCAGATTCGCTACGACACCCAACAAAAAGAACAACAACTGCTTATTCAGGCTCAGACCATCAGGACGCAGCGTATGAGGCTTATCTGGCTCGTCACGATAGCAGTGTTGGCTGTCGTGGCGGTTGTGTCGCTCGTGCTTTACACCCGTTTGCAGAAACGTATGTTCCGCAACAAAGACCGCAACTATGCCATACTCACACATGACCTCAAAAACCCTATGCTGGCACAACAGCAGATGTTGCGTATGTTTTATAAAAACTTTGAAAACTACAGCCGCGACGAGATACGTGACAACCTTGGCAAGCTGTTGACTAGCAGCGAAAGACAGCTAGACTTGCTTTTTAACCTGCAGCAGATGGCTCTTCTGGAAAACGGCAAGCAGAAGGTCACCCCGATGCGTACCGACCTCAACAGCATCGTCAGCGAGGTGCTGGTCAACATGCAGATCTGCGCCGACCTGAAACATATCACTTTTGTCAATAACGTCAAACGCAGCCTTGTGATGGCCGACCGTAACACGGTGCGTACCGTCTTGCGAAATTTGTTGAGCAACGCTGTCAAGTTCTCGTATGAAGGCGGCACCATTGAGATTGGCAACACCGCGGGTGACGATGGCTTCTACGTCAGAGACCACGGCGTGGGCATGAGCACTGAGCGAGTGAAGGAGCTGATGCGCTCACGTTGTGTGGTGGCGCCTCAACTCGATACCAAAGGCAACGGAGGAGGCACCGGCATGGGATTTCTGCTCTGCCGTGAACTCATCCGCCGCAACAAAGGCACCATCATCATCGAAAGCGAACCTCAAAAAGGTACCACAGTCACTGTAAAATTACCAAAATCTGAATGATTATGAATATAGCACTTCTCGACGACCACGACCTTATCCGCGCCGGCATCCGCAGCGCTCTCAGCGGCATGCCTCACACGGTGACCATCGACGTCGGCAACGCCGATGATTTCTTCAAGAAACTCACTGCCGGCACGCCGTGTGACCTCGTCCTGTTGGACGTCCTCATGCCCGGCACCAGCGGCATCGAGGTGGCACAACGTCTGCGCGCAGAGTATCCCGAC
>Ga0310696_10002407_pt1 | contig 24796 bp, 14 predicted proteins | sample AusTroGonzalo_MG_4_FD_203885 | JGI IMG/M metagenome (GOLD analysis project Ga0310696, IMG submission 203885) | Bovine rumen microbial communities from tropical cattle in Woodstock, Queensland, Australia - Gonzalo_02 (v2) (version 2) | ecosystem: Host-associated > Mammals > Digestive system >...
ACAGGAACTCGACCGTGTGCGACTTCACCTGTAGGCCGCCCTGCGGCGAAACGGTGTACAGCGGCAACAAGCTCGAAGTGTACGGAGTCTACAAGCCGCAGAGCACGGACGGGTTCAACATCATGCTCATGAACGGCTCGACGCTCGACCTTTCTGGTCAGGACGCACCGTGGAACTGCAACTTCAGCAATTCCGGCGGCTACGCGAACGGCAGCAGCACGGGCTGCAAAGTCTCGTTCGCGGCGGGCGCGACCGTGGCCGTCAACCTTGCCGGACGCAGCGACCTCATGGCCCTGGCGGACAGCGGCGGACGCATCATCCTCTGGGCCGAGAACGCCGTTCCGGACGTAGACTTGACCGCCATCGTCGACGAACTGTTCGTCAACGACTACTCGATTGCCAGCGACAAGCGCGGCGCATGGATAAGGCGCATGGGCGGTCTCGTCATAATCGTCAATTTCGATAACCTAAAAGGAAGGAGAAAGTCATGAAAGTCATGAAAGCAAAAACCCTGGTGCACGGTCTTGCAGCTGTGTCGCTTGCCGTCTCGCTTGCGGTCGGCGCGGCCGTTCCGGCGCTGGCCGACGCCAAACGTCCGATGGCGCTCATGATCATGGTGGACGGCATGAGGGCCGACGCCGTGGAAACAGGCCAGATGCCCAATCTCGAAGGCCTCCGCAACGGAACATGGGCATCTGGCTACTACACCGCCTGGTCTCTCGACGGCGGGGTCGTGGACAGCACGTCACTGCGCAAGACCATTCCTTCCAGCGGGCCGAACCACGCCTCGATCGCAACAGGCGTCACGCCTCAGAAGCACGGAGTCACCTCGAACGACAACACTGGCAGCGGCAACTTCGCGACCTATCCTACGTGGCTCAAGCGCGTTGTCGACGCCAAGCCCGGTGCGACCGCCGTCTTCGCCTACACATGGGCGAACGACGCCGACATGGGACCGGCCGATGGCGTGACCTTCCTCGCCGGGACGGACGCGGGCAACGCGACGGCTATGGCCACACGCCTTGCGTCGGCGGACGCCCCTGACGCGACGATGTACTTCATCGACGGACCGGACGCAGCAGGCCATGCCACCAGTTTCTTCCCGATGTCCGCCGAATACAAGGCCGCCCTCGCGACGGCGGACGGCTACATCGGCCAGTGTCTCGCAGCCATCACGAACCGCGCCACGTTCGCCGACGAGGACTGGCTCGTGATAGTCACCTCCGACCACGGCGGCTACCGCAACATGCACGGACAGGTCACCTATGGACGCCAGGCGGACACGGTGCCTATCGCCATCTCCGGGCGCAACGTCGCCCCCGGTCGCATCCCTGGCCTTCCACACAACTACGATGTCACGGCCTCGGCCCTCGCGCACTTTGGCGTGTCCGCTGACGGGCTCGATGCGACGCGCCGCGATCTTGCGACTTCCGTCGATGCGGCGCGCGAACTCTCCGATGGCCTCGTCGCGTACCTTCCGTTCGACACCTCCACAACTGACAACGAGGCGCCAGGCTCGTCCATCGCCCCGACCTCCGGCGGATCGGTCGCCATCACCGGCGGCGGCGTCATCGGCAGCTACTGCGACTTCCCCAGCGGCACCGGCCACTACGTCAAGCTCGATGGTACTGACTCCGCCTCCATCTCCTATGAGGGCGGCAAATGCCTCGCAGTCACGCTCTGGATGAAGATTGCGCGTCCTGTCAACGGCGATCCGGCGATTGTCGCCAACAAGAAGTGGACTGGCGCCGCGAAGGGTGTGCTTCTCTTCGGCGGATACAACAAGTTGAACGATCACTGCAGTCTTTCCGGCTACAACTCCAGTGTAGGTTTGCACATGAGTGACGGCGGCAGCCATGCCATCAACAACCGTCTCGACATGGGGCCCTTCGACTACGATGGAGATGACGGTTCAACATGGATGTTCTTCGCGTTCACGCGCGATGCGGACGGCATCATCACTCTCTACCAAGGTCGCAGCGATGGTACGCTCGACTGGATCAGCGGCGAGTTCTCCGGCTTCTCGCTCGAAAGCGGATACCCGTTCTACATCGGCAACGACGCCACCGGCAACTACAACAAGCCATTCATCGGCGGCATCGACGACTTCGGCCTCTGGACGCGGTCTCTCACGCACGATGAAATACGCCGCATCTACGAAAGCGGACGCGCCGGTACGGCACTGGGCGGACTGCTTGCCGCTGGCCCTGCAACCGCGACATGGACAGGTGCAGTCTCCTCCGACCCCGCCAACGCGGCAAACTGGTCTGGGAACGTGCTTCCATCCACCAACACCGCCGTCACTGTGTCCGGAACGCCCGCGCACGCGCCCAACTTCGCGGACGGCCGCGACCTCCCCTGCGCGTCGCTATTCCTCGACAACGTCGTGCTGACCGGCGACGCCTGTCTCCGCGGCGTAGCGGCCTCCAAGATCGCATCCGGTTCGTCCGTCGATCTCAACGGGCACGCCCTCACGCTCTCCGCCGCCTCGTCCGCGCCGACGCTCGCCGTCAGCGACAGCTCCGGCGGCGCGCCCGGCGAATTCCGCCTGTTCGTCGGCGGTACGCTGTCCAACTCCGCTACGACGTTCTCCGGCAACGTCCGCTTCGTCAAGGAAGGCACGGGAACATACACCGCCGGCGCGTCAGAAAGCTATTCGGGCGGCATCGCCGTGCTGGGCGGAACATATCGCCTCTCTGCTGCCGGTTCAGGAGAGATTTATGTTGGATCGGGCGTCACGCTCGATAACTACGGATACCACATCAATGAGACAGACACGACGCTTGCTGGCGGTACGATTACCAGCTCCCGCGCCGTCTCCGGGATGTTTTTGCCGGCTTCGCTTACGTTGTCTGCGGATTCCTCAATCGTCTATGCGAACCTCCCCGCCGATCATGATTACAAGGTCGTAGGCGGTTCTGTCTGGAATCTTGGAGGAAAGAAACTTGATCTTATTCTCGACGGAAAAGACCCAGACTTCAAGTTCAATGAAGGCGGAAGCGCCACATGGAGGACAGTGACAAACGGAACACTTAAAGTGACCGTGAAATCGACGGCGCTGAACGGCAGTAATGTTGGCTACTGTGGATGGGTGGTGCTTGCATACCTGAATGGCAAGGATGGTCTGAATCTCGATATTGGCGAGTCTATGCCGCGCTTGCAGAATGGCAGCGGCAATTCCACAGTCTTCGGGTTCAAATCCTCTCCGCGCGATGGAAGCACCTACGACAGTTATAGTTACGGCACACAAGCCCTTGAAGTCTATGGACCATACGTCCCGCCGGTGATTTCCAAGGGATTCAACGTGAAGCTTATGGACGGCGCGACTTTCGACCTCTCGTCGTTCTCCGGATCTTATTCGTGTTCATTCGAGAATGCAGCCGGGACAAAGGGCGGAGCCACCGACTGCCGAATAGCCTTCGCCGACGGTGCGACGGTGACGGTGAACCTCGCCGGGCGCACGGGCCTGGAGACGCTCGGCGAGGCGCGTGGCTATGTCGCCACTTGGGCGGCGAGCGCTGTTCCGTCTGCATCGACCACATTCGTTCTCGACGAGACCACGAAGGCTGATCCTGCTGGATACTATCTTCGCAAGGATGGAACCGGCCTCAAGCTGATCAAACGGGCGGGAACGGCTATTATACTGAGATAGTTTGCCATAAGGTCAAGAATGAGATCGTCTCTTTTCGGAATGCGGTGCGCTATCACGGCATTTGCGGTTGCGGTTTCCGTATTCGCGCACTCGGCACAGGTCGGCTACGACACGCTGATTGCGCATCGAGGCGAGTCGAACGACGCGCCGGAGAACACGCTCCCCGCCTACAAGACGGCGGTGGAGCGCGGCTTCGGCTTCGAGTGCGACGTCTACCTTTCCAAGGACGGACGCGTCTTCACGTTCCACGACCGCGACCTCAAGCGCACTACGGCTGGGGCGAACACGAACAAGTGTGCGGACGTGACGTGGAGCGAGGTCTCCAAGCTCGACGTCGGCGGATGGGGCAAGTGGAAGGGCTCGAAGTTCTCGCCTACGCGTCCGGCGCTTCTTGAGGAGGTGCTTGCGCTCGCTCGCGACGGACGCTACATCTACGTGGAGGTGAAGCCCGGCCCCGAGATCGTGCCGTACATCAAGAAAGTCTTCGCGACGCAGAAGATGGCGACGCCGAAAAACACGCTCTTCATCTCGTTCGACAAGGCGTCCTGCAAGGCACTTAAGCAGCAGATGCCGGAATACAAGGTGTTCTGGATCACCTCCAGCAAGCACTGGGAAACGCCGGGCTATCCGCCGGTGACGGCGAAGGACGTTATAGCCGCCATGCGCGAGACGGGTGCGGACGGAGTGGACTGCCACTTCGACCCGACGGTCGTCACGAAGGAGATGGTTGCGGAGGTTCGCAAGGCGGGCTACGAGTTCCATGTCTGGACGGTCGACAAGCTCGAAGACACCGAAGAGGCGTTCCGCCGCGGCGTAATGACCGTCACGACGAACTGCGCCCAGGCGCAGTTGAAGGCCGCCGAGGCGAAAAGGGCGGCGCTCTCTGTGAACGCGACCTGCCGTTCCTTCACTTTCGCGACGTGGAACATCGCGCACTACTCGTGCGGCAAGACGTATCCCTCGACGATTTCGGCGGCGGAGATGCCGAAGTACAAGGCCGCATACGCGGCGTTTCTCGACAGAGCGGACGCGTCGGTGATCGGCATCTGCGAGGATTCGTGGTTTTGCGACGCGGCGAGCACGCTCACTGCGCGCGAGACGATCTTTTCGCGTTACACGGGTTCCGCCAGCGAAAAGACGCGGCCGTACGACTACAACTCCCTCTACTGGAAGGATGAGGAGTGCATAGACAGCGGAAGGCGCATGTTCCGAAAGGCCACGGAGCCGCGCTTCTACCGCTGGGCGCGGCTTCGCATCGCCGGACGCGAGGTCGTCGTCGTAGAGGCGCATCTCGAGTGGAACATCACAATCCCCGGTCACATGGACGACCGGAAGGACGAGATTCGCCAGATCATCGAGGACTTCAGAGACGAGCCGCGCGTCGTGATCGGCGGAGACTTCAATACGTCAATCATGCTCCCCGACGGCAAGACCGAGGTCAACACTCCCGAAGACTACGAGGCGTTCCGCGCTGCGGGCTATGCCGCCGCGCACTGGGGCACGATGAACACGTGGCCATCCGGCAATCCGACGCTGTCGATCGACAACATCTTCGCGAAGGGACTGTCGATAAGCGACGTCGAGACCTTCGGCGATGTCAAGCTTTCGGACCATTGGCTGATGCGCTGCCGCCTGACGTTCGAGCCGGAGCGTCCCGTATTCCGCGGCTTCATGTCACCAGGCGGCGACATGAATGAAGGCGACTTCAAGACGCTGAGCTCGTGGGGCGCGACGCTTCTCAGGTTCCAGATGGTGCGCGACTGGCATGCCGTGAACGGGAACCGCGACCTTGCCGAGTACGACCGTTGGCTGGAAGGGCGCCTAGACCATCTGGACAAGGTCGTCCTGCCGCTGGCGCTCAAGTACGGAATCCGCGTCATCGTCGACATGCACGTTCCGCCGGGCGGACGCGATTCCGGCGCCGAAGCCAACATGTTCTACGACGCCGCGTACGCCGACCACTTCGTCGAGTGCTGGCGGCGCATAGCGCGGCGTTTTCGCGCCCGCTACGGCATATACGGCTACGATCTTGTAAACGAGCCGTGCCACAAGCGCGAGCCCCTGCCTGGCTGCGACTACTGGAATCTCCAGCTTCGCGCGGCGAAGGCCGTCCGCGAGGAAGACCCGTTCGCGACGATTGTCGTGGAGTCCAACGAATGGGACGCCCCGGCGACTTTCGCCAAGCTCGAGCCGCTGCCGCTCGAAAACGTCGTCTACCAGGTTCACATGTACGAGCCATTCGAGTTCACGCATCAGCGCGTTCTCGGAACGCGCCCCTGGACTGTCGCGTGGCCGAACGCGGAGAAGGGCTGGGACAAGGACTACATTCGCAAGGTCTTGAAGCCGGTGCGAGATTTCCAGCTCAGGCACAACGCGAGGATTCTCGTCGGCGAGTTTTCGTCCGTCTGCTGGGCGCCGAACGCGGAAGGCTATCTGAGCGACTGCATTTCGGTGTTCGGCGAATATGGCTGGGACTGGACGTACCATGCATTCCGCGAATGGCCAGGATGGAGCGTGGAGCACGAAGGCGAGGACGACGCGAGCCTGCGCCTTTCGCCGGACAACCCGCGCCGCCGCGCTCTCATGGACGCGCTGCGCCGGTGACGCAGACAGGCAGGGTGGTCTGCTAGGTGTTTCGGTAAAGTCGCATTGACGTGCCGGACCGTCCGTTCGTTGCGGGCGCTTGTTGCCGTGGCGGCGCAGATGCCTGGCGGACGGTCTGCGACTTCTGGCGGAAGATCGTGCAATGAAGAAGCCTGATTCCAAAAACGCCGAAACGGCATTGTTGAGATGGCGGCGCTCCTTTTGGTATAATCCGCATATGAAACGAAACGTCCTTGCATTGCTTGCCGCGCTTGGCATTGGCGCGGCTTTTGCCGAAGCCGTTCCTCCGGAGCGTTGCGCGTCGGTGTCCTCTCCAGACGGAAGCCTGGAAATCGCGTTTGGCAACGGACCGGACGGAATGTCCTGGTCGCTGTCACGCAACGGAAAGACCATTGTTGCGCCATCGCGGCTCGGCCTTTCATTTGCCCTCTTCAAGGTGCGCGGACGCGAGCTTGGCGAAATGCGAATCGTAGAGAAGAAGTCGCGGTCTTCAGATACGGTCTGGGAGAACAGGATATACCGTCGCGGTACGGTGCGTGACAGATACAATGAGCTTGAGGTAATGCTTGAGGAGGTGTCGAATCTTCATCGCCGTCTTGGCATCATCTTTCGCGCATACGACGATGGCGCGGCGTTCCGCTATGTCATTCCCAAGCAGGAAGGCGTTGATGGTTTCGAGCTTTTGCGAGAGCGCACGGAATGGCGACTCCCTGGAAAGTGCCGCGGCTGGCTAACGTCATACGCGAGCGAATTCAATTCAAACGAAAAGCCGTTTGAGCTACGTGCAATCGACGACGTTTCGCCCGATGAATTCATTGGCATGCCTGCGACCGTTGAGGTGAACGGACAGCATGTTGCGCTGTGCGAGGCTGCGCTAGTCAACTGGGCTGGATTTTATTTCAAGACGCCGAAGGGCGGACAGCCGCAGAATGAATCCGTGTTCGAAGCCAGCCTCACGCCGCTTCCGGCGAGCAACGCATCGACGCCGGGCGCGGCAGTTATCCGCGAGACCCCGGCGAAAAGTCCATGGCGCGTCGCCATCTGCGCGGATACGCAGCTAGACCTCTTGAAAAAGAACGACATTATCGTCAACCTCAATCCGCCGCCGGAGGAAGGGTTGGACTTCAGCTGGGTAAAGCCAGGCGCTAGTAGCTGGGACTGGTGGGTAGAGTCTAACAACTCCCTTTCTACGGAACTCACTATGCGGCTTGTCGATTTCGCGGCGGAGATGGGCTGGCCATATCACACGATAGACGGTGGCTGGTATGGCTTTGCGCGTCGTCCAAACCACGGGCCGAACGTACGGCTTGCGCCGCGCAAGGGGTTCGATTTGCCGCGAATCGTCGAATACGCCCGGAAGAAGAACGTCGGCATCTGGGTGTGGATTCACTGGCAGGAAATTGACGACGTTGGCATCGAGGAGACTTTTGCCCGTCTTGAGAAATGGGGCGTGAAGGGCGTTAAGACGGACTTTCTAGACCGTCAGGACCAGTGGATTGTCTGCTGGTACGAGAAGGTTGCACGTGCTGCGGCGAAGCATCATGTCATGGTCAATTTCCACGGTGCGCACAGGCCGACCGGAACTGAGCGCACATGGCCGAATGTCATGACACGAGAGGGCATAATGGGCAACGAGATGTCGAAGTTCACCGGCAAGATTACGCCGGAACACTGCCTGACGCTTCCGTTCACCCGTTTCCTGATCGGGCCTGGCGACTTCACTCCTGGAAGCTTCGCCAATGTGCCTGCGGCTGGGTTCGTCACGCAGGGTAAGCGCGGCCATCGGTATGGCGACGAGAGCGACCATCGCAAGATATGGGCCGAGGAGATCGGGACGCGAGCGCATTCGATTGCGCAGTGCATCGCGTTCGACAGCTACCTCACGACACTTTGCGACTGGCCTGAGCGCTATCGTGGCGCAGACGGCATCGAGGTATTGCGCGGTCTTCCGACTGTCTGGAAGAACACGATGCCTGTCGAGGGCGAGTGCGGAAAGTTCTATTCGGTAGTCCGTGAATCGCATGACGGTCGTTTCTACTTTGCGGGACTGACCGTCAAGCGTCGCCGTGCGGAGCTGAAGCTTGATTTCCTTCCCGAAGGCGAATGGAAGATGGAAGTGTTTGTGGACGATCCGGAACGTACGCCAGGCGACTACAAGGCGATTCGCCTTGACTCTCGCCGCGTCGTCAGGGGTCAGGTCGTTACATTCGACATGGTTGACGAAGGCGGTGCCGTCGCAATTTTCTCTCCGTCAATCTAGCTTGAGAGTTGAATTAGGTTACGCTGCAGGGCGAAGCTTGTCGCCTCCGCACGGTTGGATACTCCGAGTCTCGCAAAGATGTCCGAGAACTGTTTCTTGACGGTAATCAGCGAGACGCCTAGCTGGTCGGCTATTTCCTGGTTGGTGAATCCGCGAGCGGCAAGCTCTAGTTGCTGCAACTGCCTGTCTGAAAGGCATGGCGCGGACTCCTCCTCCGCGACGAGGGCCTGAACTTCCTTTGACAGCACCTTCTCGCCTGCAATTACCTTGCGGATTGCCTGAGGGAGGTCGCGAGTTGGAGCGTTTTTCAGGAGCGCGCCCGATGCGCCGTTCATGACGGCCCGCGCCAGGTCGGTCGAGGTTCCGTACGACGTAAAGACGAGGACGCGTGGACGTGGTTCTTCAGCCGTCGTAATTAGCCGCGTTGCCTCTGCGCCCGACATTCCTGGCATCATGAGATCCATGACGACGACGTCAGGATTTAGCGCGGCGGCCTTTTCCACGGCCTCTTCGCCAGTCTCGGCCTCCCCGACGATCGTCATGTCCTTTTCACGCGAGAGAAGCGAGACAAGCCCGATTCGCATTATCGAGTGGTCGTCGGCGATAAGAACTTTGATTTTCTGCTGCATGTGTGTTTTGCTTCCTGGGATTCAGACTATGGTTACAGACGCTTTTGTCCCCTTGCCAGGGGTGCTTTTTATAGATAGGTTGCCTTTCATTGCGGCAAGGCGTTCGTGTATGCCCGAAAGGCCGAAGTGCCCCTCGCGCGGCCCTGGACTGCGACTCGGGTCGAAGCCGCAGCCGTTGTCTCGCACCGAGAACCGCAGCCTGGTGCCGTCAGCGACGCCGGCGATCCAGATGCGGGTCGCCGCACCGTGCCTTACAGCGTTCGCGACGAGTTCGCGGATGATGCAGAGGACTGCATGGGCGGTGGAGTCGGTCATCTGCGACCGTGCCGCGTTGAAACGCAGGGAGATGTGCGCCTCGGCCCCGAACGCAGACAGCGTCCTTGCGATCGCCCGCGGGAAATCCGGGTCGTCTACCGTGTCGTTCCTGAGGTCGAAGAGGCAGTTCTTGAGCTCCGTCCGGCTCGACTCCAGCATCCTTTCGGCGGTCTCGAGCAGCGACTTTGCGGTGCCGGGGTCGTCGTCGACGGCGTCGTGGCCCGCTGAGAGCTGCAGGGCGACGCCGGTTAGCGTCTGCGAGAGCGAGTCGTGTAGTTCCACCGCAAGGCGTGTTCGCTCGGAGACCTTGCGGCGCATCATGATTCGGTTTACGATCCTGTTTGCGACTACTATCATGACCATGATCAGGACGAGCGCGACGACGACTGCGGTGAGGCGGGCAGGCGTCCACCATGGCGGACGGGCAAGGACCTTCAGGTCGTCGCTTGACCGCAGGACAAGCTTCAGCCCGCGAGTCTGCGGCAGCACTAGGCTCTCTCGCCAGCCGTCCGTCTCCGTGACGGCGAGGACGACGGCCTCGATTCGGGACTTGGGTTCCAGTAGCGGCAGCGCGTCGGAGGCGGAGGAGCAGTCGACGGGCATTGTGAGGCCGTCGTCGTTGAGAGAGAAGAGAGCGAGCGACGGCTGCAAATCTAGGACAACGCCCCGGATGCGCAGAAGGCGCCCGTGGCTGTAGCCGTTGATTCGCGGGCGGCCGTTCGCGTCCGTCATGAGCTGGCGGAGCGTTGCGTCCGCAGGCTTGAGATCGACGCCGAAATCCCTTTTCGCCGGCAGGGTCTTGCAGCGGGCGTAGATGAGATTGACGCCGTAGAGGTCGGTGTCGGGGAATCCAACGACCACCACGCTGTCGCCGGCGGCGGGAAGTTCTTCCGGACGCGAGAGAATCGCCTTGACGCGGTGGAAGTCGCGCCCGAACACCATCATCTGGTCGCCGCCCCACGTGGCAGCCACCACGCCCTCAAAACGGCGCATGTCCATCCCGACTATTTCGCCAGGAGTCCACCGCGAATCGAAATCGAATTCCGGCGCGGCAAAGATGTCGTCGGGCGGCGGCCGGACAACTTCCAGCCCGTTTGTCGCGTTGATGGACAGATAGGGGGCGATGTTTCGGCGGACGCCGCTTGCCAGGGACGGGAAGCCCGTCATGCGGAGGCGCGCACCAAGCAACGATGAAATGCTGGACATCTGGCTCGTGTCGGCCATTGCTGCCACATTGAACACCGTGGCGCCGTCTTTGACGAGCATTTGGACGAATTGGTTGTCGACTTCGTCTTGGCGGACCAGAACGAGCGTTCCTTCCGTTGTGATTTGCCTGTAGAGGTGGTCTCGCTTGATCAGTTCGGAGAGAGGCACTTCTTTTGGCGGCGGAGGTGCGACATGGCCAAGCCGTCGCACTTGGCATGCGCGTTCATGCACTGCGTCGTTGTCGTGCCTCAGGCGAATGCCTTCTACGGCAATGATGTCGCCGGGACGGACCCCGAACGGCTCCTCCGCGAAGACGAAATGCCTTCGTCCGTCGCGGCTTTCGAGCGCGAAGCTGTAGTTGTGGCATGCCATGGTGACGGTGCCAGTGTGGCAGAACTCGCCGACATGCTCCGTCGCCTCCGGCTGCAACGGCATCCTGTTCGGCGCGCCAATGGCTGTTGCCAAAAGTAGCACCATCAGAGCCGCAATCATATAGTCAATACTTTTCAACAAAACGAATTATACCATATTCCACGGCTTCGCTACTCTGCCTCAGATTATACTTTGGTATAATTGCTGTCTGAACCATGCTTGACGTACGAATGCGCAATATAGTATAATGCCGACCGCAAACGTCGGTGTGGCAAACGGCCGTGTGGCAAATGGCTGTGTGGCAAACGGGTGTTTGCAAGATGGAGAAAGGAAACCATACCTGTATTTCCTTGTTACGCAGCGATCAGAAAAAGATTTGTGCATCATTCTCCAGGAAGAGGCAAACAAGGTCGTAAGCCCTCCGATTCTCGGCACGGTTGAGCATAACTCCGTTTCCGGTGTCGCTGCTTAAGAGTGTGATGGCGGAGCATAGTGCGAGCTATTCCGGGCGCGATCTTCTTGCCCTTTGGACTTTGACTGGTGGGATTGCAAGGTATGTCGAATTGTTTGTTGATGCGAAGGCTCTGACGCGGAAGAAGATGCTGGACAACGTATTCTCGCTGAGCTCGTCGTACATAGATGAAGGCAGGGTCATCCTCAGCGATGAGTTTGGCAAGGAGTACGGGGTGTATTTCTCCGTCCTTTGCGCCATATCCGCCGGCCGGACGTCATTTGCCGAGATAAAGAACATCGTCGGGACGGACATTGGCGGACATTTGACTAAGCTTGAAACGACATATGCGTTTATTTCGAAGAAGCAGCCGGTGTTCGACAAGGATACAAACAAGAATTGCCTGTACCAGATCGACGACTGCTTCGTCAGGTTCTGGTTCAGGTTCATATACAAGTACATGCATCTAATAGAGCAGAAAAAGCTATGCCTTCTGAAGGATGTGAAACTTGATGCACGCAGATATGACGATACGGCCCTGAGGATGAAAGTGGCGGCTTTTTTCAGAAAGCATCCAGAGATGATGCGTAGCGGCTATGGCATACATGGCGTTTCCGTGGCTGACATGTAGGTGCCGGACATAGGTACGGTTGAATCCGCGTCAAATCTGCTCAATTATACTTTTATACTTTGGTATAATTGCGGCGCGGCGGGCATTTGGATTGATAATGACTAAATCCCATCCAAAATCAGAGATTTGGTCATTATCATGATTTTTGACATGTCATATTGACCAAATCTGGGTTGATAAGGTTTTCTTCGCCAGATCAAACGGGCATTATGATTGCTATTCATTTGACTGGAATATGATTCCAAACTACCGGATGAAAATTTGCCAAACTACCGAACAGAAATTTGCCAAACTACCGAATAGAAGCTTGCCAAACTGCCGAATGGGGGTTGTATGCATTTGGGTAATATGATATAATTCGCCTCAAATGACAGAAGAATATTCCAAACGAATAGCGGACGAAATCCTTGCCGAACGCCTTGAGGGCGCAGGAGCGGTTTTGGTGGAAGGTGCCAAGTGGTGTGGAAAAACGACCACTTGTGAACAAATTGCCAAGAGCATTCTTTACATGGGGGATCCTGATTCGCGAGACCGCAACCTTCAATTGGCCGAAATCAACGTCTCGCAGCTGCTGCATGGTGATGAGCCGCGTCTCATCGACGAGTGGCAGGAGTATCCGCGCTTTTGGGATGCTGTCCGTTTCAGGGTCGACCACAGCAAGGGATTCGGACATTTCATCCTGACCGGTTCGTCCGTTCCGCCAGACACGGCGAACATATCACATACCGGGACGGGGCGCATATCTCGAATGACTATGCGACCAATGACGCTTTGGGAGTCCGGTGATTCGTCGGGAAATGTGTCGCTTTCAGAACTGCTTGGTGGCGGCGAACTGCCTGCTGGAGAGTGCATGGGTTTAGGTCTTGAAAAAGTTGCATTCCTCGTCTGCAGGGGCGGATGGCCTCAGACAATCCACCAGCGTGAGAAAATAGCGCTGATGAGGGCGTTCGACTATTACGGAGACGTTGTCAATTTCGACATCTCCCGCGTTGACAACGTCCCGCGCGAGCCCGACCGAGTAATGCGGCTCATGCGGTCTTACGCAAGGCTTCAGGGCACGCAGGCAAACATGACGGCGATTCGTCTTGACATGAAGGAGCATGACAAGCGAACTCTTGACGAGGACACTATATATTCCTACATCAACGCCCTAAAGAAGATATTCGTCGTCGAGAATATGCCGGCGTGGAGTCCGAATTTGATGTCCAAGACGGTTGTGCGCACGTCTGACACTCGGTATTTCACCGATCCGTCCATTGCATCCGCCGCGCTGGGGTTCGGTCCAGGCGACCTCATGAACGACCTGCGCTCGTTCGGCCGCCTTTTTGAGGTTCTTGCGGTGCGAGACCTTCGCGTGTATGCAGATTCTTTGTTTGGCACGGTGAGCCACTATCTCGACAAGAGCGGCCTTGAATGCGATGCGATCGTGCATCTGAGGAACGGGACGTACGGACTCGTTGAGATTAAGCTCGGCGGGGAAACCCTCGTCAACGAAGGGGCGTCCACGCTTAATGCGCTGGCAAGGATGATCGATACGTCGAAGATGAAGGCCCCGTCTTTCAAGATGGTTCTTACTGCAGTAGGCGATATCGTTTACAGACGCAGAGAGGATGGCGTCATCGTTTGCCCAATATCCGCGCTGCGACCATGAGCGGCGCTATAGTGCCGCCCGATTATACTTTGGTATAATTGCGGCGTGGCGGGCAAGGGACCCTTACTTCATGGCTGACATGGTTGTTAAACTCCCCAAATCTAGGGCAGAGTGCCTTATTTGGGGGTGTATACGATAAATTTATCGGTCAATGTCCCCAAATCTGCCTGAATATGGTATAATATCAATGTCTTGAGTGGCAAAAGCAAACAGGAGGTGCTTCATGATAGGTCGAGTGAATGAAATACATGAACTCAGGCGCAGGTTTGCGTCGGAGGAGTCTGAGTTCGTTGCGATATACGGACGTCGGCGCATTGGAAAGACGTTTCTTGTCAACGAAGTGTTCAACGGCAATTTTGCGTTTCACCATTCGGGTATGGAGAAAGCGGACAAGCGAACCCAGCTGGAGAGCTTCAGGGAAGCGCTGCGTCGGCAGGGCCTTGCAAAATGCAAGACGTTGCGAACATGGATTCAGGCATTCTCTGCCCTTGAAGATTTGCTTGAGTCCAAGGGCGGAGGCAAGAAGGTCGTGTTCCTCGATGAGCTGCCGTGGTTCGACACGCCACGTTCTGGGTTTCTTCCGGCATTTGAGCAGTTCTGGAATTCATGGGCTTGTCTGCGCAAGGACATTCTCCTTGTGATATGCGGGTCGGCGACATCGTGGATCGTCAAGAAAGTACTGCGCAGCCGAGGTGGCCTTCACAACCGAGTGACGCGGCAGCTGCCGATTCGTCCGTTTACGCTTGCGGAGTGTGCGCAATATGCTGACTACAAGCGCCTTGGCTTCGACAGGCAGCAGATTCTCGAATGCTACATGGCGTTCGGCGGTGTCGCATACTACTGGAGCCTGCTCGAAGAGGGAAAGAGCGCCGCGCAGAACTTCGATTCGCTTTTCTTCGGGGAGCATGCGGAGCTTCGCATGGAGTTTGAGAACGTGTTTCGATCCCTGTTCAAGAATCCTACGCGCCACTTCGCCGTTATAAACTTGTTTGGAGAGAAGAATTCCGGCTTGACGCGCGAAGAAGTCATTGCGGGGCTTGGCGAAACGTCAAGCGGCGATGTTTCCTCGTGTCTGGAGGAACTTGCCGACTGTGGCTTTCTTCGTCGCTACAATGCGTTCGGCGCTGCGAAAAAGGGTGCACTTTACCAACTGACAGACAATTATACCCTCTTCCACTTTAAGTTCCTGAGGGGGCGCGTCGGAAGCGATGGTCGATTCTGGTCGTTTTCGCTCAACCAGCCGAAGGTGAACAGCTGGCGAGGGCTAGCCTTCGAACGCGTATGTCTGGAGCACGTCGACCAGCTGAAGGCGGCTCTTGGCATATCTGGCATCCTTGCCGATGTGTATTCATGGCGTCATTCCGCAAAAAAGGGGTATGGTGCTGGGGCTCAGATAGACATGGTAATCGACCGCGGTGACAGGATGATCAACGTCTGCGAAATCAAGTACGCTCCTGATTGCTATTCATTTGCTCAGGACGAGAAAGACAGGTTGCTTCGTCGCATCGAACTGTTCAGGACCGCTACGGGTACGCGCAAGGGGATTTTGCCAACGCTAGTTACTACGTATGGCCTCAATCGCAACGCGAATGCTTCGATGGTCACCAACGTCATCACCCTCGACGACCTTTTTCGTCCATCATAGCGCCACCGCGCCGATTATACTTTGGTATAATTGCGGCGCGGCGGGCATGTGGATTGATAATGACTAAATCCCATGACGACCTCTTCACGATGTAGCGAAATACTAAAAAATGGAATTTCGCTACATCGGTGTTGTATGAGTGAGATAAAATATGGGATAACGCTCGAAAAATAGAGATACTGTATGCGGTTTATCGGCAGAAAAGAGTATTTGGATGACATGGAGTCGCTTTGGCGGAAGAAAACATCGTCAATTATCGCTTCGCCTCGATTGCAGCATTGGCAGACTGGAACATCGTCATGGGGCTTCAGTTCGAAAACCTTGTGGTCAACAACGCCATGGCGTTGCTGCCGTTTCTCCACATCGGAAACGCGGTTGTCGAGTCTGCCGCACCGTACCGCAACACGCGACGGGATCCGGGGGCCGGGAACGGATGCCAGATTGACCTTCTTATACAGACGCCGCGCACTGCATACATTGTCGAAATCAAGCGCCGCAGGGAAATCGGCATCGAGGTCATTGACGAGGTAGAGCGGAAAATCAAGCGACTGCCGCTTAGGAAGGGCATGAGCTCACGTCCTGTCCTCGTCTTCGACGTCGAGCTGCATCCTGCCGTTGAGGCCTCTGGGTATTTTGACGCGGTAGTTCCCTTCCGTAGGCTGTTGGGCCTGTAAATTGCTCGCCCGCGAGATTGCCGCGTATCTTCGCGTACGTGAAATCAAGATTGCGCCTGGTATCTCCATCATAGAGCCAGTCACCGATTATACTTTGGTATAATTGCGGGGCACGGGGTTGGTGTTGTATAATAGCCACGTTTTCAAAGGCAAACAAAAAAATGAAAGGACGAATTGCCATGGAAGCGACGGAAATGCGCATGAATTGCAAGGTGATGGCTGCACTTGTTGCGGTTGTTGGCTTGGCGTTCTCCGCATTCGCCGCAGAATACACCTTTCCGAACGCGGGCGGTGACCTTGCTGATGAAACCGCGTGGGGCGGAACGAAGCCGGGTGATGGCGACTTTGCCATCGTCGATAAGGCTGGAACCTACACGTTGTCGAGCGACGTGTCATTCGGTGGCTTGCGAGTGCTGGCTGGTAGTTCGACATTCAACTTTGGCAACCACAAGATGACGGCTCCGGCTGGCGATTTCGTGTATCTCGACTACATCGAGGCGATCCCTGTCCGCGACTTCAAGGACAAGGACGTCCTCGACCGTCTGCCAACTGTCGTATTTTGAAAACAAATGAAAGGAATAAAACAATGAGAAAGACCATCGACTCGATCATCATTGCGCTTGGTTGCGCAGCCCTTGTCGGCGCGGCGTTCGCAGATGCACGAACGCTGACTGTCGGCGTGCCGGACGGCGAAGGGAACGTTACGATAACGATAGGCGGCACGGGCGCTGCGAACCAGACGCTGATCGCCGCATGGGCGAACGGCGACAGGGGTGCGGATCCGCTCGACTGGACGGAATACGCAGACGCGGGAACAGTCGCGCCTGGCGAGACCGAAAAGGTATTTCAACTTCCCGCCGCGTGGCGAGCGAAGTCCGGTGTCGTGAAGTTCTTCCTTATGAGCGGCGAAAAACCATACGGTACGCGCTACGACTATATCAAGAGACCGTATTATATTGATAGTCGATCATCCACTACTGACGGTCGTTTCTACATTGACACTGGCATTGTGCCTGATCCGACATTGGACATATCGGTAAAGACTCAGACTGAGAAGCCAGAAACACCCTTTGTGTGCACGTTTGGGATAGCAGGCATTGTTTGTATGTTTTCGTATGGAGATGATCCGGACAACCTGTACCATATTGGTTTTTTTGGCGCTAGCAATTCAAATCCAGGACGTACTGACGCAATAATCCACGGAGGCGACACGAATGTCATTGGCGAACCTGCGCCAAGAGACACCGAGCCGCATGTTTTCCGCTTGTGCAGAGAGGGCGTTTTCATTGATGGCTACAGGCATGTTGCGCCGTTCGACGAAAACAACTTCACCAACACAACCGAATCGACGATCGTTCTTTTTGCAAGAAGACCTAAAGGTGCAACGGGTGACTGGAAGGATGCCTACAGATGCTCAATATATGGTGCGTCGATCAAGACGAATGGTGTCCTTGTCTGCGATTTCGTTCCCGCGTACAATTCGACAGAAGGTAAGGTCGGGATGTGGAATCGTGTGAACGGAGAATGGAAGTTTGCGTCTGGCGATGACGCAGGGACGATGTCTTTTACCGTTGGTAGCGACATCGGTCCTTATCCTTCCGACTGCGGTACGGTCGAGGCAGTTTCGTCTGCCGTCAGGCTTGGTCCCGAGATTGCCATTTCGCGGATCAATCCTACCACGCGGACGGTAGATGTCTCTCTCTCCTCCGGACATGGCGCAGGCCTTCTTTTCGCGTTCGCCGGAACAGAGGACGGAGGAACGGATTATTCGTCCTGGATGACGAACACATTCATCAGACGTGTCGAAGCAGGCGTTGATTCGTCGACGATTGAGCTGCCCGAAGAATTTGTGAAGCGCAAGCAGCTCCGTTTCGCATGGAAGTCGCTTGAGGGGCAGCCATACGACTACGATGTCGAGTATCTGCATTCATCGTCGGGAGGTGCCTATATCGACACGGGATACATGCCTAAGGCGAACACGGCGATCAATGTGAAAGCGAAAGCGGCGTATGACGTTTGCGCCTTTGGCATCAAAAATTATTTTTATCTCTTTTATACCGACAATAAGCTTTTCGCAAGATTCCTTGGCAGCTCAGGAAACTTGTCAATGCCAAGTGACAAGATGACTGCTTTTGTTGCCGATGTACATGATTGGAAGTTGAGCGCTTCTGGTGCATATGTCGATGACAGGGAAGTGGAGTATTCTACAGTTTCGGATGTGGTAGATTCGCCCATTTCGGTTCTCATTCCCTTCCGCAAAAATGATACAAGTGGCGTGGCTGAGAAGGATGCTGGCGAAGTCGATGTGTATGGTGCCAGGATTTGGGAGGGGTCTGCTCTTGTGCGTGATTTCGTGCCTTGCGTAACGAATGGCATCGCGGTGTTCTACGACCGCGTGAATGGCAAGTTCCTCGGCAGCAAAAGGAGTGGAAAGTCCTTTGCAGCGGGCAGGCCTGCCGTCACGGAAGGGGATGTCGTTTCCTGGTCTGACGTGTTTGCATTCAAACAGGGCTTTGTAATCACATACAGGTAGGCAACGCCAGGAGGTGGAACGTGGACGACACTAGAATCGGTCGTGCCGCACTCCTCTTCGCGGCATCGTGCCTTTGCGTTTGTTCGCTTTTCGGAGAGTGGGCGCGGCCAGACCTTGTGGCTAAGGTCGCGTCTGGACAACTCTGCGAGGCGCGTGCGTCGTGGTGGGGTTTCGACAAGGGGGATTCAACGGCCTGTCTGCAGGCGGCGATCAACTCCGGCGTGCCGAAGCTGATTGTCGAGAAGATGGACTCGCCGTGGATTGTCACGCCAATCAAGGCCGTGTCTAACCAGCACCTCGTCTTCGAGCCTGGCGCGGTGCTTCTCGCAAAGCGCGGCGAGTTCGTAGGGCTCAATGACAGGCTGCTGTCGCTCAACGAAGTGGAGAATGTGCGCATCACGGGCTATGGCGCCACGTTTCGCATGTGGCGCGACGACTATGCGCGCGGCAAGGATGGCAAGGGGCGCGACTATCGGCGCGGCGAATGGCGGCATGCGTTGGCGGTGAGCGGTTCCCACGATGTCGTCGTGGAGGGGCTGGTATTGGAGGAGTCGGGCGGCGACGGCATCTACATATCTTCCCCAACGCCTGAGACGACGAGCCGCAATGTCGTTATCAGGGACTGTGTCTGCGACCGCCACCACCGTCAGGGGATGAGCGTGATTTCGGCGGAGAACCTCCTTGTCGAAAACTGCGTATTCAGCAACACGAAGGGGACGGCTCCAGAGGCTGGCGTCGATTTCGAGCCAAACAAGGCTGGCGAGCGGTTAGTCAACTGCGTCCTCAGAAACTGCGTTTCGGAGAACAACTCCGGCAACGGCTTCGAGATTGCACTTTTCAAGAGCCGCAACGTTACGCCGCCTTGCTCGATTCGATTTGAGAACTGCCGTACGATCCGCAACCGCTGTGGCATCAAGGTTGTAACACGCTGCCGTGCGGCTGACGGCGACTATCCGACGGGAAGGATAGATTTCGTCGGCTGTACCGTCTCCAAGTCGCGCTATGAGGCGGTGGAGATAGTGCAGAACCCGAAGAACGCCATCGAGATGTCTCTGACGGACTGCACCTTCGAGTCGATTGGCACCGAGAGCCCGGATGCTCCGGCGGTTGCGTTGGTGTCGCCGTTTCCGGACGATCCAAGGCCAGCAATGCCGAAGATGAAGGGGCTCAGGTGGCCTGACCGCGGCGACCGCCGGCCATACGTCTATGACACGATGAACTTCGCGGCGATTGGCGAAGAGACTTTTCCGGTTCTTGCGCCGGACGTCGTCGGCGCGGAAGTCGTAGATCGGTGTCCCGGCAAGGTCGTTGCCACCGCGCCTCTGCGCTTCCGCCACGGCGCGAGGCTTGTCGCATACGCAGACCGTGCCCGCCGCGTGACGATTCGCGGAGAGCATGTCCGCATCGGGCCGCCGTCGAGGAGCCCTTTGAAGAAACCAGTTACGGTTGCCGATTCTTCCGGCAGGGCAGTCGCCGCGATTCCGCTTGGATCGTTCGGTCCCTCAGACCTTTCCTTCGACGCGCCCGCCGCCGGATTCTATTCCCTCGAGTTGACGCTGGGCGCTCACGCATTTGCCGTAACCGAGACGGACGCCCCGCTTGCGGCGGACTTCTCGATGCGGAACGACGGAAGGAGCGTCCGGCCGCAAAACATGATCAGTTCGTCTGGAGACCTCTTTTTGCCCGTAAGGTCGGGCGGACGCGCCGAAGTGCGGGTGTCCGGGTCCAGGCCGACTGAAAGGGTTGCATTTACGGTTTTGAACCAGGAGGGAAAGACGGTGTTCGAGAACTCGGCGGTTCTCGGATGGACGCATTGCCTGACGCCTGTCGCCTCAGCCAACGGCGTATGGACGGTTTCTCTTGGCAAGCCCTCCAGGGGCGACTTTGAGGATTTCAGCGTGGCTGTTGCGGGAGTTCGTCCTTTCCTTTTCCTTTCGCCTGAGAAATTCTGGTATTCGCAATCTGCCAAAATCTCCGCTTCCGCGGTCTCTCCTGACGGGCGGAATGAGATTCGGCTTCGCTTCGACCCTCTTTCATATGAGATCTTGCGGGACGGGAGGACGGCAGTCGGGCGGAGCGGCATCCGTCTGGACGTTCAAGGTGCGAAGCTTGAGGCGTCGAGTCCCGCCGTCTCGACGTCGCGTCTCTCGGGTCGGGTTAACACGCCTTTCTACAAGAAGTCCGAAGTCGCTCTCGACGGATACGAGACGCTTGTAGACTTCGGCCAGTGGGCGGTGCGCCTCGTCGCCCGCGACGACGGCGTCGCCTATCGTTTCGAGACTAAGATGCCTGGGCGCGTCCGTATCGACGGCGAGCGCGCCGACGTTACCGTGCCTGACACCGACGCGGCATGCTGGGCCAACTACACGACCCGAGTCGGCTGCGAGGAGACGATATGCAGGACTGTGCGGGCGCAGGACATGCCGCCCGCCCGCGACGACGCGAGGATGGTCTACCTGCCGTTCGCCTATTCCGTGAACGGCACGGCAGTGGTCGTCACGGAGTCGGATGTGCGCGACTACCCGATCTGGAATATGTGTGGAGGGAACGCGGCGCCTGGCGAGGGCGTATGCCTTGCCGGGCGCTTCGCCGGATGGCCGATGCAAGAATACCATTCCGACGGCAGCACGAACCGGCTGGTTCGCGGCGGTCGGCGGGTCGTCGTAGATGAGCATGCAGAATGGCTCGTGGAGACGGACGGCACGCGCACCTATCCATGGCGCGTGTTCGCCCTTGCCGACGCGCGGTTTCCCGCGAAGCTCATAGAGTCCGACATCGTGTATGCGCTCGCGCCAGCGGCTGACGAGGGCGTTGACTTCTCCTGGGTGAAGCCGGGCAAGGTCGCCTGGGACTGGTGGAACGACTGGGAGGGGAAGGGAGTCACGAACTGCACGACGGACACATATTTCCGCTACGTGGACTTCGCCTCGGAAAACGGAATAGAGTATGTCATCCTGGACGAGGGCTGGAGCGCAAAGCTGGACATATGGCGGAACAACCCGGCCGTCGACGTCCCGGCGATAATACGGCACGGGCGCGAAAGGGGCGTAGGCATAATCCTATGGATGGCGTGGGCGCAGGTAGTCGGCGACGAGGAGAGGGTCGCCTCGCACTTTGCCAAGATGGGGGCCGCGGGATTCAAGATCGACTTTCTAGACCGCGGCGATGCGGGCGTCGCGAGGTTCATAGAGAAGTTCTCCGAAGTGTGCGCAAAGGAGCGGATGGTCGTCGACTACCATGGAGCCTATCGCCCTACCGGGCTGCACAGGCGCTATCCGAACGTGCTCAACTACGAAGCCGTCTATGGGCTCGAGAACATGAAGGTCAACAGGGGGGACGTTCGCATCCTCGACAACGACGTGAAGGCGGCGTTCCTGCGCATGACGGCGGGGCCTCTCGACTATACGCCAGGCGCAATGGACAACTACGAGATAGGGTGGTATCCGCCAAAGGCGGTTTCGCGCAGCCATCCCGGATCGGTGGGTACGCGCTGCCGCCAGATGGCGATGATGGCTCTTTACGAAGCCCCGCTCCAGATGCTCTGCGACAGCCCGGCGAACTATCTGCGCAACCGCGAGTCGCTGGCGTTCATGGCGGCGACGCCAGTGACATGGGACGAGACGCGCGGGATCGGAGGTTCGCCCGATTCGTTCGTCGTGCTGGCGCGGCGCAAGGGCTTGGCCTGGTACTTGGCCGGCATAACAAACGCAGACGCGCGGACGTGCGAGTTCGACACGTCTTTCCTTGGCGGCGGAGAGTGGAGCATGGAGTCGTTCCGCGACAGCTTGCGGCAGGGCGATCCGCCGACGTCCTACCTGCATGAGACGACTTCCGTACGCGCTGGCGACAGGCTGTCGTTCAAGATGGCGCGTGGAGGCGGTTTCGTTGCGAGGTTCGCTGCAAGATAGCCGGCTCGGATGGCTAGGTTTATGATGGGAGGAGGCAAATGAAAATTCATGCGGCACCGAGAATATCATGAAAGGATGGTAAGGCGATGAAGGTGGCTGTTCTGCTTTTTGTCGTTGCGTCTATTGCATTGTCTGCCGCGGCCGGGCGTAGCGTAGACTTGCTTGCAGGACGAACGCTGGCCGATTTCGACTGTCTGCTGACGGACGACAAGGCGGCCATCGCCCGCGCGTATTCCATTTCGGATGGAGTCATGCGGGTTTCTGGCGAAGTCAGGGCGATTCTCGTGACGAAGGAGAGCTATCGGGACTTCGACCTGTCTTTCGACATGTCGTATCCGGAGGAGGGGTTCGGGGATGGCGGCATAATCCTGTGGGTTCGAATGCTGCCAGATCGTCCGGACATCCATACTGGCATGGAGATTCAGACCAAGACGGGTTGTCTTGGAGACCTATGGGGGCTTTCGCGCTTTTTGCTTTCTCGAGATGCATCGACGCCGCCGCCGGATGGACACATTGACTCCAATACTAACGAACGGTATCGCTGCATTCCGCGCATGGCGGACGTGTCGTATGCCTCTGGCCAGTGGCTGCATGTGGATTTCAGGCGGCGAGGACTCGATTGCGAGCTTTATGTAGATGGCAAACTGGTAAATCGCTGTACTGTCATGAACGCCGATGCTGGTCGCATTGGATTTCAGACGCGCCCATATCCCGAAGGCAAGGTGCCTATCCTCTACAGGAACATGCTTCTTACGGAGCATGAAGCGAAAGAGAAGACGTGCCTTGCGGACGAAGACAAGGCATACGGTGAATTTCACAGACGGATTGTCGAGCGCTTTCGGCTGTGGCCTGGTCTTGCGCCGCACGAGACGACGGAGAATCCTGGCCGTTATGCTTTCGACAAAAGAATCAGGGGATGGCGGCGACACGATGTAGCGTGCCCCGAGGTAGTTGTCATCAGACCCACTGCCGGCAGTCAGGCACGAGACACACTTGTCGTTGTAATGCCCGGCGGGGGCTATAACTCGCAGTACATGGGGCATTTTTGCAGCGATGCAAGGCCAATACTCGATTCCGGGCGTTGGGTGGCGGTTCTGCACTACCGCACGCCGCGCAGGGATGGACGGAAGATATACGACGCCCCGCGAGAGGATGCGGCGCGGGCGATTCGCATATTGCGGGCAAGCGCCGCGAAGTTCGGCTGGTCGCCCGAAAAGATAGGCGCACTCGGCTTTTCCGCCGGGGCGCATCTTGCGGCCATCTCAGCCGTCTCGTCGCAGGACTCGCTCTACGACCGCATTGACGAAATGGACGACATTTCACCGCACCTCAACTTCTCCGTTCCCGTATATCCCGCCTACATCCTTGCAGATGGTGCGACGGGTCCGAATGCGAACGGCGGCGACGGCGCGACGATTCTTCCGGAGTTCAAGTTCGACGCGAAGACGCCGCCGATGTTCATGGTCCACGGGGACAGGGACCATTATTCGTCGATGGGGTCGGTTGCGCTCTACACGGAGCTTCACAAGCGCAAGGTTCCGGCGCAACTGTTCGTCTATGCAAACGTGAGCCACGGGCTTGGCGATACCACTAATGCAAGGGGCTGGCAGAAGCGCATCGTCGACTGGATTGATAGCATTGGATTTTAAGGGGGGATCGACCATGAACATTACATGCTTGATGCTTGCGGCGGTGCTTTCGACGGGGGTGGAGATTCCCGAAGAGGGCGTGCCGAGGTGGGTGGGCGGACAACAGTACACGACTCGCATGGAGCAGTGCCCGGCGCAAATCGGCGACGAGGCGACGTATCTCAAGTGGAAGTGGCGCACGAACCTCGCCAATCCGTCAACGGGACTCGACAACGATGCGCTTTGCGCAGGAGTGGCCAAGATCGTAAACGAGTCGGGCTGGAAGGACGGCAGGGAGGACTGGTACGACGTCGCGGCGAGGTGCTTCGATTTTCTGGTCGACAATGTCGCAATCGGTTTTTCGCAATACGACTGCTTTCCCGCAATCTCGGCGTGGAATCGGCACCGCCGCCCTATGCTCGCCGTGTTGTGGTCGCACGCCGCCGACGTGGACGACAAGTATTCGCCAGGGTTGCGATCCGCAATCGCCAAAATAACGAGCGAGGGTCGCGCGATGATCCGTAAGGACTTCGACCATTCCGCTCCAGATTGGGAGGAGATCCTGAAACTCGGATTCCCGGGAATGAAGGCGCGCGTCGACTCGTATAAACAGGACACGCCGTTCTACCGCGCCGAG
>Ga0310696_10002408_pt1 | contig 24783 bp, 11 predicted proteins | sample AusTroGonzalo_MG_4_FD_203885 | JGI IMG/M metagenome (GOLD analysis project Ga0310696, IMG submission 203885) | Bovine rumen microbial communities from tropical cattle in Woodstock, Queensland, Australia - Gonzalo_02 (v2) (version 2) | ecosystem: Host-associated > Mammals > Digestive system >...
ATGATATACAGAATGACCGTTACAGAATGTTTGCTCCACACGCCAGTTGAAGGTATGCCCCTCCATCGGACTCCATCCGCATTTGCTTTCTATGACCTCAGGCGTCACCGTCCATGAGGACTTAGGACGCACAATGACGAGGTCTGCCTGATAGCCTTTACGGATAAAACCACGACAGCGCACTTCAAACAGCGCAGCAGGATTATGTGCCATGAGTTGCACCATCCGCTCAATGGACAGCACTTTCTGGTCAACAAGTTCTAGCATTGTAGGCAGAGAGAACTGTACCATCGGCATGCCACTGGCAGCCTTAGCACAACCTCCCTGTTTCTGTGACAACAAATGAGGAGCATGGTCTGTGGCAATGGTGGAGATACGTCCATCATTCAAGGACTCACGCAACATGAACTGATCTACAGGACTCTTGATGGCAGGATTTACTTTGATACGTGCCCCCAATCGTGTATGGTCAAGCATCGTGAAATAAAGGTGTCCCACCGTAGCCTCAGCCGTTAGCAAAGGTATCCTCTTCCCACTTTCCCCATTCCACTTTCCTCCTTCAAAGAGTTCCAATTCATCTGCTGTAGAGATATGGGCTACATGCAAACGTGCATGATGTTTCTTTGCCAATTCAACGGCTTTGGTTGTGGATGCCATACAGGCCTCCTCGCTACGTATCAAGGCATGCAAAGACACCTGAGGATCATCGCCCCAGGCTTTCTTAGCCTCCTCCATATTACGATTGATGATAGCAGTATCCTCACAATGAGCCATGATGGGTAACTTGGCAGAAGCAAAGATACGATTCAACGCCTCGTCACGATCCACCAACATATTTCCAGTACTGCTACCCATAAAGAGTTTGATACCCGGAACACGATGCACGTCGAGCTGATCAAAGAGGTCTACATTATCATTTGTAGCACCGAATAAAAAAGTATAGTTTACATGACTGCTCTTGGCTGCACGCTGAAACTTATCCTCAAGGGCTTCAAGCGTGGTGGTCTGCGGCACCGTGTTAGGCATCTCAAAATAGGAAGTCACACCACCTGCCGCTGCTGCACGACTCTCACTTTCGATATCAGCCTTCTCGGTCATGCCAGGCTCACGGAAATGTACATGCGTATCAATGATGCCAGGCAGGACGTAACATCCCTTGGCATCAACAACAGAAGTAAAAGATGAATCCTGCGGAATATCCTTACCTTCAATGACGTCTACAATCTTTTCGTCTTCAATAACAATGGCACCGTCGAAGGTGCGCCCTTCGTTGACGATACGTCCTCCTTTAATTAGCGTTCTCATTACCATTCAGGATATCTTGTATCGTAGCATCATCAATTTCTGAGGGAAGCGTTGACTCACGAGGCTCTGGTTTCTCAATCATATCACCCTCCGTGACACTCTTATAGAATTCAGCAACCAGGGGGTTATTCTTAAACGTATCAGGAGCCTTACTCATGATATGCTCTACCTGAGGAACAGACGTTGCCATCTGCACAAACACAAAGGGAGCCAGCACGTTATCAAAATTCTCTTCAACAAAAGCTGAAACAAGACTATCTTCCCTTTGAGCAATGACAGCAGCCTCTGCAGAAAGGACACGATCTATCTCATCCTCGTCAATACCTTCGAGTAACATCTGACTATAACGGTGGTCGAGTTCTACCATCTGATTCTGCAACTGCGTGTGCTGATCCAGGAATTCGTAGAGCAGGTCATTCAGTGGAGAACCACTTACTTTCTGCTGTCCGTTATCAATCGTGATACAGATATCACCCTTCTCGACGACCAGAGGCATCAAACTCTGATCATCCATAAACAAAGAGGCAATCTGTACGGTATCTAAGGCACCTGAGAAATGGAACTTACCATGCACCACCTCACAGGAATCAAGATTCGCCAGTTTTTGACCCTTTACAACTTTCAAATAGAGTTTACTGCCGTCCAGCCTTGAGACTGACGACGTGCCTTGTATCACATAGGACTCTGAACATGAAACCATCAGAGCCATGAGTAAAAATAGATATGTAAGGTTCTTCATTTTAACCATCTGCTTATCATTTGCAAATGTACAACCTATTATTGAACTAAAGAAAAAAATTTGCGCAATTTAAAATAATTGCGCAATCTTTTATAGTTTTTTTGCCTCTTTTTCCAGTTCGTTACTGATTCTATAGGTTGTATAGAGTTGCAAAATAGCCGCCACTAATAACACGACGACCCAGTTATTATTCACATATTGCAGGTAAATAATCCTGTCCAGCCCCAGTGAATTATCCTGAGAAGCAAACATAAACACAGCTGTCAGCAAAAGCAGCACATCGCTGAACAACATCACACGACGCAAACGACGGATAGTGAAATCACGTCCTTCGTAGCGCTGCAACATCTGCATACTGGCATAACCTATGGCACCTATCGCATAGACATAAGGAAAATAATACCATCTGAAGATACCGGCGCCAGCACCTAACACCATCAACAGAGCGCCCACCATAAAGATGGCATTCTGCCATTTATTCAACTGTTTCATCCTTAGATTCCTTTTGTTGGAACTCACGCTGGTCGTCATTCAATACAAAGATATCCTCCTCGTCTGTCTTCATAAAGAAACGCTCGCGAGCTACTTTTTCCATCGCTTTTATATTACTCTGCAACTGATGAATCTGGGTCTGATCACGACGATATTCCCCCTCGTAGTGTTCAATCTCGTCTTTCAGTTCACTAATCCGCATCTTGTTACGGAAATGTCCCCATATACTATTGGAGCCAACGAAACCTATCAGTATGACACCAATCACAAAGACAACACCATATTTCATAAATGGTATTGCCAGAAAAGCCTTTATCGTTTCCTTTACCTTGTTCATCTTATCACAGTTGCAACTTATAAAATCTCTACTTTCCTATACCAACTCCAAACCAAACTCCTTTCGCAGTCGCTCAATAGCAGGGTTCTGATTGGTCATCAGGTCAAACTGCTGTCGTCTGGTCAATATCACCTCCCGTTCTTCCTGGTCAGCCACACACACAGACAACGTTACCATGTTATTTCTGAGATACATCTTCAGCGTATTCACAATACTGCCTTTGATCTGTTCCATCTCATCCTTAACAATCTCATTTGGCACCACCACTTCCACCTCAGGCATCTGACGAATGACAGGATTCATATTCTTCATTCTGGCAGCAATACCACTAAGTCTTTCGGGCATTCTGTTACACATGGCAACCCATTGCAACTGCAAATCATCCAAAGTGAACTCCGTCTGTTCTGTGGTTTGCATATTGGGATTAGCCGTTTCTGGCAACAGCTGCATTTTCACCTTTCGTCCAGAGCCGCGCAGATTATTCCACGTGATACCGATACTATCGGATTTCAGGGTTGGCTTAGGAACTGAGGGAGGAGTCTGAACCGTTTTGCTTACAGAACCAGCAGGCGCTGGCTCAACAGTCTTATTCTGACTCTGTGTCACAACCGCGGCCACCTGTGGAGCCGACTTCTGTTGGGGTTGTGCCTGCTGAATCAGTTGCTTAAACAGGGATTTCAATCTTCTGGGCTTGCGCCCATTTGCCGGCCCCTCCTCGGGCTGTGTCAACTGAGCAATTTCTATCAGTGTTAGTTCCACCAGCAAGCGCTTATTGCCCGACTGGCGATAATTGATGTCACACTGGTTCATCAGTTTCAGGGCACCATAAAGGAAACGCGTGTCAGCATGCTGCGCCTGTTCGGTATAGCGCTTCTTAGCCTGATCACTAACCTCCAGCAATGGCAATGTCTGCGGATCCTTCGCCATCAGCACATTACGCACATGTTTAGCCAGTCCCTGAATGAGCAAACCACCGTCAAAACCATTATTAATGATGCTATTGAGCAGCACCATGATATCGCTCACCTTATTTTCTATGGCCAGATCAACGATACGGAAATAATTGTCCGAGTCGAGTACGTTCAAGTCCTCAATGACTTTCTGATAGGTAATATTACCCTGACAGAACGATGCAGCCTGGTCGAAGATAGACAGGGCATCACGCATACCACCATCGGCCTTCTCTGCGATCACAGACAGTGCTTCTTCTTCGTACTTAATTCCTTCTTTCTCAGCCACATACTTCAAATGATTAATAGTATTCTGCACCGTCATGCGTTCGAAGTCGTATATCTGACAACGACTCAGGATGGTGGGCAGGATCTTATGCTTCTCTGTTGTGGCCAGGATGAAGATGACATGTGCAGGAGGCTCTTCCAGTGTCTTCAGGAATGCATTGAAAGCTGCCGTTGACAGCATGTGCACCTCGTCAATGATAAACACCTTGTACTTACCCACCTGCGGTGGAATGCGTGTCTGCTCCATCAATGTCTTGATGTGCTCCACCGAGTTATTTGAGGCAGCATCGAGCTCAAAGATATTCAGCGAACGCTGCTCGTTGAAGCTCTGACAACTCTCGCACTCGTTGCACGCCTCACCCTCTGCAGTAGGATTCTGACAGTTGATGGCCTTGGCAAAGATACGTGCGCAAGTGGTCTTACCCACGCCTCGCGGACCACAGAACAGGTAGGCATGAGCCAATTTTCCGCTCTTCACCGCATTCTTCAACGTCGTGGTCAGCGCTAACTGTCCCACCACAGTATCGAATGACATCGGCCTGTATTTTCGTGCCGAAACAATATACTCCATTTCTTAGTTTTTAGATTTGCTTGCAAAGGTACAAAAAAAATCTCGATAGCCACAATGGTTATCGAGACTTTTTTATTGGTTACATGATATTTAGATGAGAGGCATCCCCATCTCTTTGCATTCCTTACGCATATCATCGGGCCAGATAGAAGCCTGAATCTCGCCGATATGCGCCTTATGGAGCAGCACCATGCAGAGACGACTCTGACCGATACCGCCACCGATGCTCAAAGGTAACTTGTCATTCAACAACTGCTGATGGAAATAGAGGTTTTCGCGCTCCTGTTTACCCTCAATCTCCAACTGGCGCAACAGGCTCTCCTTATCCACACGGATACCCATAGACGAGAGTTCGAAGGAACGACCCAGTACAGGATACCAAATCAGGATATCACCATTCAAGCCCTTACGACCATCCTCAGCCACTGTGCTCCAGTCATCATAGTCAGGGGCACGACCATCGTGCTTCTCGCCATTAGCCAGTTTTCCACCGATACCAATCAGGAACACAGCACCGTATTTCTCACAAATAGCATCCTCACGCTCCTTTGGCGTCTTGTCAGGATACATCTGCAGCAGTTCCTCCGCATGAACGAAATGAATCTTCTCGGGCAGGAAAGGCTTTATCTGTGGATAGCTTTCGCAAACCAGATATTCCGTACGACGGATAGCCGCATAGATACGCTCCACGATATTCTTCAGGAATACCAGGGTGCGATCCTCCCTGCGGATGCTGGCTTCCCAGTCCCACTGATCCACATACAACGAATGGAGATTATCCAGTTCCTCGTCGGCACGGATAGCATTCATATCGGTATAGATGCCATAACCGGGCTCTATTTCATATTCTGCCAATGTTAGTCGCTTCCACTTTGCCAATGAGTGTACCACCTCAGCACGGGCATCTCCCAAGTCCTTGATGGGGAAAGTTACAGCGCGTTCCACGCCATTCAGGTCGTCATTAATACCCAAACCCTGCAACACAAACAAGGGGGCTGTAACACGACGAAGGCGCAACTCTGTGGAAAGATTCTGTTGGAAGAATTCCTTAATTAATTTAATTCCCTGCTCTGTCTGACGCATGTCGAGCAGACGCTGATAGTTTATGGGTTTAATGACTTGACTCATGTTGTTATTAAAATTTTGGGTGCAAAGATAACAATTAAATATTAAATTGCAAATATTTTACCGACAAAACTTTCCAAAAAGTAAGAATAAGATGTTTTTCAATTACTTTTTGAAAGAATACAGCATAAAAAAGTCAGAGATAAAATATTAAATAATGTATAAACGACACACTTTTTGATTTTTCTTTGTAACTTTGCAGCCAAATAAAAGCTAACTGAAACTATAAAAATATCGATGAAAAGATTTCTTCTTACAATGACAGCGCTCGTGCTCATAACTGTAAGCATGACAGCGCAGCGTAGAACAGACCAGTTGGACCGTGGCCTTATCGCCATGAAGACCGCACGCGGTATGTATCTCAACTGGCGTATTCAGGCTGACGAATACTACGATGTCACCTATAACGTGTATCGTAATGGTCAACTGATCAACGACAAACCTCTTTCCGTATCAAATTACACCGATACAGAAGGTACCACAGACAGCAAATATACCGTTGCTGCCGTGGTGAACGGTGTTGTAAAAAGCCAAAGTAAAGAGGCCAAGAACTGGAGTACCAGCTACACAGAGATTCAACTCAATCATGAAGGTATCAAGAGTACGCTTGTACCCAATGACGCGACCTGTGCTGATGTCGATGGCGACGGCGAACTGGAAATCATCATGAAGTTCGACAACCTGAGTGAGATGGAGCAGTCATACCCCAAGTACGGTCCGGTAATCAATGGTGTCAGCACAAAGGAATACACCATCTTCGAATGTTTCAAGCTCGATGGTACCCGTTTGTGGTGGCTTAACTGTGGTCCTAACATGGCTGACTTCCAGAACAACGAGCAGAACATCATGGCTTACGACTGGGATGGTGACGGCAAGGCAGAGTGCGTCATGCGTGCTACCGACGGTCTTACCATGCACATGAGTGACGGTAGCACTTATACCGTTGGAGACCCTAACTCAAATGTACGTGGTGACTATGGCGGTGGTGTCAACTGGTTTGTATGCACCGACGGAGAATACCTATTATATTTTAATGGTGAGACTGGTGCGAAGTATCAGGTGATGCCCTACCCTCTGAAGTTTAGGGAGACGCCTGGTGCCGACCTGACAACAGAATGGGGACACTCCGGATGGGCACATCGTAGTTCTAAGCATTTCTTCGGTGCTCCTTATCTCGATGGCAAGAAGCCCAGTATTTTCCTGGCGCGTGGTATCTATACACGACACAAGATGATTGCCTATGACGTGAACCCCACCACACACGAGCTCACAGAGCGCTGGCGCTGGTTCAACAACAGTAATGGTCCTTGGAAGGGTCAGGGCTATCACAACTACTGCGTAGCCGATGTAGACTGGGACGGTCGTGACGAGATTGTGTATGGATCAATGGTCATCGACGACAATGGCAAGGGCCTCTCAACAACAGGCTTTGGACATGGTGACGCCGAACAGGTTGGTGACTTGGATCCCTACCGTCATGGTCATGAGGTATTTGCCTGCATGGAAGACAACCCAGGAACAAACTACCGTGACGCCACCACATCAAAGGTGTTTTACCGCTATATCGCCAACAGTGACGTAGGTCGCTGTATGGCAGGAAACTTCACGAATGACTTCCCCGGCTCGATGGGTACACCAACTGATATTGGCCCCATCAGTCTTGTAACATGCAAGACCGTCCCCGGCATCACAGAGGCTGGTGTCAACCAGAATATGCGTATCTATTGGGATGGTGACCTGCTTGAAGAAACATTCAATTATGTCAACGGCAAGAATACTGCCGGCTGCATTGCCAAATATGGCTCATGGAGTCCCATATACACGATGGAAGGCTCTATGACCAATAATGACACGAAGGGAACACCTTGTTTCCAAGGCGACATCTTAGGTGACTGGCGCGAAGAAGTCATCATGCGCACCGCAGATAACAATATCCGCATCTACTCTACCCCAACGACCACCAAATGGCGCATCCCATCACTATGGTACGACCATCAGTATCGCAACGCCATGGTATGGCAGATGTGTGGATACAATCAGCCACCACGTCCAAGTTTCTATCTTGGCGAACTCGAGGGAATCACCATGGCACCGCCCACACTGACCACAACAGGACGCGTGGAGGTGCTGAACAATGGAACCATCAACAGCAGTCTGAACGGACAACATGTCATGGTATGCGAGACGACAAATAGCAATATCACCATCGAGGATGGCGCTCAGCCCGAGGTTCTGACATTCAACGTCCCCACATGGGTACAAGGTTCAGCTGCCAGCGAGTGTACCACAAAGGATACAAAGATTAACTACGTGACCTATACCTGCACTGTCAGTGGAGGTGGTATCAGTGGGAATGGTCGTCTGGTAAAACAGGGTGACGGTATTTTGGAGTTGCCCAAGGTTGACATGACGCATACAGGCGAGACGAATATCTGGGCAGGTACACTAAATTTCGACGGTGCGATGAAGAATTCCCCCCTATGGCTCAACCGTTTTGCCGAACTAAACAGTGATGGAGGTCAGTTCCGCTCTATCAAGATGGACTATGCATCCATTCTGCGTCCTGGTCGTGCAGACAATCGTGGTACAATCACAACCGACAGTTTACTGTTGGGCTTTGGTTCACGCATTGTAGTTGATCTCAACGAGGATTTCACGGCCGATCAGATCAATACGAAGTACCTCAACATTGAGACTAAGAGTTGGCTATATGGTCCTGAATATCTGACACCTGTCATTGAGATTGCATACCATGGTGAAGGTGACATTGAACCAGGCAAATATCTCATCGGTAAGGCTACGGAAATCAAAGGAAGCATCAACAACATCCGCATCGAAGGGGTGCCTTCTAACAAGAAGGCCGCTCTCAGCATTGAGAATGACAACCTATATATTATTATAGAAGGTATGCGCAGTGCCGACACCATTAACTGGATGGGATCGGAGAGTAACGTATGGGATCTGGACAACACAAAGAACTTTGCCAAGGGTGAAGATAAGACAACATTCGTAACTGGTGATGATGTTTTCTTCGGTGATGATGCCGCCCAATTTACTGTTAATATCAACAGTGAACTGGAGGCTGACACCATCTATGTGGAGAACACGAAGGCTTACACGATGCAGGGCTCTGGTGCTATCACAGGAAAATCAGCACTCAAAAAGAGCGGAAAAGGTCTATTGACCATTAAGACAGATAACTCTTATACTGGCGGCAACCGCATCTCAGGTGGTGTAGTCGTCGTAACCTCATTAGCCAACTCCACACAGGAAAAGGGTAATCTTGGCGCAGTGACTACTGCTGCAGACAAGTTTATCATTGAGAACGGAGGAGAGCTACGTTCTACAGAAAAAGTCACCAATGGTTCTGCCATTAAGTTCGATAGCGAGATTGGTGGTGTTATCAACAACTCTACCGACTTCATCGTAGACAGAGCTATGAGTGGCACAAAACTTACGAAGAAAGGCTCTGGATGGATGAAGCTTAATGTCAACAACCCCAGCCTCAACACGTTAGTAATTGCCGCTGGTACCGTACAATGTCTCGGTGCCAACACGCCTGCCAAGACTGTTGAATTCCAAGGTGGACGTTTAGACGAAAGCACTGGAACCAGCTACGCAATCAATATTCCGAAGGGCAAGACTGGAACATGGAACACGGTGAACGATGCCACTTATACCAACACCATCACCGGTGAGGGCACACTCACAGTTTCTTGTCCCGTACGCAAAGGTGGTACAAGTCCCAACTACTGGTATGCAACCCGCACACATCTGGCCCTCAAGCTTAGCAACTTCGCCGGCACGTTAAGCGTAACCAGCAATGGTGACCCAAGTGGCCGCGTCACCCTTGACACCAGCAACGGCATGCCTAATGGCACTCTCAACGTCCCAAGCGGTGTTGTGGTACTCAACACGAGCAAGACCTTCCGTGTAGGAAAACTAACCGGCAGTGGTGAACTGGGAGGCATCTGTGACTTTGGTAACGGCACAAGTGGAACCAACACATGGCAGGTAGGAAATGATGCCAACTGGGGCTCTTCTGTAAAAGTCACCGCAAACTCTAATCTGGTGAAATTAGGTAGTGGTAAGGTGACATGGTCGGCTGTCAACACCAATACAGGTACTACCACTGTAAAGGAAGGTGAGTTGTGTCTCTCTACCTCTGGAAAACTGGGTACAGGCAAATTGACTGTAGCGCAAGATGCCATCTTCTCAGGAGCAAACCTTACCTCAAAACAACTGGAGAATGCCTCGGTTGAGGTTAATGGAACCTTACGTCCAGGCAGTTATAAAGGTGCGACTTCAGGCTCGCTTTTCTTCGGTGGAAAGAATGTCACACTGAACCAGTCTGCAGTTTATGTAGTAGGTGCCAGCAAGTGTACTACGGCCAGTGTTAATGGTTGTACGACCCTGCAAAACATTGGCACACTGACTATCAATGGTACCATTCGCGTAGAGCCTGTTTCAAATAACACATTGGCTGTAGGAGACAGCATCCGTATTTGGAGTGGTGTGACGAAGTTTGTTGGCTCTCCTATCGTTGAATCCTACTACGGTATTGAGTGGGACGACAGTCGCATCAGCGAAGGATTACTCTTCGTCAAGTCGATAGCCACGGGTATCAAGACCCAGATTGCTGACGGTGATTCCAGTGTCTTCGATGTATACGACCTTCGCGGTCGATTGATACGTCCAAGGGCAACTTCAACCCAAGGCTTGAAGCCTGGTATCTATGTCGTAGAAGGACGTAAGATTATTGTTAAGTAAGAACCAAAGAGAAAGCGAGGCATGATAGCTTCGCTTTCTCTTTTATATCTATTAGTGATATATTTTTTTAAGTATAAGGTAAAATATTTGGCACTTCGAAACATTCTTTGTATTTTTGCATCGGTTTATATTACTAAAACAGATAAAACAATAATTATAACTAACTAAACAAAAACAACATGAACAAACTATTACGTTTCTCTTTGTTGGGTCTGTTCAGCATCCTTTGCGGAGTGACTCATGCAGACTTACCCCAAACAGCAACTTGGGACTTCACCAATGCCGACGTAGTTGCTGCTGCAGTAGCTTTGTCTGGTTCAACCGAGACAGGAACCATTGCTGCTGTTGAAAACAACGGATTACTGTTAACTATCGAGGCTAACGGACAGACTATCCGTAACAACGGAAACTCTATTCAGACAGGTAATCCTGTCGTTTTCAAAGTGCCCGTACAGGGCAAAAAAGACGTGGTGACAGTTATAGGTTTCTCTGCACCATACTTCGCATATTCCATTGCCGGAACTGATGCAACAGAGGCAACAACCAGATACACGGCAACAGCAACTGATGTCGCCAAAGGCTATGTAGAAATTATCAACAAGGGACAGTATCTGATTTCGATTAGTGTTACACAAAACGAAGATAACGAGCCTCAACCAGTTTCACAGGACATCACAGGCACATGGAACTATGGTGATGCAGACGTAATGACAACCACAATGGCTTTCTCGGGAAGCAGTGAAGTTGGAGAAGTTGAGGCTTTGGAGAAAAACGGATTGAAGATGATTATTGAGGCTAATGGTGCCTCTTTCCGTAACAATGGTAACAACATTCAGGTTGCTACTGGTGCAGTATTCAAAGTTCCTGTCAGGAACGCTGGCGACCTTGTTACAGTAAAAGGTTATCCTGGCTACTCCAAGTATACTATCGGCGCCAATACAGATGTGCTGACAGAAGAGAACTCATATAAAGCAAAAAAGAGTGATGCAGAAGCAGGCTATGTAGCAATCACATCTGCCGACGTAAACAACTACTACTACTGCATTTCTGTCACTCAGTATGCGCCAAAGGAAAAAGTGACACTTGACAACGAGGCTGTAACAGCAACCTTCGCATTCAACCAAGGCACTGAAGGACAGACGGCAATTTTCTCAAATGCCGACTATTTCCTTAGCAGTAAGATATCACATGGAAGCAGTGTTATCCTTGAAGGCAAGGACAACAAGAACATGAATCAGACTTGGTTCAACGTTACAGCGAAAGAAAATGCTGCCAATGATGGCAACGCCATTAACTTCACAATCACCCCTAAGCCCGGTTTAAGTTTCACTCCTTCAAAGGTCAGCTTCAAATCCACTCGCTATGGCACTAATGGAGGTAAGCTTGACATTGCATGGAAGAACCCTGACGGAACAACCAAGACGCTGGCAAATGGTATACTTCCCAACCGCGACAACGGAGAAAAACCAGCCAATACAGATGAAGCCGGTCTGACATTCAGTAATATCTCATACAATATAACTGGTGCAACTGTTGCAGAGGGTGCCTGTGGCTTGACTATTAACCTCTATAGTATGGACCCTGGCAAACATGTAGGATTCTCTGATATTGTCATTGAAGGAACATTATCTGGCACAGAGAAAGACATACCAGTCTTGACTTCATTTAAGATTAACAACAAGGAGTATTCGGTAGAAGACGTATTCGGAGAACAGTATGAGACCACACTGAAGTTGTCGAAGTCTGAAGCCATGGTAAGTACAGATAACCCGTTGACGGATGTAACAGCTGCCAACGGCGAAATTGGTACTATCACTTACGAAGGTACAGCAACAGCCTGTAAGGTGACCATCCCCATGACCGCCGGTGAGACGCAGATGGACTATGTGCTCAACATCATCCAGAAGCCAGACTATACACTGACATACATCGGTGTTGACGGTTCAGAATTAACGAAACAGACTATCGAGGAAGACGCCACTATCGGTCAGTTTGCCTACGATATCACCAACGTAGAACCCACAAAGGACGGATACAAAGCACGTGGTTGGTTCAAACAGAATTCTGTTGGTGCCAAGTTCACCACTGCAGATATTATCACCAGCGACACAAAACTCTATGCCATTGAGACAGAGATTGAAGTTCCAAGCGACAGTCGTAAATACGTTTACGACCTGACCAACGCCACTTTCTATGATGAAGACCATGAGGGCTTCAATTCTACTGGCAGTGGCTACTGGCACGACAAGCAACATGGCTGGGCATTCAAGAATGGAGACAAGATAGAATTACTCGTTGGCAAGAAGGCTACCATCAACTTCACCCTCTGTCAGCATTCAGCTACCGGTGCCACCATTGAGACCAGTAATGGTACAAGCATTGAAGCAAAAGTTGAAAGCGACGGCGGTGCAGGCTCTTTTGACTATGAGGGCGAAGAAGGTACACTAACACTGACTATCAACAGCAATGGTGCTGTCTATATCCATAGTATCACAGTGTTTAATACGACAACCACGAACTATGACAAGCAGGGCGAATGGCTTATCGTCAAGAAAGGAGATGCCAGCAGTCTGCTCGATGCTATTGAGGTGGCAAAAGGTATTGAGGGGGCAAAGATTTTCCTGCCAAACGGAATCTACGATTTAGGAAACACAGTACAAACCGTGATTTCCGGTAAGAATATCTCACTCATCGGACAAAGTGCAGAAAACACCATCATCACGACACGTCCTGTTCAGGAAGGACTAGGTACAGCCGACCTGCTGAACAATACAGGTGAAGGACTTTACATGCAAGACATCTCTCTGAAGAACGACTTTGCCTATGGCGGTAATGACGGACGAGCCGCATCACTGCACGATCAGGGAACCAAGACCATCTGTAAGAACGTATTCCTGTTGTCACATCAGGACACCTATTATTCTCATAAGGTAGGCGGTCTGTATTATTTCGAGGGCGGAGAACTCCACGGTACCGTCGACTACCTCTGTGGTAATGGCAAGGCTTATTACAACAACGTGAAGCTGGTGAATGAAGTACGCGGCAGTGCAACCATTACTGCCAATAGCGAACTCTATGTGTTCAACAATTGCACCGTGGAAAACTATGCTGGAACATATAACTTCGGACGTGCTTGGAGCGACAATCCCGTCTGCGTTTATCTGAACACCACCCTACTTGATGGTGGTGAAAAACTTGCCAACACGCGTTGGAACCTAAGTGGCCTAAACTGCGACTACAGCGTTGCAGGCGAATATGGAACCATGGACGCTAACGGCAAGGACATCACACCTGCCAGCAACACGGTTACATTCACCAAGCAGAACACCACTATAAATACCATCCTCGATGCTACAGCTATAAACACCTACTCCATCGAGAATGTGCTCGGCGCCTGGGCTGCATATGCACAAAGTGACACAAGGCAGTTGGATGCAATATACCAACATGCGAAATACGAGAATGGTAAAGTGGCCTTCCAACTGACAGACAACGGCATGTCAGCATGCGCCCTATTCAAGAATGGAGAATTCGTTGGCATTTCAAATGATGGAACTTTCGAAAACATCGACATCGACCCATCTAAAGACCTACTGACTATTCGCACAGCAAACCAGCGTGGTGGATTTGGCCCAGAGGCAGTAGTAGAAGGTACTGCTACCAACATTGTAAAAGTGAACCATGTGAAATCAACAGATGACACTATCTACAATCTCAATGGTCAACGCGTAAAGAAAGCAACAAGAGGTCTTTATATCATCAACAGCAAGAAAATCTTGGTTAAATAAATCCCTTTAACACCTTTTCAAATAATATGAGGCATTTTTCAAAATGTCTCATATTTTTTTTTATAAAATTTTGTTAGTTCAAAAATTTTACTTAACTTTGCAGCGATTTGAACTTTTAAGTTCATATCAAAAAACTAAAACAAACAAGAATACTATTAACATTTACAACCTAACAACAAACAAAAGCAAAGTATGAAGTCCGCAATTAAATTATTGTGCAAACTGTGTCTTTTGGCTGCATTCTACGTGCTCGCTCCCCCTGAGCTAATGGCACAGACCACAGCAAAAGGACAAGTCTTCGACCAAACTGGCGAGACCGTCATCGGTGCTACCGTAGTAGAAAAAGGAAATCCCCAGAATGCTGTAGTGACCGATTTTGACGGAAACTTCACCCTTAACCTGAAAAAGGGTAAGACCGTTATCATTTCGTACATCGGAACAAAACCAGCAGAGTTGGCAGCTAGTCTGAACATGAAAGTTGTGCTCGAGGATGACAACAACCTGATGGAAGAGGTGGTAGTCGTTGGTTATACCAGCAAGGCTCGCAAAGACTTAACCGGTTCCGTGGGTTCTATTTCTGGTAAGAAACTTGAGGCTGTGCCCGTTACTTCCGCTGCAGTTGCCTTGCAAGGTAAGATATCAGGTGTACAGGTAACTACTGTCGATGGTCAGCCAGGCGCAGATGTCAACATCCGCGTACGTGGAGGTACCTCAGTGACCCAGTCAAATGAGCCTCTGTATATCGTCGATGGTTTCCAAGTATCCAACATCAACGATATTCCCCCTACCGACATCGCCTCTATCGACGTATTGAAGGATGCTTCCCTGACAGCCATCTATGGTGCCAAGGGTGGTAATGGTGTAGTGGTAGTAACCACCAAGTCGGCAAAGGAAGGCAAGATACAGGTATCATTCAATGGTAACCTGAGCATCAGTCACCTTTCAAAGAAACTCGACCTGATGAATGCTCAGCAGTTTGCCCAGTATCAATATCAGTGGCACTCTTGTGATGGTACCCGTTCTACAAACGGAAAATTCTTCCGTGCCAACTTCGGTAACCCCTATGACTTGGATATGTACTCACGTCTCCCATCACATGATTGGCAGGATGAGGTTATGGGCGAGACACCAATCAACTACTCTACCAACGTCACTATCGGTGGTGGTTCTGAGAATGTAAAGTTCAACCTTTCGCTTACTCAAAGTGAAGACAAGGGTATCATTCTTGGCTCTGGCGTACGTCGTACCAACATCAATTTCAAAACTGATGTAAAAGTCTCCGAGACTTTCAGCATCCAGTTTAATCCTAAGTTCACATTCCGTCGTGACGAGGGTGCTGGTGGTAACAACATTGGTACTGGTGGTATTATCGACGTGCTGAAGTATCGTCCCACTAACGGTTTCCGCGAGTATGGATATATAGACCCCACTTATGCAGACCCTGCTGAGGAGGAAATGTTTACCTATACCAACCCGAAGAGCGATATTGCCATCAACCAGTTGATTAAGCATGCATACACTTATACAAACAGTGTGGCATTGAACTGGAAGCCTATCAAAAACCTGAGCCTGCGCTCAGAGGCAACTATAGGTTTGCAGTGGACTGACCAAAGCCGTTTCTATGGAGCTTATACCACCGAAGGAAAGAAGACCATACACAACTCTCAACCTTTGGCTACTATCAACAATACCAAACGACTGAACTATGTATGGACGAACACTGCCTCTTATAACTTCTCACTGAAGGACATTCATAATTTGTCATTCTTGCTCGGTCAGGAAATCTATGAGACCCAGACGCGTAGCAATTCCATGACAAACCACCTGTTCCCCGTAGCATTCACGGCTCGCGAGGCTTGGGACAACATGAACTTTGGTACGCCTTATGACGTATCATCTTCACTGTCAACCCCAGACCGCACAGCATCATTCTTCGGACAAGCAAGTTATAACTACGACCACAAATATCTCATTTCAGCCACAATGCGCGCTGACGGTTCTACAAAGTTCGCACCCGGCTACCAGTGGGGTTACTTCCCCTCAATCTCTGGTGCATGGGTAGTATCCGAAGAACCATTCATGAAGGATATCAGATGGATTAGTCAGTTGAAGATACGTGCCGCCTTTGGTTTAGCAGGTAACAACCGCATCAACTCAGATCTTTACCGTGAGTTGTATGCCATCAACTCAACAGGTGGTCCTGGCTTCGGTGAAGTAGCATCACTGGGTGAGCAGTATTATGGAAACAACAGTGGTTCACAGTTCTACAACAAACAGATTAAATGGGAGACTACCATTACCCGCAACTTGGCTGCAGATATCCAGTTATTCAATGGACGTATCACCATCACACCAGAGTTCTACTGGAACACAACCCGTGATCTGCTTTACAAATCCGACTTGGCTCCTTTAGGCTACACCAGTCAGATGAGAAACATCGGTCAGGTAACCAACAAGGGTATTGAACTTTCTATCAGCGGTGATATCATACAGGGGAAAGACTATGTACTGAGTGCTAATCTCACCTTCGGACACAACAAGATGAAGATTGACAAGCTCAACGGCACAGACAACGTGGTATGGGACCAAAACGACAGATGGAAGTCAAGCTATAATGACTATTGCCTGCGTGTAGGTGATGAGGTAGGCCTCATCTATGGATTCGTCTACGACGGCATTTACGGATTTGACGAGTTCTACTTCGACCCACAGAACAACTATCAGGCTATTCCTTGGGGATCTAGTGCTGCTGACAATGGCACAAGTGACAACTGTGCTCCACGCGAGGACGGATATATCACTGTTATCAACGATGTGTCAGGCTCCTCTAACTCAGGTATTGCTACACTGCCTGGTAAGATCAAGTTCAAGGATTTGGATGGTGATGGACGAATCACAGAGAACGACCGCACCGTTATTGGTAACACGAATCCAAAGTTCCAGGGTGGTTTTGGTTTGAGCGGACAGTATAAAGACTTTGACTTCACAGCCAACTTCACCTATATGCTTGATTTCGATGTAAACAATGCCACAGCCTACACCTTGTCATCATCTGAAGGCAATAAGCACAATTTCTATAATGTTCTTTCCAAATTCGCTGATGGTTGGCAGTATAATGATATCGACGGTAGCATCACAGGTACAAAAGGTGATATTCTGTATAAGGCATATTATCTGACAGACCCTGTAAGCATCTACAAGCGCGGTAATCAAAATCGCAGTCTGTGGAATCCCACCGACGTGACCACAAAGCTGACACACTCATACTTCATTGAGGACGGTTCATTCCTGCGTTGTAATGATATCACTATCGGTTACACTATACCAAAGAAGATGACCCAGAAATGGGGTATCTCAAAAGCACGTTTCTATGTCTCCACATCTAACCTCTTTATCATCACCAAGTATACAGGTTATGACCCCGAGGTGGATATCCAGACTGGTCTGACATGCGGTATGGACTACAACCGCTATCCACGTAGCCGTAGCTTCGTATTTGGAACAAACATCACCTTCTAATTAAGACACAGATATGAAAATCAAAAATATCCTTTTAACTGGAGCAGCCGTTTTGGCGTTGGTTTCCTGCAACGACTATTTGGAAGTTGATGCACCTTCGGCTTATTCTGAAGATTTCGTATTCAATCAAAAGTCAGAGATTGAACGCGCACTCAATGGTGTGTATGCACAAGCTATTGTGGGCGATTTGTATGGCAATGCCTATCAACTTACCTTCAATCTGAACAGTGACGTAGACGTAACGATTACTTCCAGTGGAGCTCATTCACACTCCACCTACGCTCGTTTCGACTGTGATGAACAAGGTAGTGAGATTCAGAAATTCTGGACAGCAGCCTATAGTCTGATTGAATACTGTAACAAGTTTATCACTTCTGCCGAGAACTCCAAATTTTATGAGAATAAGGAGAACGATGCTGAGTGGGAGCAGGATGCACAGGTTCTGCAGTGGATTGGTGAGGCAAAATGTCTCAGAGCCATGATATACCATGACCTCGTTGTGATGTTTGGCGATGTGCCATTCACCTTCACCCCTGCCAATCGTCGTTCAGAGTATGTATTCGGTGTTGTTGACCGTCAGGAGATTCAGGATACACTTATCAGTGACCTGAAAGCTATTGCGCCCTATATGTCAAGCACCAAGAGTGTCACAGTAGAGCGATGCTCTAAAGAGTTTGCTCATGCCATGATAGCCCGTATTGCCCTGACAGCAGGTGGCTACTCTCTGCGCCCCGACAAGAGTAACGCAAAGAGCTATGGCACGATGAAGCGTCCTGATAACTATGCTGACTACTACAAGATTGCCCGCGACTATGCTGACTCTGTCATCACCGCTGGCACTCACGACCTCAAGGCAGAGTATCAGAATGTGTTTGTCAACGAGTGTAACTATCAAGTAGTAAACGATGACGATCCTATCTTCGAGATTCCTTTTGCAAAGGAGTCTACCGGAAATACAGGTTATATACAAGGTCCGAAATACGATTCTTACGAGAACAAGACCACAGGAGTTTGGGGTGAGTGTAAAGGTAATGCACGCCTGCACGCATTCTATCGTTTCCTGTTCCGCACTGGTGACAAACGCCGTGAGTTTGTCAATGGACTGTGGTATTACACCTATCGCATGGACGAGAACAACAATCAGGTTGACTCTATTGTCATCTTCAACGACTACTCTGTATTTAACAACAAGTGGTCTAAGCTGTGGACTTCAGAAGGTTCTGCATTAGGAAACGGTTCTACTGGTTCTACAGGTATCAACTATCCATACATGCGCTATGCTGACGTCTTGCTGATGTATGCTGAAGCAGCAAACGAATTAGATGGTGGTCCTACAGATACCAAAGCAGTAGAATGCCTGACCAAGGTTCACAGTCGTGCCTTCACTGATGGTGACGTAGCCTTTATCACAGCAGCACAAACCTCAAAGGATGCATTCCAAAATGCTGTGCTCGATGAGCGTAAGTGGGAGTTTGCCGGTGAGAACTCTCGTTGGCGTGACCTTGTCCGTACCAATCATTATGCAGAAGAGTTGATGTACAGTTTCCTGCGCTATTATGCAGCGGGTATGGCTCATAACTCAGGTTTTGAGGATGCCATCAGCGAGCATGATGACCAACCAACCACCGCAAGCTACATTAATCGTACGCCCCTGACTGTGTACTATCACAAATATTATGCAAGCGAAGGTACTGATCAGCAGAAGTTGATTGCTCACCGAATGATTAAGAACCAGTTGTATGGTTATATCGTTGACGCATCCTATAACTTCAGTTTGACTTATCCTAACCAGTCACTGCCCAGTCTGCGCCTGTATAATGCCTATGCACCTATCAGTCAGCCTACGACAAGTCAGATTACAACATTTGGATTCTCGGCTGCAGGTTGGAGCAATGTTAAGTTCTACAACTGGTATAACGATGCTACTGCTCAGCCCAACAACCAATGCAAATACAGCTATTACGGTTTTATCCGTGCTGACGAGAACAACGCATTATGGATTATTCGCGATGGTGTACAGGAGCAGTTTGATGCTATTCCAACAGACGTAAGCACGCTGCCTGCAGTACGTTACATCCTCCCCTATCCTAACCAGGTTATTCAGCGCTCTGCTGGTGCCTATAAGAACTACTATGGTTATTAATAACACCTAGAACTCAAAAGATTATGAAAAAGATATTGAATCAAATCATGCTCCTTTGCGTTGCCGCATCCTCTCTCACCTTTGTGGGTTGTAAGGATAATGACGACAACAGCACGTCGACCAATACCGACAGGGAGTTCATGACCATGTTCATCACCGACCACACCCGCGGAAAAGGCACCTCTTATCCGTATAACTGCGGACTTGACGGCGCCTACCCACACGGTAATACCATCCACCTTTATTGGTATGGTGTTGACGACTGTGCTGGTTACCAGATTCAGATGGGATTACAAATCAAAGTCAGTGGTGGCGCAGAAGCTTGGCAGAAAGTACAAGGCACCAGCGACCTGCTACTCGATACGATTGTAGGCCCCAAGCAACTTGACCTGTTGCTGAAAGATCTGCAATATTCCACAAACTATAGATTTGCCATCCGTGCGTTATCAAAGAAAGACCAGAACATCAAGGGTGATGAGACCACCTTTGCACATGCATCTAACTGGTTCGGTCACGGAAATGGTCGCCAGTGGCAAGAGTATCTGGGCATCACCACAGATGACCGATACCCCACCCCTATGGCTATCTACGTGAACCAGGCTGAGACTACCGAGAACGACATGCACGTTTATTTCAATACCAACATCAGTCAGTTGGGATTGAATCTGAACGATGATGACGACAAAGACAAGTTGCAGGCCTACTATGAGAACTTCAACATTGACGAAAATGGTAATCTGGGGTATGAGTACCTCACAGTAACACCTTCTCCCAACAATCCCAACTCTACCGTTGGCGAGAAATGGAAGAAGTATAAGATTACTGATGAAGACCGTGCTCGCGGTTATGTCGTAGTTGATGGTCTGACAGCCAACTCTGTCTATGTCATTGATGTGATTGACCCACGCGTCCCCGTAGAAATTGATGCGAAGTACAATACCTGTACCGCCCGTTCTGATGGTCAACCTGGTGAACCAATCCTGCTTTCACACAGTGAACTGATGGAACAGGCAGGTAATTTGGAGATTCCTGATCGCGATGCCAAGCGTGCTGATGTGTATGGACCGAAAGCTGAGAAATATAATGCAGCTCCTATCTCGCCCACACTCCATGACTTCATCTCCAATACCAATTATGCAGAAGGTCAGACCTTCTTACTAGAAGGTGGCAAGACCTATTACCTGGATGGCAATGACATTACCTGTAAAGGTTTTGTGCTGCGCACACGTCCTGAGGATGTTGCCAAAGGTCTCCGTGCACGCGTCATCTGTGGTATTGGTGAAAGCTCAGATATTTTCACTCAGGCTAAGGAAGGACGCCAGTGGGATGGATGCCCCTACTCTATGTTCACCTTTGGTCGTTCACCAGAAGCAGGTGAAGGTGGTGAGATTTATATGAAGAAGCTCGCTTTCTATGATATAGACTTCGATAATCCCGAGTGTTTTAACTATGGTGATCAGAAAGCAGGCATCGGTAGTGCCACAGGTAACTATTTCTTCAACATGTTCAGCGATGGTATGGCTGTTACCCTCGATTCACTCGTGATGGAGAATTGTACCTTCAAACGCATAGTTCGTGGCTTCATTCGTGAGCAAGGTCCTAACTACAAGCTCTGGAATCACGTGCTCATCAAGAACAACATGTTCTTCGACTGTGGTTACTACAGTAATGGTGCTGGTGGTTACTGCTGGATTGATGGTGCCGGAAATAATGGTAAGACCAATATGCTGGCAGACTTCAAGGCTATCGAGAACACATTCTATGATTGTCCGTTCCCCGCATTCATCAAGCAACAGTTGGCAGAGGAGTATAAGTATGTGGATAATCCAAAATGGAATATCACATTCTCCAACAATACATTGGTAAACTACAACACACGTGGTGACGGTGCTATATTCAAGTTGACCCGCATTCCCAACGGTTCAGTGTTCAATGTAGAAAACAACCTCATCATCCTCTGTAAGCAGAATGGCGACCAGCGCAAACTGGAGCAGTATGGTGCATACGTACCAGATACGGAATCAATGAGTGATGGTTCTGCTGGACATATCACCTTGAACTTCAAGAACAACTGGTCAACAAATAATGACCTGACAAATGGTTCTATCTTCAGTTCACGCGCATGGGATAACCAGAAGGATGGCTTCGGAAACCTCGTGACCCTCAACAAGGCTTCACTGAATGGTTCTCTTCAGGTTGCCGTTGCAGAAATCTCTGCCACCGACCTACTTATCAGCCCATGTCCACCTCATATTGCTGCTACAGCAGAAGACCAAAACATGCACCGTGCTGATGCACTGGATGGTACTGCTACAACAGCTTATAACGTGAACCTGTACTTTAAGAACAAGAACAACGACATCTTCAATAATAATGTTGGTGCCGCCCGTTGGAGGAAATAAGTAACAATCAAATAAGAAAGACATTATGAAGAAATTCAGAATATCTATAATCGCAGTTGTTGCCTTGCTGATAGGTTTCAGCATGACAGCATGTTCCGAAGCCAATGAATATGAGGACAGTTTCACAGACAATCCCTCATGGATTAAAGGATATACGGACACCACAACCATATCCCATCCAGAGTCATTGGCTAACACCAAATGGGTGCGTGGAGTGGGTCTGAAAAAGAATGTCTATGGTGAGGATATTCAAGGTTTTGTAGAAAGTCTCGATTTCGTGTCTGCCGATTCTGTAGCAGTTAAGATGAGCGAAGGCGCTACAGAAGGAACGTGGAATGACGAATCAAACACTGAGAAATTGCCTTATTACGAGTACACTTACAGTGCCACTACAGGCAATCTTGAAATCCTGCAACGCAACGAAAGTAAAGGTAAAGTGACGAAGAAACCCATCTTTATTGGCGTTGCGGTTGAGGGTACCAAGGAAGTCATCACCTTAGTTCACTATGGTGATTCACCTGCTCAGACCTATCTCGTCAAAGAATAATCTCTTTACCCTCCCCTATATCCGCAAGATGTAGGGGAGGCTAACAAGCAATTTTGTATTTAAAACTTTAATATTAACTAACTAATTCATCTTATGAAAAAGATTTTTACTTTAGCTTTAGCCCTGATGGGCTTCGCTGGTGTAGCTAACGCTGCATCTGTAGACGATTTGGCAGTGCTGAAGCACAGCTATGTTTTCGTTTGTGATGACCTTGGTGCCCGTCCTGGTAAGGGCGTACTCTTTGGTGCAGATCACTTCCTAGACGTAACAGGTGGTTCTACTGCAACCAATAAAGGTCAGGTAGATCTGTCACAACCAGGTGCAACAACATGGGATGACGGAAAAGGAAATGTAGAAGACATCCCCCAGTACATCACTGATGATATCATTGCAAAATATGGTGCCGACTATGCAGGTCCTCACTATAACTATCTGCGCCTTAAGAACGCTCAGGACGTTATCGCAATGAAGTTGACCGCAAAATCAAAGGTCATCATGTTTCTTCAAGGAAACAACAAAATTGGTAAGGATGCACGTATTCCTAAGATTGCCAAGAGTGCAGACCTCAGCGATGCTCTGAATGCCGCTCCTGATGCAAGCCACGCAAGAACAGTCAGCGGTTACCGTTGGGAATACACCGTTGATGATGACGGTCTTTACTACATCGGTTCTTACAATGGTGATATGTTCGTTAGTTTCATTATCGTAGAAGCCAATGAGGCTCCTGGTACTCCTACAGTAAAGCTTGGTGATCAGAAGTTTGAAGGTGGTCTCTGGTTCCGTGAGGTTACATGTAAAGCTAACAGCTATAAGATGGAAGGCTCCGACGAGGCAATTCCTACCATTGTAACCTACACAACCGATGGTTCTACTCCTACCGCAACCAGTACCTTATATACTGAGCCTATCAAGTGCTATAAGGATATGACAGTGAAGTTCCAGGCTTATCAGGACTGGGGTTTAGGTGCTGATGAAGGTTTCATCTGCCCAAATGCTGACAATGAGGCTAATGTAACATTCTCTTTCGACGCTCCTACTATTGAGGCTGTAGGTGCTAACGTAACCGTTACATCTCCTTACGAGGGCGCTAAGAACTTCGTTCTGATTAATGGTGACAATGAGGAAGAGACCAGTTCATTCACTCTGGAGGAGTCTGCTACCGTAACTGCTTACTCTAAGATTATCAACGGTGACTACGCTGAGTTCACCACCAAGAGCACCTCTCAGGATGTTTACGTGCTGAATCCTATCAAGGAGAATAAGATCATCACCGTGACCACAGGTACTCCTGTTATTGACCAGGAGGCTACTGATAAATCTACAGATGGACCTGTTTACACAGTTGAAGGTGGTGCTATCAGTGCCGACAAGAAAGACTTCTTTGTCAAGAACCTTACTTTTGGTGTAGTGAAAGACCAGAAGGCTCAGTATCAGGTTCCTGAAGGACAGGAGATTTACATCCAGATGAGCAACACAAACATTACCTTCCAGGTAGCAGAGGGCGACTCTGTAAATGTTAAGGTTATCTGCTCTAAGAACGCATGTAAGAACATTAACGCTGAGGATGCTGCTGACGGTTCTGCAGTTACAGATCGCAAGTGCTTTGTCAATGTAAACGGCACAAACTACAGCCACAAAGATGCAGATGGCAACGAAGCTGCTGACCTGAAGCTTTTCGCTGATGCCAACATTATCGAGTTTGGTCTCACAGCTGGCACACACACCTTCCAGAAGTACTCTGGCACCGGTAACATCCTTATCTCCAGCATCGAGATTACACCTGCCGGTGGTGAGGTAGCTGTCGTGG
>Ga0310696_10002409_pt1 | contig 24778 bp, 18 predicted proteins | sample AusTroGonzalo_MG_4_FD_203885 | JGI IMG/M metagenome (GOLD analysis project Ga0310696, IMG submission 203885) | Bovine rumen microbial communities from tropical cattle in Woodstock, Queensland, Australia - Gonzalo_02 (v2) (version 2) | ecosystem: Host-associated > Mammals > Digestive system >...
AATGCTTCATTCTCAGGGCTCTGGAGTATCTTTGCCGCCTTGGCGGGATCGACATAAGGATTCTCGAAGAGGCCGAGGATGAAGTGCCACTGCAGGATGCGCGAGGCTGCCTGGTTGATGCGGTCCTCGGATACGCGGCCTTCCTTCACGAGCTCGACAACAAGCTCGGGCTGGGTCTCGGAACCCATCTGGTCCACGCCGGCGTTGATGATCATCTCCATATTGTCCTTAGTGGTGGTCTTGCCCTGGAGGGAAGGCTTGAGCGGGCCGTTGCCCACTACACCCCAGTCGGTGCAGATGGCGCCCTTGAATCCGAGCTCGCCGTAGAGGACCTCGGTGGACATGTGGTAGGAGTAGTTGACGTTGAGGGAGTCATAGTAGGTGCCGCTGTAGTAGCCCATGGCCGCGAGGGCGCCCTTTTCGATGCCCTTCTTCCAGGGAAGGTAGTGATACTCCTGGTTGTTCCCGGGATAAACGAGCCAGCGGCCGCTGCCTCCGAGGTGCGGGCCGCTGCCGGGCCAGTGCTTCAGGTGGACGAGGATCTTGCCGGGGCCGACATTGTCGCCCTGGGCGCCCTCGATGAGGGCAGCGGTCATGTCGGCCGTCAGTTCGGCCGACTCGGAGAAGCAGCCCATGTTGCGGCTCCAGCGGGGTTCGGTGATGACGTCGATCTGCGGTCCGAGGAACATGTGGAGGCCCACTGCGCGGTACTCCTCTGCCATGATTTCGCCGAAGCGGCGCATCATGTCGAGGTCGCCGCCGGCGGTGATGCCCACCTGGCCTTCACCGTTGGTGATGTGCGAGAAGTACTGGGTGCCGCTGACGTGGCCGCCGAGTTTGGCGCTGTGGCGCGGGTCGGAGGAGAATACGATGGGAATGCCGAGGCGTGAGCCTTCTGCTATTTCCTGCATGCCGTTGGACCAGTTTGCGAATTTCTCCGGCGGGGCTACTCCGTTGTTGAGGATGCAGCGGAAGTTCTTCTCCTCGATGTAGGACTTGGCGGTGGCGGTGCGGCGCATCTGGCCCATGGCCATGGCGCCGGCATTCTGGCCGCCTGGCCCGATGGGGCCGGCGTAGCGCTCCTCCTCAGCCCTTCTGAGGGCCTCTTTCTCTTCGGGAGTGAGGTCGTACTTCACTTCACCGCTTTCATTGACGGCGATGTTGGGATGGAACATCAGTCCGGCCTTCTCTTCAAGTGTCATCTGGGAGACGAGGTCGGCGATGCGTTCTTCCATGGGCAGGCGCCAGTCCTCATAGGGGTCGACCTGACCGTTCTTGTTCAGGTCCTTGAACTGGTATTTGCCTACGGTGAGGATCTCCGCCTTGCGGGCACCCAGTTCGGGCTGGGTGTATTTCGGGGCGCACCCCGGGGCGAGGGCCAGCAGGAGGGCCGCTCCGAGAATAATGGATCTTTTCATATTTTGGTTAATTATGTGGTTTTCCGGGCGCTTTCCACAAAAATAGTAAAAAACTCTCTCATTCAGCGCCACCATCCTTCAATTCCTTAATTAACTCCTCTCTCTCCGCTCATTTTTTTCAATATTCTTCCCTTTCCCCCCGACAACCTTCCACCGCCGGTCGAAGGTAGTGGGGGTTTTCGGCGAAAATGGCGTTAACCTTCCACCGCCAGTCGAAGGTAGCGGGTGTTTTCGGCGAAAATGGCGTCATCCTTCCACCGCCGGTCGAAGGATGTGGGGGTGTGGGAAAATGTTCATATATTTGTGGGGTGGAAACAGAAGAGATTATGGCGAAGACAGGACTTTATACGCTGACGTCCGGGCTGCACAATGAAGTGATACCCGACGCATCCGAGGAAGGGTTCATCAAGGAGATAATGGCCGCGGGGGCGGAGTTCGACTTCTGCGGAGAGGATTTCTCCGGATACGGGAGTCACGATACGGAACTTATATACGTTCGGACGGGCGGGACGGAGAACGCCTTCAAGGCGGTGTACCCGCGGCTGGACGGACTGGTGAGGCTGCTGACCAGCGGGGCGAGCAATTCGCTCGCCGCGTCGATGGAGATACTGTCGTTCCTGCGTCAGCATGGAAGGGAAGGGGAGATACTGCACGGGAGCGCCGCGTATGTCGCGGAGCGGATAGCGGCGCTGGGGCGCGCGGCGCGGGCCCGCCGGCGCCTGCAAGGCGCCCGGGCGGGCGTCGTCGGCCGCCCTTCCGACTGGCTGATCGCCTCCGATCCAGACAGGGCGGCCGTCCGCGCGCGGCTCGGTGTCGAGCTGGTCGATATCCCTATGGATGAGCTCATTACGGAGATACACATGGGCCTGTGCGAGTCTCCTTCCGGAGTCCCACTGAAGAGCATCAAGTACTCGGTCAGCCCGAAGGTCACTCAGAAGGTCTTCGACGGCGCGCTCGACATCTATGGCGCCCTGAAGCGCCTTGTCGAGCGCTACGACCTCTCCGCGCTCACCCTGCGCTGCTTCGACCTCCTGTCGGCCGTCGGCAACACCGGCTGCCTCGCCCTGGCACTGCTCAATGCCGAAGGCATCCCCGCAGGCTGCGAGGGCGACATCCCGACCATGCTGACCATGTGCGTGTCCAATGCCCTTTTCGGCGTCCCAGGCTTCATGGCCAACCCTTCGCGGATGGACCCTTCCACCGGAGAAATGGTCTTCGCCCACTGCACCGTACCGTTCAACATGCTCCGTGACTATGCGTACGATACGCACTTCGAGTCGGGCATAGGCGTTGCCGTCAAGGGAGATCTGCCGAATGGCCCTGTGACGCTGTTCAAGATGTCGCCCGGGCTCGACCGCGTATTCACCGCGGAGGCCACGCTGGTGAAGAATCTCTCCGACAAGCATCTCTGCCGCACCCAGGTGCTGCTGCGTCTCGACGACCGCTCTCTTTGCCGTGACTACTTCCTGACGGACCCCATTGGCAACCATCACGTCATCGTCCCGGGGCGTCACGCCCGGGAAATTGCAGATTTCTGCAAATAATCAGCGGGCGCACTTTCGCCGTTTCACGACACTTAATGCTCCAGACACGGGATGACAAGGCCGTGTCTGGAGCATTTTCGTGTCCAGAAGGCCGTTTTTGCGCTCGCACTCAATAATTTACATATTTTTGGAGATACGGATTTTTGATTATCTTTGGCAGGAGTTATACTTAATAGACGCGAACGACTATGAAACGCTTTTGGATTCTGCTGCTTCTCCTGCTTGCGGCCGCCTGCTCGAAGGACGGCCTTGATAATCCAGGTGTCCCCGGAGCCGGCGACCTCTCTTCCGTACTCGTGAACGCATCGCCCCCGCCGCTTTTCGCCGCTCTCCCGAGCGGCCTCGGCGACCCTCAGACCAAGGGCCCTCCCATACTGGTGTCCCTCGAGTCCGTCCTGGCGAAGTCGGGGCGTCGGAAGACTTCCATCGGCGGGGCGTCGCTGGTACAGATACCCTTCTCTTCGGACTATTCCGCTCAGACGGCTTATTTCGGCGAAGACCCCGGGGGAGACCCTGGGGAAGCGTCGGTCATGAAACGCTTCCTTATCACCGGCGAAAGCGGAATGTTCGTCGTCACGATGGTCGCCGGCTACAGGTACTGGCGCTCGCATCCGTCCTTCGACTATCTTGACAAGCCTGACTATACCGGGGCGGTGGTCTTCTCCACCGTCTCCGGCGAGCTGCTCAAGGTACAGGTTTATGACTCGGGACGTATCCTTCAGGGCGAGTTCGTCACAGCCCCGGATTCGGGTGACATTTCCTATATAGTAGTTTATTCCGAAGACCTGCGGACCAGGTCTTCCGATGGAGAACCGGCCGGAAGATACACGTTGTCAGTCGATAAGGATAGTGCCGACCCGTGGTACTGGGACCCGCAGGGAGAGATCCCGGACCAGCCTGAGAAGAGTTATACGGTCAAGCTCTCCTGCGATATCCCGGACGAAGTCCAAATGACAGGAAGCGGTACATATACCGCCGGAAGTACCGTGATAATAGACTACAGGCAGACGCACAGCATCAAGGTGCACAGGCTCGATCACTGGACCGGCGATTTCGCCTGGACGGCATCCGCGCGCTTCAGCCACACGCTCACCGGCGACGTGGAGTCGACGGCGTATTTCGCTGCCGCGAAGCCGGCCGCCGACAGGTCCAAGGGCATCACCAACCCCCTCATCAGCATGAGGATAGCAGCCAGCAACGTAAGCATGGCGCTGTCGGACGCGGACGACAGGATATACGCCAATTATTACGGCGGGACCTTCGGGGAGACGCGGACGGACCGGGACGGGAACCCTAAGAGACACGATGGCCTGGACCTTTATGCGGAAGTGGGCACACCCGTATATGCGGCATATTCCGGGGTAGTGACTATGGCGGAGTCGGGATACGGCAGCGCAGCGGTCAGCAACTCCTATGGCAACGAACTGCGTATCACCACTTCGGAAAGGAAGAAGTCCTTCACCGTACAGTATGCCCATCTGCGGAGCGGGACCCCCATAGCGGTCAATCCCCGCACGGGTCAGCCTTTCCAAGTGGACGACGTGGTCTATCAGGGCGACCTGATAGGCTATACCGGGCGCAGCGGCAACGCAGCCGATGTCCCCAACCCGCACCTTCATCTAGGAGTCAGGACCGGAGACAAGTGGACGGACCCCAAGCCATACATCAACGGTACCTATCCTTCCGGACAGAAGTCCATCGACAGGAGCAAAGGGGTGATAACCGGCATACGCCGCGACTGATATGGCCGTTAAAGAAGAATCACCTGCCGCGGCAGGTGATTCTGAATCAATTAATTGCCCTTGTAGGACCAGTCTCTCGGTGCGGGGACCGGCGGCAGAGGCTTGCGGTCCTTGAGCTTGCCGAGGAGCACCTCGATGGCCTTGTCCAGCTGCTCGTCGATGCCGGCCTGCTCCTTTATAGGATCGTTCTCCACATAGATGTCGGGATCGACGCCGTGGTTCTCGATGATCCACTCGCCTGTCTTGACGTCGTAGTTGGTGAAGAACGGGACGCGGATGTCGGTGCCGTCCATGTAAGGCAGGGAACCGCTGATGCCGATGATGCCGCCCCAGGTCCTGGTGCCTATCAGCTCACCAAGTCCGGTGGCCTTGAAGCTCCACGGGAAGAGGTCGCCGTCGGAGGCCGAGAACTTGTTGATGAGGCAGACCTTCGGGCCCACGAACGTGCCCTCAGGCACTGTGTTGGTGCGCGAAGAAGTCCTGGACATGGTCATCCGGTAAGGCTCGCGCAGCAGGCGCTCGATGATCATCGGGGAGACGTTGCCGCCGCCGTTGGCGCGGTCGTCGATGATCAGGGCTTCCTTGTCGAGCTGGGGATAGTAGTAGCGGACGAACTCGTTGAGGCCGTCGGCGCTCATGTCAGGGATGTAGATGTAGCCGATACGGCCGTTGGAGGCCTTGTCCACGTACTCGATGTTCTTCATCACCCACTCGTAGTGGACGAGCGGATACTCGTCGGCGATGGGCTTGATGACGACCTTGCGGGCGTCCGAGCCGTTGGCCTTCGAGGCCACGGTGAGCTCGGTGAGCACGCCTGCCTTGCCGACCAGCATCGAGTAGATGTTGGCGACATCCTTGAGGTCCTGGCCGTCGATGGCGAGGATGTAGTCGCCCTCGCTCACGCCGATGCCGGGCTCGGTGAGGGGCGAGCGCAGCGACTCGCTGTACGGGGCTCCCTTGTAGATGTGGGTGATCTGGTAGCCGTTCCGGCCCTTGGTGACGGTGGCTCCGAGCAGACCCATCTGGATGCGCTCAGGCTTCGGATAGTTCCCGGGGGTCACGTATGCGTGGCCGCAGGTGAGCTCGCTGATCATCTCGCCGATGATGTAGTTGAGGTCGAGCCTGGTCTTGGCGTAAGGGAGCAGCACTGCGTACTTCTCCTTGATGGCCTTCCAGTCGAGGCCGTGCATGTTCTCCAGGTAGAAGCCGTCGCGGTAGGCGCGCCAGGCCTCGTCGAAGATCTGGGCCCACTCCTGCTCGTAGTCGATGTCGGCCACCATGTCGCCGAGGTTGACACCGTCACCCTCGAGGTTGACGCGGCCGCGCGGAATGTCGATGACATAGTACTTGCCACGGTTGGAGGCGAGGGCTTTCTTTCCGTAGATGGAGATATTGCCGTCGGCAATGGGCTTCGACTCGCCGGTAGCGAGGTCGAGCGACTGGGTGCCGCCGCGCCCGCCGTAGAGAAGGGTCTTGCCGTCGCTGTAGATCGGGCGGGCGCCGGCGGCGACGCCGGGCACGCGCAGGATGCGCTCAAAGATGCCGTCGGCATCCACCTTGAGCGCGGGCGCCTCGGCCTTGTCGTCCTTCTTCTGCTCAGGCCTGGCCTCGGCGGCCGCTTCTCCGTCCTTGGGCAGGAACGGAGAAGGAGTGTCCTTGGAGAGGACGGCCACGTACATTGCGTTCATGTTCGAATAGGCGTAGTTCCACTCCACCGAGCTGTAGGTCGGGGTGAGGTCGCGCGCTGAAGTGAAGAACAGGTATTTGCCGTCCTCGCTGAAAATGGGCGCGCCGGAGTCGTACCATTTCTCGGTGATGGGAATCTCCTTGCCGGTGGCGATGTTGTACACATAGACTACGCCCATCTCGTTGGCAGCGGGCTTGGTGTAGGCGATCCACTGGCCGTCGGCCGAGAAGTCGCCTACGCGGAACTCCGCTTCAGGATTGGTCATCAGGACTTTAGAAGCTCCGTCGGGCACACTGACGCGCACGAGGCGGTTCTTGCGGTCGGTGTAGAGGAGGGACTTGCTGTCCGGAGCCCAGACGACTGTGCGGATATAGGTGTCGGATCCCTTGGTGAGCTGCACGGGCTCGGTCTTCTCGACGTCCTGGAGATAGACCTCGGTCTCGCCCGTACGGTCGGAGATGTAGGCAATGTATTTGCCGTCAGGCGAGAACTGTGCGCCGCGCTCGTTCGCACCGGGGGTGCGGGTGATGTTGCGGGTGACGCCGGCCTTGACGGGCACGGTGAAGACTTCGCCGCGGGCCGTGACCGCCAGGCGGTCGCCCTTGTCGGAAATGCTGACTCCCGAAAGGTTGCGGTCCACGTGCATCTTCTCGGAACGGGCGTAAACGCCTTCGGCATCGAGCTGGATGTCAATCTTGCGGACTGACTTGTCGGCCGGATTGAGGGAATATATGTAGCCTGCGTTCTCGAAGACTATCCACTTGCCGTTCGTGCTCGGGAACTTCACGTCGTACTCCTTGAAGTCCGTGACCTTGGTGGTCTGGCCTGTCTTGGTGTTGTACACGAAGATGTTCATCCAGTGGTCGCGGTCGGAGATGAAGTAGATCTCGTCGCCGATCCACATGGGCATGATGTCCTGGGCGTCGTTGTGGGTGACGGCCTTGACTGACTTGCCGTCGTAGATCCAGATCTCATCGGCCTGACCGCCGCGATAGTACTTCCAGGTGCGGAACTCGCGGAAGACACGATTGTACGCAAGTTTCTTTCCGTCAGGGGAATAGCTGCAGAAGCCGCCTTCCGGCAGAGGCAGCGCCTCGCTCATGCCGCCGGCCGCCGGGATGCTCCAGAGCTTGCCCTCGAAGCCGTCGCCGATGCGGTTGCGGTAGACGATGTCCTTGCCGTCGGGGGTCCAGCACATCACGATGTTGTTCGGGCCCATGCGGTCACCGAGGTCGTCGCGGCTGTTGGTGCTGGTGTAGGTGAGCCTGACGGGCTCGCCGCCTTCGGCGGGCATCGAGTACACTTCTGTATTGCCGTCGTACTGTCCGGTGAAGGCTATGGTCCTGCCGTCAGGGGAGAAGCGGGCGAACATCTCGTAGCCGATGTGGGAGGTGAGGCGCACCGCTCGGCCGCCCGCGAGGGGGGCCTTATAGAGGTCGCCTGCATACGAGAAGACGACGTCGGTGCCGTTGGTGGTGGGGAAACGAAGGAGCCTTCCTTCGTCGGCGCGGGCTGAAACCGCACATCCTGCCGTGACCAGCAGGATGCAGATCAATTTCTTAATCATTGTATAAGTCCGTGTGACTGGTTATTTACTCTTTACGTAGTTGTCCGCCTTGAGACGCATCCGCTCGCAACGCTTGGCGTTGTCGGGGTGCGAGGAGAACATCTGTGCTACTTTCGAAGCCTGCTGCCCCTCGGAGAGGGTCTTGAGCTTGTCGAGGGCATTGGCCATGCTGTAAGGGGAGTGGCCCATGGCAACGGCGAAATCGAAACCGTAGTCGTCGGCGCTGAGCTCCTGCTTCTGGGAGAACTGGGCGTTGACCAGGGCTTCGCCGATGCTGCCGGCCACGCCCTGGGCGATGGCGCCCACGGAGCCGGCCGAGCCGACGAGGTCGCTTGCGGCCGAGGCGAGGTAGGCCTTCTTGAGGGCGTTCTTGGAGTCCTGGTGGACTACGTGGCCTATCTCATGGCCGATGACGGCTATGAGCTCGTCGTCGTTCATGAGGTCCATCAGGCCGGTATAGACACGCACGGATCCGTCGCCGCTGGCGAAGGCGTTCACCTGGTCGGTCCTGTAGACTTTATAATTGAGTTTCAAGCCGTTGACCTGTCCGATGCCGCTCATGAGCTTCTTCAGGCGGGCGAGGTAGGCACCGTTATCTATGGTGTTCTGCTTATCGAGCTGCTCCACCGACTGCCTGCAGAGCTCGACGATCTGCTCGTCGGAGATGGACATGGCCGTGACTGCCTTGCCGGTGGCCGAAGCTATCCTCTCCTGGTCCCAGTTTACACTCGCCAAAAGGCTGCAGCCGGATAAAAGCCAGGCTGCAGCCAGCAATGAAAACAGTCTTCTCATCTTACTTCTTGAAAAGGCCGCCGAGGATGCTCGTGGCAGCGCTTCCAAGGAGCGAACCGGCGGTGGATTTCTTGGGCTGGGCGCCGGTGAGGGCGAGAATGATGTCGTTCAGGTCGACATCTCCGTCGCCGTCCATGTCCTTGATGAGGCCGGAGAGCTTGCCCACGATGGTCGGGATGAGGCCGGTGAGGGCGGAGTTGGTCTTGTTGCCGAGGCCGAGCTTGCCGAGGACGTTATTGGCGAAAATCTTGGTAGCGAGAGCCGTTACAGGGCTGCTGGCTGCGGAGGTTTTGCCACCGAACAGGTTCTTGAGAATGTCGACGCCGCCGGGTGCAGTGGCGGTCTGGGTCAGACTCTTGAGAACGGAGTCGGAAAGGCCGCTGAGGACGGTGTTCTGAACGTTGGAAGGGATTTCGACGCCCTGGGTCGCGGATGCGACGGTCTTGGCGAGAAGATCGGTTAAAGATGCCATAATCAGTTAAAATTAAGTGTTTCAGTGTTTTCTAACATGTGTCTGTCGAAACAATTCATTTCGAGTATGTAAAAATAAGAAATAATCCGGAATATTTTAGCTTTTTTTTGCAAATTACTAAAACTGTTGTAAATTTGCACTCCCGTTCCGGCGGGCTTGAAATATTTCCATTGAGATATGGTGTAATGGTAGCACTACAGATTCTGGCTCTGTCAGTGAGGGTTCGAGTCCTTCTATCTCAACAACCCTTCGGGGTATGATGGCGGGGTAGCTCAGCTGGTTAGAGCGTCGGATTCATAATCCGGAGGTCGTGGGATCATGCCCCACTCCCGCTACCTTATGACTGACGAGGGGCAGCCCCTCGAGCACCCCGCGGCCTTTCCGCCTTTCCGTTTTTGCTGGCGCAAAAACCCGGCCCGGCCGCCCGCCTGATGGCGGGGTCGCTTCGCTCCGAAGTGCACACCGGGTGCCACTCCAACATACTGTCATGGCCGGTTACGGACGGCCATCTCCGACAAACTCTCCATATGCCTCCGACACTTTGCAAGTGTTGGTTTTCTTTTTTTATATCACCTCCCAATCGCGATAGAATAGACATTTCTGGTTGGTGAAATCGCCCCAACTGCACTGACGGGTTATTCTGGCGTGGTAGCTAAGTGGCTGATAATGAGTATTATAGTAGATGTTAATGCCCTTGCTAGAAGGTGTATTAATATCGTTTAATTAATTGTCTTTCATTTAGTTAGTTACCACGATGCTCAGTCATCTATCGCTCCTGTCTACCCGTGAAATCTAGAGTCCCGGCTTGGGCGGATGTGCTGTGCTGACGGGGGCGCTTCCGATCTGTACCGCTATAATCTCTCGGATAATGTTTTTTTGTACAGATCGTTAAATATAACGCCCAAAAGCCGTTTTTTGCCCCGATCTGTACATAAAACAGTCATTCCGGCTCTGTCCGGGTGTACAGATGGTCAAGGTTCGGCGAGACAGGCCGGTAGATGTGGGTCATTGTCCCTACCGGCGGGCGGGGACGGGGACGGACTGGCCGTTGAAGTAGGTGGATTCGCCCTTGAGCCTGGAGGGGTCTCCGAAGAAGATGGGGAAGAATCTGTGCAGCCAGATCTGCCACTCGGGGATTTTTTCCTTTTCAAAGTCGCGGGCCATCGATTCGGCCATCTGCTCCATGGCTATCCTCTGATGCTCGGCTTCGCGCTCTTCCGGGCTCACGAAGTCGTCGGGAATCTTTAGTACCGACGGCAGCATCCTGTTGGCGGAGTAGTAATATTCTTCGACCAGCGGCTCGTCGACGATTCTCATCATTTCGTCATATCCGGAGTCGATATAGTCCCGTATCTGCATCAGGAGGTCGATTCCCACCTGAAGCGGCTTTTCGGCTATGCCCGAAGAGATCTTCCGCAGGCTGTCTGCCTGGGTGGCGGACAGTACGCCGTCGAGCTGCGCCATCCGGATGTATCTGTCGTTCTCGCGGAGCAGGAGCCGCTCCCTCAGCATGAGGGAGTCTGTGCTCTGCGCCAGAGAGGAAGTCCCGGTCAAGAAGAGTCCCAAGACAATCAGTATAAGGCAGATCCGTAACATGACGGCTGCAAGATATCCAAAACGTATGCCAGCCGCCTGCTCTGCTTAGATGTCGTCCCGGAGCAGGCTCTCGAAGTTGACGGTGATTATGTAGCGAGGTTGCTGTCTTTGGCGGCGAGGTATGCCATCAATACCAATACGGATGCCAAAACTTGCGCCATGGCAGAGTAATCTTGAACCAGGTTGTGCGTAGCCAACCGTGGAATCCGTCGCCAAAGAGTCCGTAATTGTGGTACTTCCTGATCTTTCCCTGACGTAGGGCATCCATGTCGTAGACCACTGTCTCCTCTCCGTCATTGTCCACAAACCATCCTATCAGCCCCTTCGCCCAAAAGTCGACCCGCTCCAACCTTATCAGCCTGTCTATCACCTCCCTGGATTCATCACGCGTATCGTCGCGCCAGACAAACAGTTTCCCCGCCGCCTCCAGCATCCTGTTGGGCAGGCCGGAATAATCGATAGAGACATCATCCAGGGAATACGATACCTCATACTTGTCGGCATCAAATGGCCAGTTCACCACCATTATGGTATCCGACGAAGGGGACACCCAGGTCCAGACTATCTTTTCCTCGTCAGTGAAGGTGGTGGGATTGATGGTGGTGTCTTTCGGATTGACGACAGCTATATAATTGTTGTGGGAATAATCATTGATTTGGGCCGATACTATCATTTTGTCTACCTCGGGATAGAAGTGGACATCGAAAACGTCTGAAGTGGACAGCAGACGCTTTTCGTGCCTTGCGAAGTCTTTTACCGCCAATTCTACAATCCGGTCATATCCGCCGGGGTCATTGTCCGCCATCAATATCGTCGGAAGACCCGCCCGGGCAATCAGGAGCAGGTAGATAATCAGGTGTGCTAAAAACTTTGGAGCCATAACTCGTCAGTACTGTTGTCTGCAAGATACGTATTATTTCCATGATATTAAAGTCATTGGAACGATTCTTCTTGGAACTGGGTGAAATAATCGCTACTTTCGTGATGGGTAAAACTGTAAACGGAAGACGATACTGGATAAAGATGAACAGACTGTTGAATGAGATGACGGCGCAGGCTGATCCGGCGCAGGTGGCGGGACTGTCGCGGTTCTTCAAGACCGGGCCGGGGCAGTACGGCGAAGGGGATAAGTTCCTGGGTATCAAGGTGCCGGTGACACGGGAAGTAGTGAAACGCTGCTGGCGCGACACCGGCTTCGCGGAGTTGGAAGAGTGCATCGCGAGCGAGTACCACGAGGTGCGGCTGGCGGCGCTGCTGGCGCTAGTCGAGACGTTCGGCCACGCCGGCAGGCGTGGCAGTCCCGACGAGGCCCTGCAGCGCCGCTGCGTCGATTTCTACCTCGCCCATACCGACCGCATCAACAACTGGGACCTGGTGGACCTGTCGTGCTATCCGCTTCTGGGCTGCTGGCTGCTGGACAAGGACAGGACGCTGCTCTACGACCTGGCGCGCAGCGGCAGGACCATATGGGAGCAGCGCATCGGCATAGTCAGCACTATGACCTTCGTCCGCAAGGGCCAGCTGGACGACACCTTCGCCATCGCCGACATTCTGCTGGATCATCCTCACGACCTGATACACAAGGCTGTAGGCTGGCTGCTGCGCGAAGCGGGCAAGAAGGACGGGGCGGCGCTCCGGGCCTATCTGGGCCCCAGGAGCGCGTCCATGCCCCGCACGATGCTGCGCTATGCCATCGAAAAGTTCCCGGAGCAGGAACGTCAGGAGTATCTCCGCCGTTCCGCTCCGGAAGCGTGATCAATCTCCTGAATGGACGTCCGTTCAAATGGAAATGGTATGTTTTTTCAGAATGCTGCGCAAGATTTCCGGATTAATTTCGTTTATTTGTTGAAACTCTGATCTCCCTGCCATGAAACGATTGTTATTCATCCTTATCCCCGTGCTGCTCCTGTGCTTCTGTGGAAAGGAGAGCGCAGTGCAGCTGGTGAGCTTCACCGACTCCGGCTGCTCCAAGGCCCAGCAGATGGCGCCCGACACCAGAGCGGGCGGAGGTCAGCCCTCGCAGCTGATCCTGAAGCATTCGTCGGAAGGCCTTGTCATCACCCGCACCAACGCCTTGATGAACTGCTCCATCAAGAACGACGGCATGGGCTGCGAAGTCTCGATTGAAGGGAACACCATCCATTTAAAAGTATACGAGAAGGGCGAAAAGCTGCGTTGTGTCTGCCCCGTCGAGACCATGAGTTCGACCGTGTCAGGCCTCACTACGGGCAATGCTTATATTCTTGACTATACCTGCGACGGTACATATTCGCCCATCAGCTTCACATATGAAGAGGGCATGAAGATGGTCATCGACCTCGACCTGTACAAGCCTTCGGCCAGTCAGTAATAATTCCTGCAACATTTAAGTGACTCATCCCTACGGGACGGGGTCGTAGCCGCTGCCGCCCCAGGGATGGCAGCGGAGGATGCGCTTCAGCGAGAGCCATAAGCCCTTCAGGGGACCGTATTTGCGGAAAGCCTCAAGGGCATACTGCGAACAGGTCGGGGTGAAGCGGCAGGTGTGGGGCTTCAGCGGCGAGATGCATTTGCGGTAGAATATGATGAGCGCGATGAAGGGGGCGCTCAGGACTTTGCGCACGACGCGCCGGATGTCGTCGAAGGAGCTCATAGCGCTCCGCCCTCCGGCGCGTCCGCAGGCGTCCCCAGACGCCGCAGGATCTCCGCGACGTCTGCGCGGATGACCTGATAATCAATGATTTCCTTGGAATTGTAGACCAGCATCAGATCGAGAGGGGCGGCGGCTCCGAGCAGCTCCTTCTGCGTGCGGTAGCTCTCGCGGAGCCGCCGCTTCAGGAGATTGCGCTTCACCGCGCGCTTGAAGTAACGCTTCGACACCGAGACCATGATGCGGGTGACCTCATCTCCGCCGGGGGAGAGGAAACAGTATTTCAGACAGCCGCAAGTGCCCCAGCGCCCTTTTTTCATAAGGGTGCCGATGGCTGTCTTGCCGGACAGCCTTTCGCGCTTGGGAAGTGTCTGTGTCATCCTCGGATGGCGGAAATTATCTGTTGTCCTTCAGGTAGCTTTCGATGGCGCCGGCCACGGAGCGGTGCTCCGGCGACGGGGCCTTGACGGAGATCTCCAGGCCTGCCTCCTCCATGGCGCCCACGATGGAGCGGCCGTAGGAGATGAAGCGGATGTCGCCCTGCCGGAACTCCGGGAAATTCTCGTAGAGGGACTTGACGTCGGAAGGGTTGTAGAAGACGACCATGTCGTACGAGGCGAGGTCGAGGTCCTTGAGGTCGTTGGAGACGGGCTTGACGAGGACTACGGTAGTGTAGTCGAAGCCCTTCTCCTCGAAGAGACGGGTGATGGCCTCGGGCTTGGAGGTGTCGGAGGTGGTGATGAGGAACTTCTCGTCCTTGTGCTTGGCGCCGATGAGGTCGATGACCGACTGGGGAGTGCCGTTGCCGAAGAAGATCTTGCGCTTGCGGAACACGATGTGCTTCTGCAGGTACATGGCCACGGCCTCGGTGGTGCAGAAATACTTCATCGTCTCGGGAATCTTGATCCTGAGGTCGTCCGCCATGAGGAAATAGGCGTCGATGGCGTGTCTGGAGGAGAATACGACGGCGGTGTAGTCAAGGAAATTGATCCGCTGCGCCCGGAACTCCCTGGAGGAGAGGGGCTCGATGGTGAAGAAGGGCTTGAAGTCTATCTCAACGCCGTATTTTTCGGTCAGCGCCGCATAGGGGGAAGTGTTCAGCGGCTCCTTTTGGGAAATCAGTATCTTATTGACAGTCATCTCTTTATGTTCCTTGTCCCACGCATCTCAGCCCTTACAGCAGGATACATCCGGCTATCAAGGCTCCCGTAGGGATGAATTCGAGGGCGCAAAGATACAAAAAAGTAGTTAAAGGTCCACAATATGAGAGCAAAATTTGACTTTTCCTCAGAAGTGCAATCAAGTACATCACAATCAGTTCATACAGGAGTATGCTGCGCCCGGCCGAGTCGGGGATGCTGGTGAACGATATGACCCCTGCTGTAAGCGTCAGGAGGAGCGCCGCGAGTATCCAGTAATTGAAGAACGACTTGTGCGCAGTGCGGAAGGTCTCGGGCCTCGGGGCGCGCAGCGAGCAGAAATAGAAGCAGAAATAACGGAATATCAGCCAGAGGATCACTATGCCCAGTGTCACGGGACTGCTCCAGGCGTCGGGAATCCTCTCCAGGATGCCGGCGTTGAAAAAGTCGTAGCGGTCGGCCACCAGGGCGATCGGCAGCGTGGCGATGACCCCGAGGGTGTTGCGGTCGCTCTTGAGCTGCACGCTGGCGTCTATGTTGACGCAGGCCTTCCAGCGGGACAGACTGTCAAGAAGCAGCGGTGCTATGCCAATGAATATGCGCAGCGTCACGAACATGAGCAGGGTGGCGGTGACGATGAGTGCGGTGTTGACCGGGTAGTCGCTCCAGGCAAGGACCTGCTCGGCGAGGTCGCCGGACAGGCTCTCCGGCATCTCGAGGGTGCCGGACTTGAAGGCCTGCGCTGCAGGGAGTATTACCTTGGTCGAATCTATCATCAGTTGCCTCTCTTAGCCTTGTACCCCATGCCCTGGAGGAGAGCCGTGACCTTGTCGCGGAGGTCTCCCTGGATGGTGATCTCCCCGTCCTTGGCGGTGCCGCCGACGCCGCACTTGACCTTGAGGGTCTTGCCTAGTGCGGCGAGGTCCTCCTGAGTGCCGACGAAGCCCTTGACCAGCGTCACCTGCTTGCCTGCGCGGCCGCTGCGATCGAGGGTGACCACCAGCCGCTGCTTCGCAGGCTCGAGCGTGACGGCTTCTTCGGCGTCGCCTTCGTCGTAATTGAAGTCCGGATTGGTGGAATACACCACTCCGAGACGTTTCTTCCAGTCATTGTCTGCCATGGGGACCAGTCTTTGGTTGAGGTGACAAAAGTAGTAAATAAAATCCGGAAATAGTTAACGCTTCGACTTTTATTGGTTTTTGAAAGGAAATGAAAAGATAGTGCATTTTTCTGTCGCTCAACTTGACTAATTTTGTTATGTTCGAAGTATAATCGATAAACGTGTTTCATATATGAAAAGATTTGTATTGTTTTTGGCCCTGTCTTTAATGATTTTTGCACAATCCTTCGCACAGGCTCCCGGACAGGGGGGCGCTCAGAACATGCAGCAGATGCGCAGGATGATGGACTGGGCCGGTTTCGACCGCTACGCCGAGGCCAACAAGGAGGTCAAGGAGAGCCCCCTGGTGATCTTCATGGGTGACTCCATCACCGATTTCTGGGGCCAGTACAGACCCGGTTTCTTCACCGACCACAACTATCTCTGCAGGGGCATCGGCGCCCAGACCGTGGAGCATATGCTGGCCAGATTCCACGCCGACGTCGTGGACCTGCACCCCCGTGCAGTGGCCATCCTCGCCGGTATCAACAACATTGCGGGCAATAACGGAAAGATAGCTTTCGAGAACGTCGTCGGCTGCATCGCGTCGATGTGCGAGACCGCGAAGGCGAACGGCATCATCCCGGTCATCTGCTCGCTGACGCCCTGCGACCGCTTTTTCTGGAACACCGAGGCCCAGCCCGCCCAGGACGTGATCCGTCTGAACGGGATGCTCAAGGATTACGCCACGCGCAATGGTGTTGAGTACGTGGATTACCACTCCAAGATGGCCCTTCCGGACGGCTCCCTGCCCAAGGAGTACTCCGAAGACGGCTGCCATCCTACCGTGGCGGGATATGAGAAGATGGAAGAGATCATAGTCCCCGAGCTCGACCGCATACTCGCTGCGGCACCTGCGCGCCAGGCGGCGGCTCCCGCCCGCCAGGGCGCTCCCACGATGCCTCGCCAGACCGGTCCCAGCGACTGGGGCAACTTCAAGCGCTATGAGGAGGCCAACGCCGCCGTCACCACCGCTCCGCTGGTGGTCCTGATGGGCGACTCCATCACCGATTACTGGTACGACACCGATCCCGATTTCTTTACGAAGAACAACTTCGCCGGGCGCGGCATCGCCGGCCAGACCGCCAGCCAGATGCTGGTCCGCTTCAAGCAGGACGTCATCAACCTCAAGCCGAAGGCCGTGGCCATCATGGCTGGTACCAACGACCTCTGCCAGAACATGATGGGCCAGTCCTACTACCCAGACCAGACCATCATCGACAACACCGTGGCGATGTGCGAGCTCGCCGAGGCCGCCGGCATCAAGGTGCTCCTCTGCTCCATCACTCCCGTTGCGCATTATATGCCCATTCCCGACATGGATGCCGGTACTCCCATCGTGAATCTGAACAAGCAGCTCAAGGCCTATGCCGACTCCCACAAGAACGTCACCTACGTCGACTATCATACCCCCCTGGCCGACGATGAGCTCGGCCTGGCCGACAACTGCTCGTACGACGGAGTCCATCCGGCCGTCAACATCTACGACGACATGGAGAGGATCCTGGTGGACGGCGTCAGGAAAGCCCTGAAGCTCAAGAAGCAGGAGTTCTACACCCTGCCTTCCGACGAGGCCGACCGCCGCAAGGTCGAGTCCGACGCCGACAGGCAGGCCAAGGGCATGCCCATGAACTTCAAGGGCATGGTCGAGATGATGAGCCGGATGCGCGCCCGATGAGACGCCTGGCCGGATACTTGCTGTTGCTGCTCCCCCTCCTTGCCGCTTGCTCCAAGGAGGCGGACAGCTACGTGATAGGCGTCTCGCAGTGCAGCGTGGATGCCTGGAGGGAGATGGCCAACAGCGAGATCCAGCAGGAAGCGTCTTTCTACAACAACATAACTGTCAACATACGCTCCGTGCGCGACGACTCGGAGCAGCAGATAAAGGACATCGAGCAGTTCATCGACGAGAAGGTCGACCTGCTCGTGATCTCTCCTAACGAGTCCACATCCCTCACTCCCGTCGTGGAGAAAGCCTATCGCTCCGGCATCCCGGTCATCCTCTATGACCGCAAGATAGACAGCGACCAGTACACGGCGTTCATCGGCGGCGACAACCGCCAGATAGGCTACATCGCAGGCACCTATGCGATGAGCACCCTGCGCAATTCAGGGCGGATATGCCTTATCCGCGGCACCAAGGGCTCAACGGCGGATACCGAGCGCCACGAAGGCTTCATGGCCGCCCTGGAAGAGAACAAGGATTTCACCGGGGCCGTCGTCGAGGAAGCCTACGCCAACTTCAACCGCCAGGCCGCGGGCAGGACCATGCGTCTCATACTGAACAAGATGGACGCCCCGTTCGACCTCGTGTTCGCGTTCAACGACGAGATGGCCGCGGGAGTCTATGACGCCTATGCCGCCGAGAACATTGCGAATAAACCCTTCATCCTGGGCATCGACGCCCTCCTCGCCCCCGGGGGCAACGGCACCATTTCGTACATCCAAAACGGGATGATCGACGCTTCGCTCATCTATCCGACCGGCGGCAAGGATGTGATCGACCTGGCCCGTCGGATACTGATGGGCATGGATTACTCGAAGGAGAATGTGCTGAACACCGAGCTGGTGAACAGCTCGAACCTGCGTATCTACCAGATGCAGATGGACCAGCTCCTCGACAGGCAGCGCCGCGTCGAGGAGCTCAATTCCAGGATACGCACCAACTCCAGCAAGTACGAGCGCCAGCAGGTGATGACCATAGTATCGTTCTCGCTGGTGGCCATCCTGGCCATACTTTCCATTGCTCTCGCGGTGTCGTTCCGTACGCGCAACAAGCTGGTGGACAAGCTCAACGAGCAGAACGCCAGGATCAAGAAGCAGATAGACTCGCTCGAGGCGCAGAAGAAGCAGCTGCTCGACCTGTCGGAGCAGCTCGAGGAGACCACTCAGGCCAAGCTGGTCTTCTTCACCAACATCTCCCACGAGTTCAAGACTCCGCTGTCGCTCATCAGCGGGCCCATCGACGACCTCATCGCCAACAAGCAGATGCCTGCCAGCGCCCAGGTGCCGCTGGACATCCTCAAGCGCAACAGCAGCAAGCTCGAGCGCCTCATCACGGAGCTCCTCGACTTCAGGACCTACGAGAATTCCAAGATGGTGGTGAACTACTCCATGGGCGACATGGACAAGTTCCTGCAGGAGATCATAAAGATGTTCGCCGACGTCATCCGGCGCAGGAACCTCACCTTCTCGTACGAGCCCGACGACGCCGGATACGAGATTCCGTTCGACCCCATCAAGCTTGAGAAGGTCTTCACCAACCTCCTGTCCAACGCCTTCAACCACGTGGACAGGGAGGGTACGATACGCATCCGCCTTTTCTCTACCTTCAACGGCCCGAACCGCACCATAAACCTTTCCGTGTTCAACAGCGGCTCGTACATTCCTCCGGAGAACATGGAGAAGATATTCCAGCGTTTCTACACCCTGGACGTCCAGCAGAAGGGCACGGGCATCGGCCTGGCCCTGGTCACCTCCATCGTGGATGCCCTGGGCGGAACCATCAAGGTGGACAGCAGCGAGGACGTGGGCACGACGTTCACCGTCCTGCTCCCCGTCCAGGAGGGGCTGCGCACCGACGCCCGCGTGGACAAGTCCTACGTTCCGGAGTTCGCCCGGCTCAAGCTCGCGACGATGGGCGAGGAAGAGGTGGACGAGGGCATCCTCGACGAGATGGCCTCCACCGACGAGAAGAAACGCGTGCTCGTGATAGAGGACAATATGGACATGCGGTACTATATCCGTAACATCCTGTCCTCCGACTATCGCGTGATAATGGCCAAGGACGGCGTGACCGGCCTGTCCAAGGCCCACCGCTTCATGCCGGACATCATCCTCTGCGACATCATGATGCCCGGCCTGGACGGCTATGAAGTCTGTTCCGCCCTCCGCGGCAATCCTACCACCAAGAACATTCCCATCATCCTGCTGACCGCGTGCTCCCTCGAGGAGCAGAAGGCCCACGGTTACGAGAGCGGCGCCGACGCCTTCATGCAGAAGCCCTTCAACGTCACGACCCTGAAGGTACGCATGCGTAAGCTCCTGGAAAAGAGCGAGTCCATCACCGCCGAGATACAGGGCGACTGGCTGATAGGCAAGGACGCCGGCACCCTGTCTTCGGAGTCCGCCACCATGCTCAACAAGTTCCGCGAGTACGTCGAGTCGCATATCCTGGACGACATCAGCCTGGACGACCTCGCGGGAGCCCTCGGCTACTCCAAGTCCAAGCTCTACCGCGAGCTCAAGGAGGTGACCGAATACACCCCGATCGACCTGGTGAACCTGGTCCGCCTGCACAAGGCCGTGGACCTCATGACCACCGAGCACCAGAACATCACCGAAGCCGCATTCAACAGCGGATTCTCCTCCCCTTCCTACTTCTCGCGCACTTTCCTGAAATACTACCACATGCGCCCGAAGGATTATCTCAAGGGAAGATAGTCCATTTTTTAAGTACGATAGTGAAAGGGAAAAATCCCGTTGTTGTCTTTCTTTGTGAAAAACAACACATGCTAAAGTAATGACCATATGAAACGTATCTTTTTGATTTCCATCCTCGCGTTGTGCGCCTTGACCGGCGTAAATGCCCAGATAGTCAATTCCAAGGTGGTCGACGGAGGCGGCTCAGGCCCCTTCAAGGCCATCGTCGTCAGCGAAGCGTCGCTTCCGGATTTCACTGTATATCGTCCCGAGAAGCTGCTCGAGAGCGCAGGTACCGACGGCACGCTCCCCATCATCATCTTCGGTAACGGCGGCTGTGCCAATTCCTCCCTCGGACACGAGCGCTTCCTGAACGACCTCGCCTCGTACGGCTACGTCATCGTGGCCATCGGCCCCTTCCAGGAATCCAGGCCTGCACCTGCCGGCCAGAGGCCCGGCGGTCAGCCTGCCGCCCAGATGCCTGCAGGTCCTAGGCCCGGCGGTCAGCCTGCCGCCCAGATGCCTGCCGGCCCGAGGCCCGGCGGCCAGCCCGGTGCACAGATGCCTGCCGGCCCTAGGCCCGGCGGTCAGATGCCGGGCGCCGCTGCGCAGGCACCTCAGATGGCGGTAGCCACCGAGTCCTACCAGATGTTCCAGGCCATGGACTGGATCACCAACCAGGCACGCGACGAGAGGAGCGAGTATTATGGCTCGGTCAATGCCAACCAGGTCGCCGTGATGGGTATGTCCTGCGGCGGATGCCAGGCCATCTATGCGTCCTGCGATCCTCGCGTCAAGACATTGGTGGTCCTCAACTCCGGCATGGGCAGCATGACCCTGGCCAATGCCAGCAGGACCAACGTCCTGGCCATCCACAGCCCTACCGTATATATCACCGGAGGCGAGTCCGACATCGCCTACCCTAATGCCGAGGCCGACTACGGCATCATCAAGGACGTTCCCGTGGCCTGGGTCAACTATCCCGTCGGACACGGCGGAACCTATGGCGAGGAGTTCGGAGGCGAGTTCTCCCGAATGACCCGCACCTGGCTCGACTATGTGTTCAAGGGCCACAACGAGGGCGAGCGCCTGTTCAAGGACCTCGACCTGACGGGCTTCGACGGCTGGACCGCCGTGTCCAAGAACTTCGAAGGCCGCCTCGTCCCGCGCGCTAACCGCGACGCGACCATGGAGGCCTACAGGGAGCTTCGCCCGACTCCGGACAAGTGGGCCAAGCCTACCGGCCCGTACAAGGTGGTAATGGAGGTGGACGAGACCTGCCCCGACCACACGATCTACCGTCCCGAGGACCTCAGCAAGTTCTCCGCCAAGAACCCGCTCCCGATCATCGTGATGTCGGGCCCCGGCTGCGACTATGACGGCGACTCCTACCGCCCGTTCTGGACCGAGGTCGCTTCCTACGGCTATGTCGTCGTGGCTTCCGGACTTCCCGTAAGGGAGGGCTATCGCGCCGCGATGGGCTTCAACAAGGCTTCCAGCTACGAGCTCGCTCTTGACTGGGCCGCAAAGGAGAATGTCCGCAAGGACAGCAAGTACTATGGCAAGCTCGCTCCGGACAATGCCTGTGCGATGGGCCAGTCCTGCGGCGGATTCCTCACTGCTTCCTATATGAACGACCCGCGCATGAAGTGCCTCATGTTCTGGAATGCCGGCGGTACCCCGACCGGCGAGGACGCCGCGCAGCCTTCCTGCCCGGTGGCCTACTTCTCCGCCGACAATGACATGGCCCTGGCCGGCGCCACCGCTTCCTACAATGCGGTGACCGCGGTGCCCGTATTCTTCGGCAAGTGCGACATCCCGGGCGACGCCCACGGCGGCACCTTCCGCGAGGTCAACGGCGGTCCTTACGGCAAGGCTGCGGTGGCTTGGCTGAACTGGCATCTCAAGGGCCAGACCAAGTATGCCAAGAACTTCAAGCCCGGCAAGCAGGGCCTCTTCAAGGACGCCCGCTGGATCGAGACCCAGTCCAAGAACATCAAATAGCCATTTCCTTAACACCTATAACCAATGAAGCTGATAAAATCTCTCATGCTGTGTATGGCGCTCCTGCTGGGAGCGGTGACATACGCTCAGAATGTCAGAGTTACCGGTACCGTGACGGACGCCGAAACGGGCGAGCCCCTTATCGGTGCTGCGGTTGTCGTCAGGGGTACGACCAACGGCACCTCTACGGATATCGACGGTAACTTCTCGCTCTCAGCCCCTTCGGGCTCCACCCTCGAATTCTCCTGCGTCGGTTACAACACCACGACGGCCGTCGCCGCCGCCGTGATGGACGTGAAGCTGACCGTCGATACGCGCTTCCTGGACGAAGTGGTCGTGACCGGTTACATGACGGAGAAGAAGTCGGATCTGACCGGCTCGGTAGCCGTCGTAAAGATGAAGGAAGTCGCAGACATCCCGACCGGTAACGTCCTCACCGCCCTGCAGGGCCGCGTGGCCGGTATGAACGTCTCCACGGACGGTACCCCCGGCGGTACTACCACCAGCTCCCTCATCCGCGGTACTACGACCATCAACAACTCCTCCCCTCTGTACGTCATCGACGGCGTCATGACGCGTTCCAATATCGGAACCATCATCTCCAGCAACGACATCGAGTCGATGCAGGTGCTGAAGGATGCTGCCTCGGCCGCCATCTATGGCGCCCAGGCGGCCAACGGTGTCGTCATCATCACCACCAAGCGTGCCCAGGAAGGCCAGATCCGCGTCGACTTCCAGAGCTCCGTCACCCTCCAGACGGTCCAGCAGGGCATTCCCCTGATGAACGCGCAGGAGTGGGGCGAGGTGTACTGGGCGGCCTACAAGAACGACTTCGGCGTCACCCCGAAGTCCACTGTCTATGGCGACGGCCCGAATGCCGTCCTGCAGCTTGGCAAGCCTTACTATACGGATCCGAACAACCCCAGCCTGCAGCTGCTTGTCTCGGACACCGACTGGTTCAAGGAGTCCTACCGCAACGCTTTCATGGAGAACTACAGCCTCTCCATCTCCAAGGGTACCAAGGACCACGTCTCGTCGCTGAGCTTCAACGTCCTGGACCAGGACGGTACGCTCCGCAACTCCGACTACCTCTCGCTGGGCACCCGCTACAACACCGAGTACCGCTTCTTCGACAACCGCCTGAAGATCGGCGAGTCCCTCAACCTGACCTACTGGACCCAGCACAAGAAACCTGACGGATACGAGTCCATCGAGCGTCAGATTATCGCCCAGCATCCGGCCCAGGCTATCTACGCCACCGACGGCAGCTATGCCGGTGCGGAAATGGACCTCCTTGGCAGCCGCCAGAACCCCATCCGCTACATCGACAACGAGGCCAACAACATCTACAAGAGCTGGCGTATCTTCGGCAATGCCTACATCGAGGTCAACCCTGTGAAGAACCTCTCGGTTCGCTCCACCTTCGGTGTCAACTACAACCCGAACTACGTCAACATCCTCACCCCGGCCTGGGACGAGCACGTGCGCTCCTACTCCGAGACTTCCCTCGAAATCACCCAGACGGACAACCTCGAGTGGGTATGGACCAACACCGCCCAGTACAACCTCAACAAGGGCGTCCACGCCGCGACCTTCCTCCTCGGTACCGAGGCCAAGAAGACCCGCACGGACGTCACTTCGGCCACCGGTACGGGCTTCGGCCTGACCAGCCGCGACTATGTATATATCTCGCGCGCAGAAGGCACCAAGACCGCCAACAACTCCGCCAACCTCTACGCCATGACCTCCTACTTCGGCAAGGTGAACTACACGCTCGCCGAGAGGTACCTGTTCTCCGCCACGGTGCGCCGCGACGCTTCCTCCCGCTTCGGCAAGGAGAACAACTCCGGTATCTTCCCGTCCGCATCCATCGGATGGAGGGTGAACAAGGAGCGCTTCATGGAAGGCGCAAGCAGCTGGCTCTCAGACCTCAAGCTCCGCGCCTCCTGGGGTATCAACGGTAACGACCAGATCAACAATACAGCCACCTACAGCCTGTACGGCGTCGATATCTACAACAGTACCTACAACCTGAGCGGCGACGACAGCACCCTCTCCTACGGTGCCATCCGCAGCCAGACCGGCAACGACAACCTCCGTTGGGAGCAGACCGAGCAGTGGAACGCCGGCTTCGACGCCGCATTCCTGAACAACCGTCTGTCCATCACCTTCGACGCCTACACCAAGAACACCACGGGCATGCTCTATCAGCTGACCCGCCCGGCCATCTACGGCGAAGGCGCCTCGTCCTACCAGAACTGCGCTTCGATGAACAACAAGGGTATCGAGGTGATCGCTTCCTGGCGCAACGCCGTCGGCGAGTTCAGCTACGAGATCTCCGGCAACGCCACGTTCCAGAAGAACGCCATCACCGACCTCCCGGAGGACATCTATTGGACCTTCGGCTGCGGTAACGCCAATGCCAACGTGACCAACGTCGGCCTGCCTTACGGCGGCCGCGTGGGCTATGTGACCGACGGCGTCTTCCATACGCAGAAAGAGGTTGACGACTACCTGGCCAAGTACACCGTGTCCGGCCGCGCTCCCGGTGTCGGCCGCATCAAGTATGTGGATGTCAACAACGACAATGTCATCGACGCCAAGGAC
>Ga0310696_10002410_pt1 | contig 24761 bp, 11 predicted proteins | sample AusTroGonzalo_MG_4_FD_203885 | JGI IMG/M metagenome (GOLD analysis project Ga0310696, IMG submission 203885) | Bovine rumen microbial communities from tropical cattle in Woodstock, Queensland, Australia - Gonzalo_02 (v2) (version 2) | ecosystem: Host-associated > Mammals > Digestive system >...
TGGTCATAGACATGTTTGAAAACTGAAATCACTGAGTCGTGCTCTTGCTTTCTTACGTATACAAACATTTTCTGGGCATACTCATTCAGTGCTGTGATGGTATCGCCGTCCCTATATGCATATTCAATGGACTGGTTCAGGCACCTTGCCTGGTCATCAATGAGATTCTGATAATAGAATATATCTGCCATCTGAGCATAGACACGGCACAGCAGATGGTAGTTGCAGTCCGCAGAGGTGGTGTCTGCATGGTCTATGGCATCGTGGTAAGCAGCAAGTGCCGCAGGGGCCTCTCCACGGTCAGCGTAGGTGCGGCCGAGGAGGTAGTGAGCCTCCATCTGTTCGTTGGGTGTGCCGTGGCGGTCGAAGTAGTCGGCGAGAGCCTGGGCAAGAGAGTCATTAGTGAGTACGCTGTCGGCCTGGTTCATAGCCTGCAGGGCAGCCAGTTCCTGCTGCATACGTTCATGGCGGCCATCATCGCAGGCCGTGAGCAACAGGAAGGGGATTGCAAATCCCAATACTCGACGGGCAGGGATTGCAAATCCCAGCCAGCGGGTAAATCCCTGCCAGCTGACGAGAGCTAGGAAAAGAGGAAGGCGGTTATAGTTCATTTCGCATTTATGTAAGTAAGGGGCAAAGTTACACAATAATTTTCTTACAGCAAAATATTAAGAAGAAAATGATACTTGCAAAGTATTTCTCAGAATTTTTTTGAAAAATAGGGTCAAGCCGTCATTCTTATAGTTATATTACTGATTTATAAAACGTTATCCTATGACGGCTTGCTCTTTGAGCCGTCATAATGCTGTCATATAGCCCTCATTTTTAATGGACAAGTAGTCAAAAATGTAGGAAATAGTAAGGTAACCTACTGGTTTAAACGGAGTTTCATGATAACAATAATAACGGAAACAAATTGTTTCCATGGGAGAAACAGTTTGTTTCTCCCATGGAAACAGTTAGTTTCCTCCGTGGAAACTATGGGGAACTGACGTTCTTATGCTGTGAGATGACGGCTATGATGGCAGGAGAAAAGTAAGGAGATGGGTCACATAGACTATTGAGGAACGATGACCTGATAGTTGCCGCTGAGGTGCATGAAAGCGAAAAGCCGGAGCAGACCGTCGTAGTAGGCATCGAAGTAGCCGTCCTCAAAGGGCTCGTGCTTGGCATTCCAGAGGGCGTTGACAAACTCACGGCTCTTCTCGTGCTTGCACATGACGGAGGCTGCGGCGAGGGTGCTGACGAGGCCGATGCTGTGGCGCAGCTTGCGGAAACCGCCGGCTCCCAGTATCTCGTTGCCCTCAGGCAGGGTGCCATCGGTGCGATACTGGTCGACAAAGGTGTCGATGCCTTGACTGTAGAAGAAGTTCTGAATCTTCTCGCCATACTGCTGCTGCCACTTGCCGTCGGCACAGCTCCACTCATAGTCAAGGGCAATGTTCATGGGCACGCGCCAGGAGTCGTAGCGGAAATTGTTGTTGCCGTTACGGCGGGGGGCACCCTGAGGCGCTTGTTGCATGCCTGGGAAGCGCGGCATCTGCATCTCGCTGCCGTCGAACTGGCATTGGTCGCCGTTGAGACCCGTCTTCTCGTTGATGCACTTGTGGAGGAACTCACGGCTCTTCTTGGCACAGTCGAGCCAGAAGTCGGAGCGTCCGTCATCGCCCCATTTTGCCCATACCTCGTAGAAGGCGGGGATATGGTAGGAAGGGTCGGTGAAGCGCTGGCCGAAGCCGTCGGGGGTGAAGGTAATGAGGCGTGTCTCGGGGTCGATGAGGTACATCTTCTGTGGCCCTGTCTGTTGTGGCCCGAATCCACCAAAGCCGGGACGGGGTTCAGGCGTGTACTCGCGAGGCTGTATGCAGTCGAGGATATGCTTGGCCTCTGCCTTGTAGTCGATGCCGGTATTGTTGCCCCATCGGTTGGAGGCAAAGATAAGGGCGGTGATGAAGTAAAGCTCGCCGTCGCTGGCTGCCCCTTCGGCATTGTGGGTGCCGTCGGTCTTGCAGCTCCAGGCGAAATATCCCTCACGCGAGCCGCCCTGGTGCTGCATGTACTTCTTGCTCCAGCGCCACAGACGGTCGAAGATGTCCTTCTCGTTCATCTGCACGGCAATCATCATGCCGTATGACATGCCCTCGGTGCGAGCATCATGGTTCTTGACGTCGGAGACGTAGCCGAGTGTGTCGCCTACCTCAAAGTAGACCTTGTTGGGGCCACGGAACACAGCGTTGAACACTTCCTTTAACTTGGCTTCAACCTCATCAGGCTGGTAGCCCATCTCTACAAACACATTGCGGTAGTGGCCTGTCTCTTGCGCTTCGCTAATGAATAATGAACAAATACACGTTACGCTAATTAATAATATACGATGAATATCCATATTGCTCATTTTTAGTTTATCATTTCTCATTTTTAGAAAAATCAGCCACCTATATTCACATACAGGTGGCCATGAATCTTAGTGCTGTCATAACATGAGGAGTTATGATTGACTAAAAAAACTACTAACCATATTTACTAATAACTAACTTATGAATAAAAACTACTATTTACGGCTGCAAAATTACTAGTATTTTTTATACATTATATAATCATACGTCCAAATGGTTTTTCTTTTTGTTTCAAAGGCGCTTCGCTAATGAATAATGAATAATGAATAAAGAATAAAGAAAAATGAACTAACTATTGCTTGGGCAAGTACCAGTTCTTTTGGTCCATGAGAAGTGCGTGCAGGACATTGTCCTGCTCTCCGTTGCGGCGGCTGATGGGGCCTGCGAGGTAGTCAGGGTCATTGCGACGCAGGGCCACTCGCATGAGGTCGTAGTAGCGGTAACCCTCGAAAAATCCCTCCAGGGCCATCTCTTCGATAATCATGTCCTCTACGAGGGGTATCTGGTATTGGACGGTGTCCTCTCGCGTTGCTAACTGTTTTTCCGGCTGCGGCAGTACGTAGTAATCATTACAATGCGAGTCGCCGGAACCACGGGAGTGTATGCCTAGTATTGCCAGATTTCCTTGCTCATCGAGACGAGGGAATGCCAATGGGTCGAACATGATGAGCTGTCCGGCCTTGCTACGCTCGATACTGTCCACGAAAAGCTCTACGTTCTCAGGGCAGAGACCATGCTTTAGGATGAGGAAGGCTGACTGTGGATAGCCTGAGCGGTTGAGGGCCTCGGCAAAGCGAAGGTATATCATCGGGCTGCGATAGGTGGTGATGGAGCCCCTTGTGAACTTGTCGATTTGCTGTGTGAGGGAAGAGTACTCTTCGTAGGGGTCTTGTGTGCCACGTGATCTGAGGCTGTAGACGGAATAGAGACGGAGGTCTCCTGTGAGGATTTGCTCGCTTAAATCGTTCACGTAGATGACCTGTCTGGTTTGTTCGTTGGAGTACTCCAAGCAATTAATCTGTCTGGCTGAGAGTTGCCGCATGGTGACAGTAGGCTGTAGCTGGTAGAAGTAATTGTTTTCGCGTGTGGAGTTCATGATGTTATCGATGTCACTGATGTTTCCATCGAATATGTCAGTCTCCATGGGGATGATGCCCAGAACCTCGTTGTCGCCGGTAACGGAGTAGCTTCCTGAGGGTGAGGTGTAAATCATCGGGGTGGACCAGTGCACGCGGTTGCTGGAACTGATCTTGATGGGGGCTATCTTGTCGTTCAGGTAATCGGAATACCATTTAGCGGCCTCTTCGTAGCGTCCTGCCCATAGGCATAGGTCGCCGAGGAGTGCGCGTGTGGGAATGAAAAATTTAGTGGAAGAACGGTTGCCGATGCTTCCATAGACGGGTGGATTGACGTATGCGTAGGGCGTGAGGTCCTCGATGAAATAGTTGCAGACGTCCTTGATGGATGAGAGCTGGGAGTTGAGTGCCGCGTGTGCTTCGCGTTCAGTCATGAGGGGCGTGGTGACGAGTGGCACCTCTCCATAGATTTTGACCAGCTCAAGATAGGTCCACGCACGGAAACTCTTGACGGCGGCATACTCGTTGCGGAAGAGCTGACGTCCGCGGCGCTGCATGGTGGTGTCGATATGGGCGAGGAAGTAGTTGCAGTTGTTGATGACGGCGTAGTAGTCGGCTATCTTGTTGTACTTGTTTGAGTTGAGAGTTGAGGGTTGAGAGTTGAGAGTTGAGGGTTGAGAGTTGAGAGAGAAGGAAGCAAGGCGTTTAAGGTCTGAAGAGGCGGCATCGGTGACGGTCATGAGGTCGGAACGTGCCTCGCCAAGAATGACAGTACGGTCGGCAATAATCTGCATCTTGTTGATGATACCTAGTACGCTATACACTGAGTCTGTGGGATGATTCAGCGTGTTGTCTTTCTCATATTCCACAAGCTCGGACTCGGTTTCAAGCATATCGCCACACGAAGTCATTCCAATAACCAATAAACAATAACCAATAACCGTCATTGCATTGGTCATCTTCTTTATTATTGATAGCTTTTTCATTGTTTTCAATGTTTATTGTTTAACGTTGACGGTTGGTACTCACCACCGTCTTGTTTATTGTATTAGAGGTTGATGTTCACACCGAATGAGAATGTACGTCCTGAGCCGAGGAGTCCCCGGTCGATGCCCTGTGAGAGGATGTTGGAGGAGAAGGCACAGTTAGGGTCGCTGCCTAGGTAGTGCGTAATGGTGAAGAGGTTCTGTGCGCTGCCCCAAATGGTGATGCCTTGCAGATAGGTGCTCTGTATGGGCACGTGGTAGCTGAGGGTGACATTGCTGAGGCGTAGGTAGGAACCATCCTCTATCCAGCGGTCGCTGAAGCGTGAGTTACCCATGGGGTCGGTGTAGGAGACGCGGGGGATGTCGGTCACCTGGCCTTCTGTTGTCCAACGGTTCTGGATGGTTGTGGTCTGGTTGATGAAGTAGGTGCCGCCTTCAAGGAGTGAGCGCTGGTAGTTGAAAATATCGTTGCCGAGTGAATAGGTGAAGGTGGCATCGAGGCGCAGGTTCTTGTAGGCGAGTGAGGTGAAGATGTTACCGTAGATGTCGGGGTTGGGGTCGCCGATGATGGTACGGTCGGCCTCGTCGATGAGACCGCTCTCTCCGCCGGAAGCGCTAAGGTCGAGGAAGCGCATGTCGCCGGCCTGGAAATACACACGGTCGCCGTTTTGCTTGAGAAGGTAGTGTCCGTCGGCCTCAGCCGCAGTGGTGGTGGCGTAGACACCATCGGTCTTGTAACCGTAGAACATGCCGACGGGTTGCCCCACCTGTGTGAGGATGGTGGCACCAAAGATGTTGGTCTCGATGGAGCGGTCATTGTCGGGCAGGGCCGTCACCTTGTTCTTGTAATGTCCGGCAGATGCTCCGAGTTCCCAGGAGAAGTCCTTCAGGGCGAGTACCTTTGTCGAAAGGGTTGCGTCGAAGCCCACGTTCTCCAACTTACCATCGTTGCTCCAGTTCTCCTGAAGTCCACTGGTGTATGACAACTGGCGAAGAGAGAGGAGATTGGTTGTCCAGCTCTTGAACACATTCAGGTGTAAGTTCACGCGGTTGTTGAGGAAGTTGCCGGTCAGTCCTGCCGTGAGTCGGCGCGTTGTCTCCCACTGCAGGTCGGTATTACCGATATTGCCAATCAACTTTCCAGTGACACCTGTGTCCGTAATCATTCGCTTCGAGATGAAGTATGAGCGAGAGGCAGTGTAGTTGATGTCATCGTTGCCAGAGACATCGAAGCCCACGTTCAGCCGCAAGTAGTCGATGCCCTTGATACCGGAGAGGAATTTCTCGTTGGTGAGCACCCAGGAAGCCTCGACGCTCGGGAAGAGTCCCCAAACGGTGCCGAAGAGTTTGAGACCACTGGCATCGTCGCCGAAACGTGACGAAGCTTGTGCTGAGAGACCGGCACTAACGTAGAAGCGGTCACCAAAACCATAGTCACCCAGGACATACCAGGTAATCTCACGTGTCTGGTCGTCGGCACCATCTGTGGACTTGAACTGCAACGAGTTCGACATGTTCGGGTTCTTGTCGTTTGAGGAGTTGTATCCTAACTGTGACGTGCTGGTGAAGTCGTAACTCAGATAGCGCACACCAGCCTTGACGCTGATGTCATGGAGGTCATATTTGTTCTGCCACGTGAGCCGCGTATCGCTCTGGATGGCCGTCTCGCGGGCAGCCATGCTCTGTGCGATGTTTTTCAGTTTCGTCTCCTCCGAAATGCCATCGACCACGAAGTTAGGCACACCCTGAAGAGGCAGGTAGTAGTTTTCGTTGGTATTGACCAGGCCGAGCACGAAATGCTCGCTCAAGTTGAGATGACGGTTGAACCGATATTTCGGCGTGATGGCAAAGGTGATAAGGCGGTTACCAAAAGAGTTGCGGTTTCTTCCATCACCATATTGCAAGATGGAGGTGGGGTTGGCAAGACGTCCGCGTCCCTGGAATTTCCCCTCAAGATAGTCATCGGCCTCAGCGAGATAATGGCTGATAGTACCGTGGTTGTCGAATGCGTAAGGTGAGAGGAAGGGCGACTTGGCCAATGCAAGGAATCCGGGCGAGGTGATGACAGTGCCGAGTGGATTCAGCGGTGCGCCGTCATCGCGCAGGTCACGGTCCACATCACTGTAGTAAGCATCGAAGCGGGCATCAAGTCTGTTGGTGATGGAGATGTCGGAGTTGAGACGAAGGTTGAAACGCGAGTAGTCGTTCTCCTTCAGTGTGCTGTTGCCTAACGAATAGCCAACAGAGAGGTTATAAGAGGCGACGTCGTCACCACCCTGCACGTTGATGCCGTAGTTCTGTGAGAAAGCATTCTTGTAGACCTCATCCTTCCAGTCGGTATTGTTGTGATACTGATTGTAATAGTAATAGGAAGGTTCGCTGTTGAGGTAACGCATATTGCTCATTGCCGTGGGGTTTATATGGCCTGACAGCAACTCCGTCGTGTAAAGCCTGTATTCCTCGGCTCCCAGCATCTCTGGCATACGGGGGATTAGCTCGTACCGTCCATTGATGTTGACGTCAATCTTCGTGGCCATCGACTTGTTGCGCTTCGTCTTGATGACGAGCACCCCGTTGGCACCCTTGGCTCCGTAGAGGGCGGTTCCGTTCTTCAGCACTTCTACGCTCTCGATATCATTGACATTGAGGTTCATCAGCAGGTTGTTGTAGTATCCGTCGTGAAGCATGGAGCGCTGGTACTGCATATCCATGACAACATCGTCGAGGACGACAAGCGGCTGTGCATTGGCATTGAGCGAGTTGATACCTTCAATGAGCATGGTGTTGCCCATGCCTGGTATGCCTCCACGTTTCACCATACGCATATCGGCTCCCAACTGCTGGGCTACGAGCGGGTCGATACTCACCTCGGCATTGTTGTCAAAGCGGTTTGCCTCTGCACTGATGAATGCCGAAGTGGTACGTCCGTAAGTCTCCCTGAAGGCATTGCTGTACAGGCTGGCATCGGCTTTCTCGCCATGAATGGCTCGCTGCTGCAGGTTATAGCCATCAACACGAAGCAGCAAGGAGCGCGTGCTGCTGTTCACCTTCAGTTCGTACTGGCCATTCTCATCGGTCATGGTCGTCATACGCTGGTTGTCGTAGGCAGAAACGATGACACCTGCCAGAGGCTTGCCTGTGGCCGCGTCAGTCACGGTACCGCTCACTGTCTTCTTATCCTCCTGTGCTGTCGCTGCAATCGAAACGCAGGCCAAGCATATCGCACAGATTGTCTTATGTATGTTGCTAATCATAATTCTCAATCTTCAATTTTCAATCTTCAATCTTCAATTCGTCTTGGGCGCAGGTAGATGCAGTCAAGCAACATCTCATTAGAGAATTTTGCCCTCTCTGAAGTAGATATGTTGCACTTGATGGTCAGGCTGATTTTGCTAGTACTTTGGTTGTAGTTTGTGGCGGGGAATGAGAATGCCTCGGCCAGCATAACGGTATCAACCTTTTCCGGATTGCTTTGGAACACCGTGCCACCGCAATCGAAAGTGTTCTCTTGGCCATCAGCCTCCACATAGTTAATGGATGCCTTGAACTTACAGGGGCGAATCTTTTTGGGATCAGGATTGCCGAATACCGCCTGTGGCAAGATGATGGCACAAACGTCGTACTTACACGACAACACATTGTCTAAACGGATGGTAATCTCCCAGTTCGAACGTCCCGTGGGAATAATCTGAAGGAAACCATTCTGGGAAACACTGTCGGCAATGAGCCTAATTCCTGAATAGACGCAATCCTTCTCGTCAGTGACATACCATGAAGACTCTGTCTCAGTCCATAGTTCTTTGAAGAAAGTCTGTTCGGGGGTAAAGGGCCACTCTTTGGTCTTGTATAGAATACCATTGCTACATTGCAGCGGTGTCGCACCATAAAGGATGCCATCAGGAGCGAATGGCTTTTGGAATACATGGTATATCGGTCTGCCTGCAACATAGCTCCTACGCCAGCTCAGGTAAGGGACTGATACTAAGGAGTCGTTTGTTGACTTCTGGTCGGTCATGTTGAAGACAGCGTCGTCGAGCAGTGCCCGGTTAGTCCAGTATCGCTGCAAAGAGTCGGCCTTCATGTAGGACTTGTCAAAGACGAAATACTTCGATGTGTTATCCCATGCTTTCTGCCAACCTTCATTGGTAGGAACCACCACCCAGTAGGTGGAGTCCTCAGCATTGAGCAGTCCGATGTTGTCCAGAATGTGGTTATGCTCGTGAACCACCGAGTCGATGTAGACGGGAACACCCTCGATGATACCACTCGACACGGAAGCATCGGGGTCGAACTCATCCCATTCAAACTGACGCAGGTTGCTGCCGATGGCCGACAAGTCAGGCTGGTCACACAGAGCCTCATAGAGATTAAAATCGTATGGAATCGCGTGGGATATCACATGTATCACACCATTCTTTGCCCGCTGGTTGGCAGTAATGACCGGAATGTCCTGAATGGTCGATTTCGTCACGCTCACGGTCTTTCCATTCATCAGGCGCAATGTCTGTGAGCCCTCCTTCATGGACGTGGTCATGCGTGAGAGGTGATTGAATACAAACGACTTCTCAACCATGGAGTCGCCGCGAGCCGTCTCAACAAGCCGCAGAAGGGAGTCCTTGTTGAACGTGCCGTTAATGGGAGCAATCACGGTAAACGCCTGACTGCCGTCAAGCAGTTGGGCAAAACTGACCTCTGTCTTGCGGTGCATACGGAATTTGCGGGTCTGCTCAAGCACCTGACAGAAATCCGACAGTTGGGGGTTGGCCTTCAACTGCTGCCACAAGGTGGCATCGCCGCCATTCTCCAATGCCGGCTCGTAGTGGTCGGTCCAGTCAGAGCAGGCTGTCATTCCAATAACCAATAAACAATAACCAATAACCGTTATTCCATTGGTTACTCTCTTTATAATTGATGGTCTTTTCATTCTTTTTTCATTTTTCATTTTTCACTTTTCATTTAGGCCGCAGGCCGCACTAGTGCCTGTCCTCTCCCTCAGGGCTGCCATATACACTCTTCGGACAGATTTCCAGATAGTTGAAGTTACAGTATTTCTCCGGGTCGTCGAGCACTTGGCGCATACGCAGGTAGTAGGTCTTCTCTGGATCCATGCTCTCCGTTGCCAGCACGCGACGCAGTCCGTGGTTGAAGGAGCGCAGACTGCTACCACTCGAATAGCCTCCCTGATACCAACAGTCCATAGCCTTCAGGAAACCACGGTTGTGCAGGGCCTTGTCTTGCAGTTTCATCTCTTCTTCGGTCTGCGCGCCATCAGCACCATCGGCAACCGAACCTATTTCAGCATCGTAGGCTCCGATACGCATGTCTACGGGGATGCCGCAGGGCACATTGTTCAGATAAGCCTGGATAACGCCACGCTCCTCGTCAGGGGTGTAACCCATTCGGATTTCGTAGGTTCCCTTCTTGGGTACGGGAGGCAGCTTGAAGGTCACGTCGAAACGACCAGTGATAACCACTACGTGTCCCAGATAGGAACGCCACCAGATGTCATTGCCTGTCACACCGACGAAACTCTCATCGCTCATCTCCCAACCCTTCAGATAGCCTTTCTTGAAGCCACGGATGGTATTACCGATTTGGTCCTTGTGGTTACGACCGTCGCAGTTCATGAAGTCGGGACTGAGCACGGCGGGGTCGAAGCGCATACGACAGTTGAAGATGACGTCACGTGTATGGGTGTTGAAGGTCAGAATGTCATCAATATAGTGATAGTAACCATTCAAGGCATTCTGGTCAAAACGTCCAGACTCGGAGGGGGAGAGCACCCTTACTCCACGATTCTCAGGGTCGCCGTAGATATCGTCCTTGTGTCCACGACGGTTGATGAATACACCCTGACTGGCAGGCAAGGCCAGACGTACCAGTGTTCCAGGACACATCGTCTCATAGAAATCCTCGGGGTCGCAGATGTTCGGATTCCAACATTCCTTCGTCAGGTCGGAACCTACCAACTCGTTATAAGAGACGATGCGGTCCAGCAGATGGTAACTCACAAAACGGTTCAGCGGGTTCTTCCTGTGGGTGAAGTCGTCATCATACAGGCCGGCATCCTCAGGATAGGTGGCATCATACACCTCCTTGGCGTAGGCTTTTAGGTCGTCTATCGTGCGGATGTTGTAACGGTGGAACACTGAGTCGGGCTCTACGAAAGCTGTGTATTTGAAATAACGCGTGTTTACCCACAGACAGGTCATGTAGGGATTACCGTTGTTCATGCATCGCTCCTGGGTGCCGTTATACACAGAGTCGGCACTGATGCTATACGTCTCGTCAATATAATAGTGCAGCGAATCTGCCATTCCCGTCAGGCGTAGTGCCTCGCAGAATAGGGTGATGGTGGAGTCCTCCTCCATCTTCTCTGGCAGGAAGTCGGTGCTGGCAGAGATGACGTGGTCGAGCGTATGAACGACACCGTTGGTCACCGAGTCATTGTACTCAAGCATACGAGAATTCTTGTTCACGTAGTAGATGAGGTGGTTGTCATTCACCACATCAGAGTCGCTCGACCATACGATGAAGGCATCCAGCATGTTCATACCTACCGTTCCTTCAGGCACGTCTGAAGTGAAGTAGGCGCCACTGCGCATGATGTGGGTACGGGCAATAGAGTCGCAAATACCCTGGGGTATGCCGTCTACTGAACCATATCCATTGCTCTTGATGAACTGTGAAATAGCGTCGTTCGTGGGTGCAAAAAGCGTGTAGCGGCCGTAGGTGGTCATCATCGAGAAATAGGGCGTGCGTTTCAGCAACGCCGTAAATTCACCGTAACGATCCTCATGAGCCTCCAGGAATGCACCAGCCGTCATCTTCTTAGCGGTGTACATCGTCTCCGGCACATCGTCATTGTCCACGCACGAACCTATTCCAATAAACAATAAACAATAACCAATAACCGTTATTGCATGCCACATTCCCTTTATTATTGATACCTTCCTCATTGTTTCCATATTTTTTATTCACTTTTCATTATTCATTTTTCATTAGGCCGTAGGCCGCATTTATCGGCTGTATTCCTCATCTTCGCCATTCCTGTATGCCGGGTTCTGCTCCAGCAACGGGTTCACCTTCATTTCATTCTTCGAGTAGGGGAAGTAGATGATGTTCGGGTCGGCCATCTTGATGGCGATGGCATTTGCATTTTGCTCGTACTTGCTTTTCACCGCAGCAACGAGATAATTCGTGTTACCGTCACGACGGGAACGGCGTACCAAATCGTACCAGCGCTTTCCCTCGAACATGAACTCGCGGCGACGCTCATCCATCACCAAGTTTGCCATGGCAATCTTAGAGTTGATGTAATCAGAAATCTTCAGCGACTGCTTAAGACTGTTGGCACGTTTGTTCACAATGTCCACCATCTTGAAAGCTGCATCCATGTCACCCTCTAGATTGCGCTCTACAAGTGCTTCAGCCTTGATGAGCAACATGTCACTCAGACGATAGAATATCCAGTGAGCCGTATTGCTACCACGAATCTCCGTCCTCAGTTCCAGATTGTCCTCGCTCGTAACAGACTTGGTCTTATAGCTTACCGAACTGTACACGTATTTACCAATGTTCAGTGTTGAGCCTTCCACCCGGAAGGACTCATAGAATCGTCCGTCAGATGATTTGTAGAGGGCAACCTTGTTCTGGATGACATCAAGCAGACTTGTGCCAAATGTCAGACCATTGGCCCTGAGGCGACCGTTGGGCGTGTTCCTGTTTCCATAGTAATCGCCCACCCATGTGTTCTCCTGATTCTGACGGGAAGAGAAGTAAAGCTCGAAGATGCTTTCGAAGGAGTTTCCCTCGCCAAAGATGGCTTCGTATGCATGGCCTCCATTATCTCCGCTACCATCGGGACACTCAAGAATCATGGGCACCTCGTCGATGAGATCTATCTCAGTGATGTCGCCGACACGCTGTTCCAGTTCGTCATACTGCTGACGCTTGTAGTCGATGGCCATGTCAGCATACTTGATGGCATTATCCCAGTCCTGCTTCCACAGATAGAGGTCGGCTAGCAAGGCCCAGATGGCTACGCGTGTGATACGGCTGGAGTTCACTTCAGGGAATGAATAGCGGCTACCATTAACGCGATCAATTTCGTAGCGGCGTACGGCATCGTTCTTCACGTTCTCCAAATCTGTAATCAGTGAGTCGAGAACGGCATCGAACTTCGTGGCGGGTTGAATGTAGTTCTGCGTGTCATCGATACTAGGCTCACGGGTGTAAGGCACATCGCGGAACGTACGTATCAGATAGAAGTAACACAGGGCGCGCAGGGCAGAAACCTCGGCAACATCGGCCTTCATATCGGCCTCGCTATAGTTAGGGTCGATGGCCTGCACCTTGGGCGCATAATGACAAACGATGTTACACCTGTTGATGCATTCGTAGAGCTTCGACCAGTTGCAATAGGGGTTTGAAGAGAGGATGTTCTCCTTCAGCACCTCACTGACATCGTCTGGTATGTTGGCACCGGCAAAAATGTTGTCGGAACGAAGTTCTCCCCAGATGCCTATGCGTGTCATTGCATCACTGGTCGCCAGAGACTCGTAGCAGCTGTTGCGAACGCTGACAACGTCTGCTTTTTCAGTCCAGTAGTTCTCCAGCACCACTTCGTTCATGGGCAGGATATCGAGGAAGTCGGAACAAGAAGTCTGGCCAATAACCAATAAACAATAACCAATAACCGTTATTCCATTGGTCAGCTTACGTCTCATTGATTGTATGTTCATCTTACTAATGTTTATTGTTTAACGTTTATTGTCAGAACTGAATAGTCACACCTGCGGTGAACGACTTGGCACGGGGAGTCTTGGCACCGTCGGTTACTATGCCATACGAACCGTAACCTACCTCAGGGTCGGCACCAGAGTATTTCGTTATAACGAAAAGGTTATTAGCCGAGAAGTAGAGGCTGAGTTGTGAAAGTCCCCACTTCTTGATAATCTTCGGGTCGAGCGAATAGCTAAGCTGTGAGTAATTCAGGCGGATGAAAGAGCCATCCTCCACAAAACGATCGGAACCGAGGTAGTTGTAACCAGCCTGACGAAGTGCACGTGGGATTTCCGTGATGTCACCCTCTACACGCCAGCGCCAGTTCACGGCACCACTTTGGTTGTTGTTGTCGTACATCTTCTCCACGTCCATTCGTGCGGAGTTGATAATCTTGTTGCCGTAGCGGAAGTTGAACTGGTTGTTCCAGGATAAGCGTCCGAAGTGGAGCTTAAATCCGAAACCGCCGGTAATCTTTGGAAGTGACGAACCCAGATAGACTATGTCCAGTTCGTCAATCTGTCCGTCGTGGTTGATATCCTCATAGATGGCATCGCCGCCTCGGAACACCTTCGACTCGTCCTTGGAACCGGCATAGCAGAACATCATCGGAGTGGTCATGCCATTCTCGTCGACAATAACAACGCCATTCTTATCGCGGGCCACAGGGGCATTGGGGCCGCTCACGCCAGGCACCTCCACGGGACTGTAGTCGCTATACTGGTAGACGCCCTTGTAACGGAATCCGTAAATGGAACCCATGGCGGTGTTCAGCTCCACACGGGTGAGGTAGGAACCGTTTGAGCGATTGAACTCACTGTTCAGCGATGCCAGACAGGTCTCATCCATTGCCGTAATCTCGTTCTTGTTGTTGGCAAAGGTGACGTTGAAGTCGGCCCTGAACTTTCCGGCCCTGATGATGCTGTTTCCGTTGAGGTTGAATTCCCATCCAATGTTTTTCATGTCACCCACATTCTGGTATGCCAGTGTGCTGTAGCCACTGGAGGTGGGAATACCTCTGTTTGCCATCAGCAGATCTGAGGTGTACTGCCAGTAGACTTCGACGTTACCGGTAATACGGTCTTTGAACAATCCGAAGTCCGTACCTATGTTCCACGTCTCTTTCTGTTCCCATTTCAGATTTTTCATCTGGATGTTGGAAGGCGCTGTGCTACCTTCGTTCAGGTATCCATTGCCATTACTATATTTGCTGTAGAACAGTCCTTCGCTGCCAGGCTGTCGGCCCACGATACCCCATCCTGGACGTATGGAGAGCATGGATATGAAGGGCAGGAATTTATTGAACCACGGCTCTTTACTGATGTTCCAGCGCAGTGAGAGTGCCGGGAAGTTACCCCACCGTTGGTCATCACCGAACTTGGTGGAACCGTCTCGGCGAACACTGAAGTCGGCCATGTATCGTCCCTTGTAGGCGTAGTGTACAGAATAGGTGAAATAGATGCTACGCCACTGTCCGCTACCCGTACCTACATTGTTGATGATACCTTCGGCAGCGGTGCTCTGGATGGGTCCGCTGGGCAGTCCGTAGAGTCCTGTGGACTGTGAAGAGGAAGTGCCACTGGTGAGCTGTCCACGGAGCATCATGGAGAGCGAGTGGTCTTTGTTGGTGAAATGGGGTGTATAGGTCAGCGTGTGAGTAGTGGTAACTCCGAGGCTCTTGTTGGAGTTTGCGGACACCTTGTTACTCTCGGAGTCGCTCCATCCCTTGGTGTTGAGAGAGAGCGGCATGTACTGGTCTTGGTAGGTATTAAAAATATTGAACACCACTTTACCCTCGTAGTCCAGTCGTTGGTGCTCCTCGTCAAGTCCGAGCAGACGGTAGTTCAGCTTAAACTCTGGCGTGATGTTGTAGCTAGTCTCCTTGCTTTTTGCCAGAAAGGCGAGAGCTATGGGGTTTTTATGGTTGTCTCGTTGGTCGCTCAGCTCATCTGAAGCTGTGGGCAGCATGGAGTAGTAGTCATCGAGGTCTATGCCAGTGAACGGATCTTGCTCGTAGATAGAGAGGTTAGGCATGCGCACGAGCGCGGTTGAGAGTAGGTCGCCGTTGTTCCTCTTGTTTTTGGTGTAAGTAAGAGAGATATTGGTCTCAATCTTGATACGGTCGGAGACAAAGTAGTCGAGATTGACACGCGAGGTGAAACGGTCGAGCTGTTGCTCGATGATGGAGCCCGTCTCGTGGTCGTAGCCGGCACCAATACGGAAGTGGGCCTTCTCACCACCACCAGTCAGGGCGAGGTAATGGTTCTGTCGCCATCCCACTTTCTTGACCTCTTCCACCCAGTCTGTGTTATTGTTGTACATCTCGTATTCCGGGAAGGAAGGGTCGTAGTTGAGCTCTTTGATGTTGCTGGCATCGTCGCTCATGCGGGGGTTGAAGTATTCCTCCTTGAGCAGCATGGTGTATTCATCACCATTGAGCAAGCGATAGCCATTGGGCTGGTAAGTGGCGGTAAGTCGGAAGCTATAGTTGACGCGCGTCTTGCCACGTACGCCACGCTTTGTCTTGATTTCGATGACACCATTAGAACCTTGCGAACCCCAGATGGCCGTGGCGGCAGCATCCTTCAGCACCGAGATGCTCTCAATGTCTTCGGGGTTGACGTTGAGCAGTTCTGCAAATTTCTCCTCGTTGGCATTGTTGAAGTCGAAGTTGTTGGTATTGGTCTCCCATACGTTGCCGTCGACCACAATGAGGGGCTCACTGCTGCCATTGATACTCGACACACCGCGCAGTCGCATTGACATACCTGAGCCCAGGTTACCGCTGTTAGCCACAATGTCAAGACCAGCGATACGTCCCTGAAGAGCTTCGTCGACAGTGGTCAACGACAGACCTTCAAACTCGGTCATGGAGATGCTTTGCTGGGCCGTCGAGATTTCGTCGATGGGTATGGCGAGGCCCGAGCCCTGAGTCTTTTTCTTGGCCGTGACGGTCACATCCCTTAGCTGGGTGGCGTCCTGCATGCGCACTTTATAGTTGGTCTTGTTGAAGGGCAGGGTGACAGTCTTATAGCCCACGTAGGTGATACGCAGCTTGTTCTTCGGGTTCTTTAGCTTGAAGGAGAAGTTACCGCTCATATCTGTGACAGCCGAGGACACGATACGGTTGGCGGCATCTATCTCCACGACATTGGCTCGCATGACAGGGCCGAACTCATCAGTCACAGTTCCGCTGATGATGTCGCCGGCCTTTTGCGCCACTGCGTGGCTAAAGAATAAAGAACAAATAATAAATAATAAACCTTTCAGTCTTCCGGCGGACAAATCCCTACAGAAAGAACCATCATATCTTATACTCTTCATATCTTCATTATTTATTATTCATTACTATTTAGCGAAGCGCTGTACATCAACGGTTTGTCAATCAGGTGGATGATGGCCGAGGATGTGGTCTGAATCTGTTTGGCCTCGTTAGCCGATTTCGAGTCGTATTGATATTCTCGGGCCATGAGGTTGTAGAGGCCGGAGGAGGTCATCACCCTGGCCAGACGGCTGTTGTACTCAGCACTGCCACGCATGGAGGGGTTGGCGATGACCCAGTCGTCGGTAGCCTTGTCGCAAATGGTCAGCTCGTTGCCATTGAGCCAGGTGTGCAACTGATAGAACCGATGGGTCTTGGCGTCAATGAGGGCGGTCTCATGCTCATCGTCATCGCTGCCGGCACCTATTACCAACGAATTGTCCTGAATGTGGTATTTCAGGAAGTTAACAATCTTCAGTGAGTCGGCTGTAGAACCCTCTTCATCACCTTCTTCCTTGTTAAGCTCTACCTGCTCCCAGGTTGGCAACTTGCCAGTGTCAATCAGCTTCTGGATGCTCTCGTTGGTAGGAATGTATACAGTATAGTGGTAGGTGTTGAAGGGAGACAGGTTGTCGGAAGGAGTTGAATACTGTCTGTCGTGGATGCGCTCCAGCAGTCCGCTGCCCTCGAGCAACTCGCGGAAAAGGGAGAACTCATCATGCTCGGACAGCACGTCGTAGACGCTCTTGCGGGTGGTCATGATGGGTTCTGAACTCAGCACGTATGCCTTGCCATTGCCATCGATGGTCTGGTCGTAGACCTTGGAGATTTCCAGGGACGTGCCGTTGTCTATCTGGTAGCTTCCCGCAACGGTCATACGGTTGTCGCCCGAACGGTTGACACGCAGGATGGTGCCACCCTTCGTCTGATAGAGCTCCCTGCCGTCTTCCACATCGCCGATGACGATGTGGTTGTCGAGGATGTCCTGCAGGCGGTCTTTTATCTGGTCGAAGGTGGCCTTGCCTATAGAGTCGCCAATCTCGCCTGTTTCTGGGTCGTAGTTCCAGATGCTGGCCCATACACGGTTATCAGCCTGTCTGTCTTGTTGGGCAACCTTTGTGGGATCCCAGTGGAAACGGAACAACTGGGTCATGCCCTTGCCGTAAGAGCATGGGTCAATATATTGCAAAAGTGCATTGTTGTCGGGGATAAAGAGGCTATAACGGGCATTGAGTGAGTTCAGGTAGACGTTGTAACGGCACTTCTGGGCTGCCCAATAGAGAATCTTCATTGACTCATTGGTCAAGGCGGGATAGAGCACGCTGACGAACGAAGTGGGCGAATATACCTTATTAGTTAAGTAGACGGCACCATTACAACCGAGCCATACGGAGTCGATGTCGGCGATGTCGACACCCATGGGGTCGTTGGCATCGTTGAGAATACTGCCGAACTTCGATGGGACGGAGATGACAAACGAACTAAGCATGTTATTGTTGATAAGCTCGGCAATAACATCGTTAGGCACATTCTCCCAAGTCTTGTACTGGTCACGAAGGATTTTTCCGACACCGTTCACCCAGTAGTCGTCCAGCGCAGTATTGCTCGGCACCATCATCACGGCCATGTCACGCTGAATATGTGTGTTGCCCGACTGGGCATCACCGGCATAGTATGCGTTCCACTCAGGGTCGAATTTCAGCAAGTCCACAGGTCCGTTGTCGGGCGACTTATTCAGTTCATCTCCTCCCTGAGACTTTTTCGAGAAGAAGCGTTTCTGATACACAGTGTCCACCTTGCGGTCGGGGTACAGGAAGTTATACTGCATGGTCATCGAACCGTCACGGTCGGGGTATAGGTCAGGGTAGGGTGCGCAGAACCGCTCCAGCAGTCGGTTGAACTCGCTGGCATTGCCCTTCATCCTGATAACCTCAGCCATGTTGGGCAGGGGTGTGATTACATCGGCCATCTGATGGATAAAACCATTCGAGCACTTGATGTTGGGGTTCTCCACCTGAACGCCATTGATGCTGGCATCACCGGCCTCACGCTTGATGGTGTTGTTGAAAAGGAATTCGTAATCGCTATTGGTAATACGCTTGTTGACCAGCAGTTTCTCAATGAACTGCACAAGGGTCTTTTCCGTATTGTCCATCATGCACACCATTGGAAGACCTGCATCCTTGAAACACTTCCAATAGGGATTGTCGGGCATTTGTGCCGGCTTAAGGATAGTCACAGAATCAAAGGGAGAACTAGACGCGAAACGACGCATGCTCTCACCCTCGCGAGGTGGATTTCCTTCCACGCTGGCCAAGGAGTTCAGCTGAAGCGAATTGTTCATCATGCTGCCGAAGAGCAGCAGCTTTTTCTGCGACGTGGTCAGGTCGGCATAGCTCTTGGCTCCCCATGTATTATGCTGGAAAAAACGGTTGTAGGCCTCATCATCGGCTACAAAAAGGGTTTTCGAACCAGTCTTGCCCAGTACCTCCCGGTAGCCGAGGTCGTCAATCAGGCGAACGGTGTTCGTGTAGTTTCCCGCCTCTTCGAGCCAGCTATAGATGCTCGCACCCCAGCCTTCAGGAGTGCGCTCGTCTAGGTCGTATTTGTCGCACGACAATAAGCCGCCAACAAGCATCATCGCAAGGACAGCACCATTGAGAAAACGTTTGATTAACATAACGTAAGAGTGAGTTTTTGATTTTGAGATTGCAAAATTATATAATAATAACATATATCATGTTAATCATACGTCCAAATGGTTTTTCAATTTGTTTCAAACACCCCAGCTGTACCCGAATACTAAGGAAAATGATAACGTATTAATGATTCGTACATATAGATTTTTGTTAATTTTTTTGTCATTATGAAAATTTGTCGTACCTTTGCACGCCCAATTTGCTATAAATAATGTATATATGATAAGAAAAGCACTTCTAGCGCTGTCCGTTTGTGCTCCTCTGGTACTCTGTGCCCAGACTTTCGACTTCGACCTCACGAAGCCGCAACCAGTCTATAACGACCAGGACGGATATGGCTACGACGTGCTTCCGGCACCCGATAAGCAGAAACCTGCGGAGCCGTTCTATTTTTCCGTAAAGGTGCCCGATGGCAACTACCGGGTGAAGGTGGTCTTAGGCGGCAAGAAAGGTGGCAACACCACCGTGCGTGCCGAGGGGCGACGGCTGATAATGGACAACATTGTGACTGCAAAGGCAAAGGACGTGCAAGAGGTGGAATTCTCCGTCAACAAACGTTCTACTTTTATCGAAGAGGGAAAGCAAGTGAAGATAAAGGACCGCGAGAAGGTCTATTTTGCTTGGGATGACCGCCTGACACTGGAGTTCAACGGCCCTATGCCCGCCGTGCGTAGCATCCACATAGAGCCTGCCGCCGTGCCTACCATTTACCTCTGCGGAAACTCGACCGTTGTCGACCAGCATTACGAGCCGTGGGCTTCCTGGGGACAGATGATAACTCGCTGGTTCGGCTCCGAAGTGGCCATCAGCAATCACGCTGAAAGTGGTTTGACGGCGCGAACCTTTATCGGTTCCTTCCGTCTGGACAAGATTCTCACCACCCTGAAGAAGGGCGACTATGTCTTTGTGGAGTTTGGCCATAACGACGAGAAAGAGAAGAAACCTGGCGACGGTGCCTGGTATCACTATCAGTATCAGCTGAAGATTTTCGTGGATCAGGTGAGGGCCAAGGGGGCAGAAATCGTATTCCTGACTCCCACGCAGCGCCGTGCTTTCGACAGCGATAATAAAACCATCAAGAATACCCACGGCGACTTCCCCGCTGCTATGAAGATGGTGGCCGAGAAGGAAAACGTGCCCCTCATCGACCTTAACGCCATGACAAAGACATTCTTCGAGACCCTTGGCTTTGAGGACTCGAAGCGGGCTCTCGTGCACTACCCCAAAGAGGCCTATGGCAAGGAGCTGGCCGACAATACCCACTTCAACCCCTACGGCGCTTACGAGGTGGCTAAGTGTGTGGTCATGGGGATGAAGCAGCTTGGACTTCCCATCGTGCGGTACCTCCGCGCTGACTGGCAGGACTTCGACCCAGCTCATCCAGACGACTGGCGAACCTTCCAGTGGGCACCGTCGAAGATAGTGGAGAATGTAAAACCTGACGGGAACTGATTATCTTACAACAACGAATGAAGACGAATTACACGGATTCTTTTCTTCTAACAACGAATGAAGACGAATTACACGGATTCTTTTCTTCTAACAACGAATTACACGAATTAGGACGAATTTTACGAATGGATAATATGGAGCAAGATTATAATATAGATATGTGCTGCGAGCCGGGAACGGCTACAGCAGTTGCCACAGATGAATGGGAGAACTGGGAAGAGCCGGAAATTCCATACGAGGTGGACTTTGGGTATCCGAGAACTGTGGAGGAACTGAAAGCTGATGTAGAAAAAGCTTGGGAAGAACGCAACGACTCATCCAAATGGCTTACGCACGAAGAGTTTTGGGCTAAACTGAAACATGATTTACCATGGCTATAGTCAAGTGGAGAGAAGAAGCTGAACTCAAACTGAAAGAACACCTTGAGTATGCAAGGGAGGAATTCGGAGAAAAGACTGTAAGGAAATGGTTATCTCAAATTGAACACCATGAAGAAAGTCTTTCTAAGTTCCCGACTTCTTATACACCTGTCCGCGAACTGAATGGCTATCCTGTAATGTACAGAGGGTGTACAGTAATGCAGAGATTCAAACTAATATACTATTACGACAAGCCAGATGAAACAGTACATATTGTAACCATTTGGGATATGCGAAGAAATCCTGACACGCAGGTTAAAGAATTTAAAAGGGCAATAATGAAGAGACTCTTTTCCATCATAGCACTGATAGCACTGAGCATGACTGCGATGGCGCAGTCGTGGCCAACTCCGACGACGGAGGCGAAACCCGGTGCACGCTGGTGGTGGCTCGGTTCAGCTGTGGATAAGGAAAACCTTCAGTGGAATCTCGGCGAGTATGCCAAGCACGGCATCGGAGCCGTGGAGATAACACCGATTTATGGCGTACAGGGCAACGAGAAAAACAATATCCCCTACCTCTCCGACAAGTGGATGGAGATGCTGCGCTATACCCAGGACCAGTGCCAGCAGAACAGCATAGAGCTGGATATGGCTACGGGCACAGGCTGGCCCTTCGGAGGTCCTTGGGTGCCGATGGAAGAGAGTGCTTGCCGCGCTATCTTCGTGGAAAAGACCATTGACAGCGATGGAGTTTGGACCACCGTCAATGGAAGCAAAGGACTCCAGCCCGATAATACAGACACCAGCGTCATCGACCTCTCCCTATCTGAGAAGGATGCCAAGAATGCAGCCCTTCATAAGGTGATGCTATACACCGCCGACGGAAAGGCCATCGACGTGACGGATAACGCCAAGGATTGTAAATGGTATATAGATAAATCTCAAATCTCAAATCTCAAATCTCAAACCAGTAAGGTCATCGCCCTATATATTAAATATGGTGTAATGAAGGTGAAGCGTGCTGCCCCAGGCGGCGAGGGTCTTGTCATCGACCACTTCGACCGCAAGGCTGTGGCTAACTACCTTCGTCACATTGAGCAGGCTTTCGAGCGCACCAAGACTCCTTATCCCCACACTTTCTTCAACGACTCGTATGAGGTGGAGGCCGCCACATGGACACCCTCCTTACTTCAGGAGTTTGAGAAGCGTCGCGGATATAAACTGGAGGAACATTTGCCTGAATTGCTAGCAAGCATAACAGGTGACTCTAAATCTCAAAACTCAAACCTCAATTCTCAAGTTCTCAGCGATTATCGCGAGACCCTCGGCGACCTACTCCTGGAGAACTTCACTCAGCAGTGGACGGCATGGGCACATAGCCACGGAGCAATAACAAGGAACCAGGCCCACGGCTCGCCAGCCAACCTCATTGATTGCTATGCCGCCGTGGACATCCCAGAGATTGAGGGCTTCGGTCTCTCCGACCTTGGCATCAAGGGCCTGCGCACCGACCCCGGTAAGACGCGCAAGAACGACTCCGACTACTCCATGTTCAAGTATGCTCCGTCAGCAGCTCATGTCTGCGGCAAGCCCTATACTTCGAGCGAGACCTTCACTTGGCTGACCGAGCACTTCCGTACTAGCCTCTCACAGCTGAAGCCCGACCTCGACCTAATGTTCTGTGCCGGTGTGAATCATATCTTCTTCCATGGCACCTGCTACTCACCCAAGGACGACGAGTGGCCAGGATGGAAGTTCTACGCCTCTATCGACATGAGTCCTACGAACAGCATTTGGCGCGATGCGCCCTACTTCATGCAGTATGTCGAGCGTTGCCAGAGCTTCCTGCAGTGGGGACAGCCCGACAACGACTTCCTCGTGCTCCTGCCCATTCGCGATGCCTGGAAAAAGCCCAACGGCAAGCTGCTCATGCAGTTCAGCATCCACGCCATGGGCAAGCTGATGCCTGAGTTCCGCGACGCCATCCTTGAGATTGACAAGGCCGGCTACGACTGTGACTATATCTCTGAGCGCTTGCTGATGGGTACCACTTACAAAAACGGTATGCTACAAACCGCTGCCGGCACCCGCTACAAAGGTCTCATCGTAGTAGGGCACGCTTCCCAGCGTGCCGACCTCCCGCAGGCCGTCCTTCAGCACATCGACCAGCTGAAAGCTCAGGGTGCCCACATCATGTACGGCATCGATGAAGCCGCAATGGCCAAGGCCGCCAAGCCCGAACCGATGAAAACCCAACTTGGCCTGAAAGCTATCCGCCGCAAGAACGCCAACGGCTACCACTACTTTATCGCCAACCTGACATCACATGACATCTATACAGGAGTCATTTATCAGCAACTTGCCGTTCCATTTAAGGATGCGTTATGGTTCAATCCCCTAAATGGAGAGATAACCCGTGCTAAATTCAAAGACGGGAAAATACAGATAGAACTGCGCAGCGGTGAGTCCATGATATTGCAGACTTTCGACGATGCAGTACCTACAGACTTACCTTATCGGATAATAGCCCCCTACTCTATATGTGAAACCGCAACCGACGGCTTTGTGGAACATGAAATACACAAGGCGATTGACGGTCCGTGGACGCTCTCCTTCACCGAGGAAGCTCCAAAGGTAGACAAGACCTACCAACTCGACAAAATCCAAACTTGGGAGACACTCGACGAACAAACAAAGGTGACCATGGGCACAGGCGTTTATACCACTCATGTCAAGCTCTCCCCAAAAGAAGCAACAGACAACTGGCTCATCGACCTTGGCGATGTACGCGAGAGTGCCCGCGTCTATATCAACAGCCAATTCATCGGTTGTGCATGGTCGGTTCCCTTCATCCTCGACACCAAGCATACACTAAAGGCCGGCGATAATGAACTGCGCATCGAAGTGACCAACCTGCCCGCCAACCGCATTGCCGACCTGGATCGTCGCGGCGTTCAGTGGCGCAAGATGGAGGAAATAAACGTCGTGGACATCAATTACAAGAAAACACTATATGACCAATGGGAACCTATGCCCAGTGGCCTGAACTCACAAGTAAAACTTATCAAAAAATAAAGAACAATGGCAGAAGAAAAAAATCATCACCACCACCATCATCACCATCACAAGGAAGATGATGCAACTCGATTCAAGCGCAAAAGTCTTGCTTCAATTAAACGCTGGAAGATCATCAGAAAATGGGCTTTCCGGGCCTTGTGCCTACTGGCCGTCATCATGGCCGTCCTTGTAGCACTGGTCTACACCATAGGCTGACCCTTCATCTTCTGCATCTGTGCGGCCATCTGGGCCATGCGGGTGCGGTCGATGCCGGAAACCATCTTCATCATTTTCTTCGTCTGGTCGAACTGTTTCATCAGACGGTTCACATCCTCTATCTTCGAGCCGCTGCCACGTGCTATGCGTAGGCGGCGGCTTTGGTTGATGATGTCGGGGTTCTGACGTTCCTTCGGTGTCATGCTCTGGATGATGGCCTCAATCTTCTTGAAGGCGTTCTCGTCGATGTCGATATCCTTGATGGCCTTGCCAACGCCAGGAATCATCGCGGCCAGCTCCTTGATGTTACCCATCTTCTTAATCTGCTGAATCTGGGACATGAAATCGTCGAAGTCGAACTTGTTCTTGCGAATCTTCTTCTCCAGTTCGGCAGCCTGCTTCTCGTCGAACTGCATCTGCGCACGTTCCACAAGGCTCACCACGTCACCCATACCCAGTATACGGTCGGCCA
>Ga0310696_10002411_pt1 | contig 24758 bp, 23 predicted proteins | sample AusTroGonzalo_MG_4_FD_203885 | JGI IMG/M metagenome (GOLD analysis project Ga0310696, IMG submission 203885) | Bovine rumen microbial communities from tropical cattle in Woodstock, Queensland, Australia - Gonzalo_02 (v2) (version 2) | ecosystem: Host-associated > Mammals > Digestive system >...
TATGTTTTTTGCAAATCAATAATGTGAATACTGTCTTTTTTTCCGTAAATATACGGAGCCATTTGCGGATTCCAACGACGAGCGTGGTGTCCGAAGTGTACGCCGGCTTCAACCATTTGGCGTAAAGTAAATGTAGGAATTGTCATATTTATATATCCTTTTTTCCGGTTAAACCTCCGCAGACTTTGGCTTTTTACGGCACCGGAGCGAAAATATCATAGAAGACTTTCCGCCTGTCTGCGTGTGTGTTGTTAAAAAGCCGCACCATTGCGACTTCGGCATACTTTTAGCATATTTTTTGCCGATTGCAAGTGTTTTTTTATATTTGTGAAAGAATCTTTACCGAAAAGTGTGAGATTTTAAAACAGAAAAGCTCCCGAGCGGACAGGAGCTTTGATGCGCCACATAAACAAAAACATCAGCAATGTTTTTTTATACATTCTTCAAGCAGGTTCATTTCGGTTTTGGCAACCGTTTCGCTTTCATCTTCTATTTTTAAACGGATGACCGGTTCGGTGCCTGATTTTCTTACCAAGATTATCCCATGTCCTTGCAAGCGGTTTGCGATATCGGCAATAGTTTGTTTGACTTCCTCTGCTGACATGATTTTTTCGATAATTTCTTTGTTATCAAAACGCAGGTTTCTGGCTTCACTCGGAAATGGCTTAAATACCGGAAAAATCTCGCTTACCTTCTTACCGCTCTCTTTAATGCCGAGGCAGACAATTATTGCGGCATAGAGTGCATCACCGGTTCTGGCGTAGTCGCTTATTACCATGTGGCCGGACTCTTCACCGCCTAAATTAGAGCCTGTTTCACGCATTTTTTCGATAACGTAGCGTTCGCCGACGGCAGATGCATGATGTTCAAGTCCCAATGAGCGGATGTATTTACCCAAACCCAAATTGGAATAAACAGTCGAAACTACGGCATTTCCTTTAAGTAATCCGTGATTATGCAAATAGGTACCCAAATAAGCGATAATCTGGTCTCCGTCCAATCGTTTGCCGTTTTCATCACAAATAATTATGCGATCACCGTCGCCGTCAACCGCTACACCTAAATCAAAACGGTTTTCAACAACGGTTTGTGATAATGTTTCGGTATGTTGCGAACCGCAGTTTTCATTGATGTTATAGCCGTTTGGTGTATCACCCAATGAAATAACGGTCGCTCCTAATTGCTTAAATATCGGAGCTATTATTTTTGCAAAGCTTCCGTTAGCGGCATCAACAGCTATTTTCATACCTTGCAAAGAATCAGCTTTGGCAATTTTCTTAACCTGTATACCATATTCTTTTTGCGGCTCGATAATGTCTTCAATTGTTCCGATATCTTCGTGGTTCTTATTTTCGACCAACGGCTCTTGCATTAATTTTTCGATTAAGGCGGTTTGTTCATCTGAAAATTTATCACCCTCACTGTTGATGAGTTTCAAGCCATTGTCGCGATATGGATTGTGCGAAGCGGTAATCATAATACTCATGTCAACGTTATATTTCGGAGTTAACGTGGTGCAGAGCGGAGTAGGAACAATCCCCATATTTAAAACTTTTATTCCGCGGGAAAGAAAACCGGCGCACAGCGAATTATACAGCATTTGACCGGAAACTCTGGTATCTCGGGCAATTATAACCGCTTTGTGTTCGGTGCAAATATTTTCACTCAAAACAATTGCCAATTTCAAGCAAAAATCAGGAGTTAGCGGATAAGTATTGGCAATTCCTCTGATGCCGTCGGTTCCAAAAAGTTTATCAGACATAATTAAATCTCCTTTGTAAACAGAAAAAGCCGCTATCTGATAGCGGCTTCTGCTTAATTATGATAATTAAAATACGTAGCGTACACCGCCGTAAATTTCATGCGCATGAACATCCATTTTGTGGATTGAACCCATGTCATTGTAACGATATCCGGCATCAACGTTGAAACGATTGGTAACTTTAACCGTTAAACCGCCGCCCAATGTCCAAGTGAAGTTGGTCGGGGTATGATTGAACCAAGCATTGTCATCTTCACAATCTCCTACAAAGTTGCAAGATGTAGAATTAAACTTCAGCTTGGTGAAACCGAGACCTATACCCGCATACGGAGATAACCAATAATATGGAGCAAAATCAATGTAGTTATTCCACATATAAGAATATGATTTAAAGGTTAAATTAGAACTTCCGCCGGTACTGGCAGTACCTTTGCTCCATTTGTTTTTATCACGCCAAACATATTCCAACTCGGTACGCCAGTAGTTATAACGATAACCGATGGCGCCGCTCAACATCAATTTTTTCTTATCCAATTCTTTCATGTGGGCACTGGAACTTTTGGAATAGTTATAGTCAACAACACCGCCTCGAACACCCAAATATATACCATTGCAATCAGCGCTTGCCGTATTGACAACAGCCATGCCTAATACCAAGGCAGACGCAGTTAATAACAATTTTTTCATGAATACTCTCCTTTGTAGTTATTATACGGGGAATATAGCCGATAATGCTTAATATTTGATTAAAAGTTGTTAAAATGCTTAAAAAACGTTGATTTTATATAAAAATGAGTTTACTTTGGCAAGGAAGGCAGTCGGATAGCTGCGTTGCGGAAAGTAAAATCCGTTAATGAGGAAAGTCCGGGCTTCACGGAAACAAGGTACCAGATAACGTCTGGCTGGAGAAATCCACGGGAAAGTGCCGCAGAAAATTACCGCCGAAATATGTTTTCGGTAAGGTTGAAAAGGCGAGGTAAGAGCTCACCGCACGAGCAGTAATGTTTGTGGCAAGGTAAACCCTATCTGATGTAAGACCAAATAAGGAGACTTTTATTTAAAAGTAAGGATAGTTTCCGATCCGCTCCAGAGGTAGGTCGCACCAGTCAAGCGGTGACGCTTGGCGCAGATGAATAGCTATCGCACAACTCTTTACGCTTGCTTGTCGGGAGTAAAGCAAATAGTGTACAGAACTCGGCTTACAGATTGCCTTCATTTTTTTATTGGGAGTTATCGGAGATAAATATGCAACAAAAAACTTTTGGGCGCAGAATCGAAATTAACGGAATCGGGTTACACAGCGGATGTAACAGCAAGTTAGTCATTAATCCGGCGCCAATAAATAACGGTATTGTTTTCGTGCGGTCGGATTTGCCTGAAAATAATGTTTTTCCGGCAACATATTCAACTGTTGTCGATACCAGAAACTGTACGTGTCTCGGTAATTCTTCCAAACAGGTTGTCAGCACCATTGAACACATTATGGCCACTTTATATATTTTGGAAATTGATAATGCCATAATTGAAGTGAATAATCCGGAAGTACCGATTATGGATGGTAGTGCAAAAGTTTTTTACGATATGTTGAAAGATGAAAAACTTGAATATCAAGAGGCCAAGAGTAAATATTTAAAGGTGATAAAACCGGTGGAATTTGCGGATGATAACGGCGGTTATGTGAAACTCGGACCGTCAGAGGGACTGAAAATTAATTTTACCATAGATTTTCCTTCCAAAATAGTAGGGCATCAGGAGTTTTACGGAGTTATAGATAAGAACGTTTTTGCCGATATTATTGCTCCGGCTCGTACTTTTTGCGAAAAATATCAGGTAGATTATTTGCGTTCGATAGGACTGATAAAAGGCGGAAGTTTGGAAAATGCGGTTGTGCTTGACGGAGAAGCGGTCTTAAATGAGGGTGGTTTCAGAATTGAAAACGAATGTGTCAATCATAAGGTTTTGGACTGCATCGGTGATATGTACACCTCAGGATATCGTCTGATTGCCGCCGTTGAAGCATTTCATAGCGGGCATTACCACAATAACGAAGTGCTTAAGAAATTATTTAGCGATAAAAATAACTATCAAATTGTTGAGGATTAACAGATGAAAAAAATATATGCTTTGCTCGGTTTTATTTTACTTTTAACCGCCTGTGCTTCCGGAAAAGAAAATTTTGACGATATGGCCGCCGAGGATTTATATAATGTCTCGTGGGAAAATCTTGAGAAAACCAAGTATGAAAAAGCGGCAACCGGATTTGAAAAGGTTGAAACCGACCATCCGTATTCTCAATGGGCGGTAAAAGCTAAATTAATGAGCGCATATTCATATTACAAAGATGAAAAATATGACGATGCGATTTTGGCATTGGACAGATTTATTAAATACCATCCGGGAAATAAGGATGTGGCGTATGCATACTATTTGAAGGGTATGTGTTATTATGACCAGATAACAACCGCTGATAAAGACCAAAGCGATACTGTTAAAGCGGAAGAAACTTTTAAATTATTGATAGCGCTGTTTCCGGAAAGCAAATACGCCGATGATGCCCGTAATAAAATCAGATTGACCGAAGATTACAGAGCCGGACAGGAGATGAAAGTCGGTCGCTATTATTTACAAGACGGTAATTATTTGTCGGCCATTAATCGTTTTAACGTAGTTTTGGAAGAATATCAGACAACAATCCAAATTGAGGAAGCTCTTTATCGTCAGGTTGAAATTTATGCTATTTTCGGTATGGATAAATATGCCGACGGGTATTATAAGATTCTGCAAAACAACTACCCGAACGGTAAATGGACCGAGAAGGCCGGAAAAATTATGAAGAAATTGGGTAAAAAAGAAGCCAAACAAGCACAAAAAGATGAAGTTAAACCTGAAGTTAAAGCAGAGGATGTGAAAGAAGAAAAAGGATTTTGGAGCAAAACTGCCGACTTTTTATGGCCGTTCGGAAAAAACGAAGCAGAAGATAAAGTTGCGGGGGATAAATAATGCTCAAATCTTTATCAATTAGAAATGTGGTTTTGATTGATAAATTGGATATGGATTTGCAGAGAGGGTTGACTGTTTTAAGCGGAGAAACCGGAGCCGGAAAATCTATATTATTGGACGCACTCGGCTTATTATTGGGTAACCGTGCCGAGGCGGGAATGATACGAAACGGCTGTGATAAGTTGGTTGTAAGCGGTTGTTTCGAAGTTTTTGATAAAAGCGGAAAACTGGAAGAATTATGCAGCGAACATGATTTGGATTTTTCCAGAGATATCGTCATAAGTCGTAGCTTAAATAATGACGGTCGCGGAAAAATTTTTTTCAATGACCAACCGATAACTCAAAAATTGCTGAGGGAAATAGGCGGTTATTTGGTGGAAGTTCACGGGCAATTTGATAACCAGGGATTGCTCAATCCGGATACTCATTTGGAAGTTTTGGATAACTATGGAGGATACAGCCAAGCCTGTGTCAACACTAAAGAGGCATATGTTCGTTACAAACAGGCTCAAAAAGCGTATGCCGAATTGCAAGAAAAAATTACCGAAGCGCAAAAAGAAGAAGAAAGTTTAAGACATTGGGTTAGAGAATTTGAGGTTATTAATCCGCAAGAAGATGAAAAAGAAAAATTGGAAAAGCTCCGCTTTCGATTGATGAACAGCGAAAAGTTATTAGATAATTTTAATCAGGCTCATAATTCTCTGCAAGGGCAGACAATCAGTGTACGCGAATCTTTAAGACAAGCACAAACGGCGATATCCAGAGTCAACGGCATGTGTGACAATAAATATGCCGGTATATATGAATTATTGGATACTGCATTGATTAATGCCGAAGAGGCGGCAGAAGAGATATCTTCGGCATTAAGTGATATTTCTCTTAATCAGCATGATATTAATGAGGTGGAAGAGCGTTTATTTGCCCTGAAAGACTTGGCTCGTAAACATAGGGTGGAGATTGAGGAATTGCCATCGGTATGGCGGAATATGGAAGATAAATTAAATAAGCTGGATAAATCGGCCGTTGATTTATCTGCTTTGAAAAAGGCGGCAGCCGATGCGAAGGATAATTATTTGCTTAAGGCCGAATTGTTGCATGAAGAACGTGTTGCCGCGGCTATACGTCTTGATGAAAAGATGCAAGCGGAATTACCGTCTTTGAAAATGGAAAAAGCACGTTTTGTTACGGAGATAACTCCTAAAGCTGAAGAAAATTGGGACGATAAAGGTATTGATAATGTTTGCTTTATGATTTCCACCAATGTCGGAACTCCGTTGTCTGGATTAAATAAAATTGCTTCAGGTGGCGAACTGGCGCGTTTAATGTTAGCCTTAAAGGTTAATTTAGGGGAAAGTTCAAAAATCGAGACTATGGTTTTTGATGAAGTTGACAGCGGTATAGGCGGGGCGGTGGCTCAAGCTGTGGGTGAAAAATTAGCCAAACTGGGCAAGAGCATGCAGATTTTGGTAGTAACTCATTCTCCGCAAGTAGCCGCCTGCAGTACCAATCATTACAAAGTTTCAAAGCAGGTGCGGGGAGAAAATACGCTGACAACCGTACAGATGTTAAATGATGATGAAAAACGGGAAGAAATAGCGCGAATGTTAGCCGGTGAGGTAATCAGTGATGAGGCCAGAGCCGCCGCCAAAGTTTTAATCGGAGCCTGATATGGCAAGCATTAAACATGGTATAGAAGTAATCAAAAATTATGTAAAAATAGCTCCGGTTAATCCCGGAGTGTATCGTATGATTGATATAAACGATAAAGTTTTATATGTCGGTAAAGCTAAAAGTATTAAAAAGCGTATTGTTGCTTATACTCATTTCGATAAACTGCCGGATCATATCAAAAGAATGGTATCTGAAGTCGAAAGAATGGAATTTATTATCGTTGAAAACGAAGCCAAGGCCTTACTGATGGAAAATGATTTAATTAAAAAATTGGCTCCGAAATATAATATTTTACTTAAAGATGATAAAACTTTTCCGCATTTGATGATAAATCCGCAAGAAGATTTTCCGGCTTTGCGTAAAAGCAGAGGCAGCAGAAAAGATAAAACCAAATATTTTGGTCCGTTTGCCAGTGCCTCGGCTGTCAACAGTGTTATGGATGTTGTGCAAAAGGCTTTTAGATTGCGCTCATGCAGTGATAATATGTTTTATCACCGTAATCGACCATGTATGCTGTACCAAATCAAGCGTTGCAGTGCTCCTTGCGTTGGGAAAATAGATAAAGACGAATATCGGCTTTTAGTGCGTGATGTAATAGATTTTTTAGAGGGTAAAAATACATCACTAAAAGAAAAGTGGTCGGCTCAGATGCAAAAGGCCAGTGATGAAAACGATTTTGAGACGGCATTGATTTTACGCGACAGAATTAAGGCTTTGAGCAGTATTCAAAGCGGATATAATGTGGAATATGTCGATATTAAGTCGGCAGATATAATTGCGGTAGTGAAGAATAAAAGTATGGTTTGCATTCAGGTATTCTTTATCCGTTCGGGACAGAACTGCGGTAATATTCCTTATTTTCCACAGCAAGCTTCCGAAATGAGCGAAGCCGAAATTTTGGAAGGATTTATCAGTACTTTTTATGCGGAACATCTGCCTCCGAAAGAAATTTTGATATCGCACAAAATTGATAATTCTGAATTTTTGCAAAAGGCAATCGGTGCCGAAATTCGACATTATCAAAAAGGTAATAAACACGCTCTTACCGAGATGGCTTTGGAAAATGCCGAAGCCGCGATAGAACGCAAATTGGCATTAAGTGCTACCACGGCGGAAAATCTGCGCCTTATGCAAGAATATTTTAAATTACCTCGAATTCCGCAACGCATTGAAGTATATGATAATTCTCATAATCAGGGGAGCTATGCGGTCGGGGCAATGATTGTGGCCAATGCCGATGGATTTGATAAAAAATCATATCGCAAATTTAACATAAAATATACCGAAAATACCAATGATGATTTTGCGATGATGAAGGAAGTTTTAATCAGACGCTTTGAAAATATGACAACGGATAATCGTCCCGATGTAATTTTACTGGACGGCGGTTTGGGACAATTACATGCCGTTCATGAAGCTTTGGCGGACTATGATTTAAGCGGAATTACGATTATTGCCATTTCCAAAGGACCGGAACGTAATGCCGGACGGGAATTTTATCATATTTTGGGTCACGAAAGTTTTTCTTTACCCTTCCGCTCGGCAATAGCATTTTATATGCAAAATATTCGCGATGAAGCACACCGTTTTGCTATCGGAACACACCGGAAAAAACGTGCCAAATCGATGTTTAAATCGCAAGTGAGTGAAATCGAGGGAATAGGAGCCAAGCGCAAGCGTGATTTACTTAATTTCTTCGGTTCGGCAGAACAAATAAAAGCTGCTTCGATTTCCGATTTGACCAAGGTTTCGGGAATAAGTAAAAAAACGGCGGAAAAAATATATAATTACTTTCATAATTAGAAAAAAATGTTTATAATCCCTCTGTAATGACGTTATTTACAATTAAAAGGGAGAGACTCTCGTGTATAATTTACCTAATATTTTGACACTTTCGCGAATTGCGGTGATACCGCTTATTTTCGTGTCTATTTACTTTACTTCTTTTGAATGGGCAATGTTTGCCGGTATTTTGTTTGTTGCCGCTTCCATAACCGATTATTTGGACGGATATTTGGCTCGTGCCCGTAATGAAACTTCCGCTTTCGGACGTTTGCTTGACCCGATAGCCGATAAGTTATTGGTAGCGACGGCTTTGGTTGTGATACTCGTTAAACCTGGAATGTACGGATGCAGTTTTACGGTGTTGCCGGCTTTCGTTATATTATGCCGTGAGATTTTAGTTTCCGGATTGCGGGAATTTTTACGTGAAGTTAATGTTGGTCTGCCGGTTACCAGATTAGCTAAATGGAAAACCGGATTTCAAATGACAGCCCTGGCTATGATGTTATTCAGAGATTTGTGGATAGGTTGGGGCGTATTAGGTGAAATACTTCTTTGGATTGCCGCTATCCTGACTTTTATAACCGGATATCAGTATTATCAGAAGAGTCTTGATTATGTTAAATTTGAGGAAGCAAAAAAAGTTACGGTTTCCGTTGTTGCGGAAAAAGCGGTAAAACCGGCAAAGAAAACAACGACAACCAAGACTGCAACCCAAAAGAAAAAGACAACTTCGAATACTGTTGCCGCCAAGAAAAAGACAACTCGTAAAAAATTAAAGAAAGCATAACTCAGAGGTTATTTATGCTTAAAGATTTGCCGCATATATTGGTAGTTGACGATGATTTGCGCTTGCGCAGTCTGTTAAGCCGTTATTTGCGCGAAAACGGATTTGCTGTAAGCTCGGCGTGTGATGCCGATAATGCCCGTATGTTTTTATCGATGTATAAGTTTGACATGCTTATAGTAGATGTAATGATGCCAAATGAGAGCGGAGTTGAATTTTTGCAAAAGTTGCGTCAGGAAAGTGATGTTCCGGCAATGTTATTGACGGCTATGGGAGAAACGCAAGACCGCATCAGCGGGTTGGAAGCCGGTGCGGATGATTATTTACCCAAGCCTTTTGAACCTAAAGAATTGGTTTTGCGCATTAATAATATCTTACGTCGAGTTCCTGCCGACAAAGCGTCGGCTGATGTTTTGAGTTTGGGTGATTATTCGTATAACCTGAGCACTAAAGAATTGCGTCATAAAGTGTCGGGAATTATTCATATTACGCCGGTAGAACAACAAATATTGAATATTTTAGGGCAAAAGGCCGGACAGATTTTTACCAGAGAAAAGTTGGCCGAACTTTTGGGGGCCGAACAAAGTCCACGCTCGATAGACGTTCAGATTACACGTCTTCGTAAAAAAATTGAATCGGATTCAAAAAATCCGCGCTATTTGCAAACAGTGCGCGGGAAGGGTTATATGTTACTAACAGAATAGGAGTATGATATGCATATTAGTTTTCCACAAAAAATTAACAGCTTTTTATCTTGGGCAAAACGTAAGATTATGCCTAAAACCTTGTTTTTCAGAACAATGTTGTTGATTTTTGTTCCGTTGATTGTAGTGCAGGTGGTTTCAATTTATGCCTTTTTTGACGGTAACTGGAAACGCGTGGGAAGCAAGTTATCGGAAAATTTGGCTTCAAATATGGCTTTTGTAATTAAGATGCATAATGATGGCGATAATTTCCAAAAGGTTAAGCAATTAGCTTCGGATTTGTATAATATGGATGTTTCTTTTTATGATAACGAAAGTAAACATTCCGTATGGCGTGAAAATAAAAAACATACTCAATTTGTTACCGCATTCTTGTCACATGCATTGGAAGCACGCTTCCCGCAGGCAGATACCGAAATATTTTTGACTCAACATCATACTAACTTGAATATTTTGATTGATACTCAAGACGGTCTTTATGTGTTTAATACTCCGGTTAAAAATATATTCAGTTCGTCTATATTCGGGTTTGTATTGTGGATGATCGGTACTTCTTTGTTGCTGTTTGTGGTGGCGGCTTTGTTCTTACGCGTTCAGGTTCGCTCAATAGCACAACTGGCAACAGCTGCCGAGGATTTCGGTAAAGGTATCAATACTAAATTTAAACCTTACGGTTCGGTGGAAGTTCGTCGTGCCGGTTTGGCCTTTACCAAGATGAAAGAGCGTATTTTACGACAAATTTCGGAGAGAACGCAAATGTTGGCCGGGGTATCACATGACTTACGTACCCCGTTAACCAGAATGAAACTGCAAATGGCAATGTTGCCGGATTCCAAAGAAAATCAGGAATTTTTGCAAGATATCGATGAAATGGAAAAGATGCTTGATGGTTACTTATCGTTTGTCAGCGGTGAGGGCGGGGAGAAACCTACCTTCGTTGATATTAATGAAATGGTATCTTCTATCATCAATAAATATCGTAAGAATTCCAACGCCATGATACGTTATTCGACCAATTATGACGTGAGTGCGGTTCAGGGACGTGAACAAGCCCTGCGTCGAGCCATTACAAACGTTATCGAAAACGCCTTTCATTACGGTAAAAATATTGCCGTTAAATTGGAGAGCGACAGCAAGCGTTTGGAATTGAGTATTGACGATGACGGTCCGGGAATTCCGGAAGATAAGCGTGATGACGTCTTTAAGGCATTTTACCGCGTTGAAGGTTCGCGTAATAAAGAAACCGGCGGTGTCGGTTTAGGTTTGGCTATTGCTAAAGACGTGATTGTTTCGCACGGCGGAAGTATTCAGTTATCAGACAGTGAATTAGGAGGCTTGAGGGTACTCATCAGCCTTCCCTTATAGTCAGTTCAGCAAGTATATTCGCCGAAGTTCTTATTCTTGGTAAGATGGCACATCTGAGTGGAAGTTGCTTATAAATTTTTGCCGCGTGAACTGGTTATGTTCTAAGAGATATATAAAAAACTCTTGACTTATAGTTAACTCTAATTGATACAATAACAGTTCAAGAGAGGATAAAAATGTTCATGTGGATGATGATTATGTACACGACGCTTGCACTGACCGGAGCAGCTTTGGTGTATTTAAGTGACAGAGTAAGCCGTTTCGGTTTTATGACCGAACTGGTGCAAAAGGGGCGTAACGCACAGGTGGCGGCTGGAGCCGTAATTGTTTTTGCTTTATTTGTGCTTGTCGGCTTGGTGCTAAACTTTATGAATGCCATTATCTGCGCTATTTATTTTGCTTTATCTTGGTTAATAAGTGATTTATTGTTTGGGATTATATCTAAAATTCGCCGTAAAAAATTTGCTAAATATTATGCCGGCGGGGTAGCTGTATTGTTGGCAATTTCCGCGCTGATTTTAGGTTGGTATCAGGACCATCATGTTTGGAAAACCGAATATACTTCAACCACAGATAAGAACGTTAAAGATATCAAGGTGCTGATGTTTGCGGATTCTCATATTAACACGACTTTCGACGGCGGCGGTTTTGCGCATCATGTTGAAAGCATGCAGGCGCAGAATCCGGATATAGTAATTGTGGCCGGAGATTTCGTTGATGACGGTACCGATAAAGAAAATATGGTTTCAGCCGTCCAAGCTCTGGGAAAAATGAAAACAACTTACGGCGTATATTTTGTATTCGGTAATCATGATAAAGGATATTACGGACCGGAACGCCGCGGTTTCAGTGCGGTTGAATTAGTAAAGGAATTGGAAAATAACGGTATTAAAGTTTTGCGTGATGAGACCGTACTTCTGGATGATATGTTTTATATTATCGGACGCAAGGATTATTCGGAAATCAGAGAACGCGGTGGCAGGCGTGCTTCTATGGAGGAGCTTGTAAGGAATTTGGATAAGAGCAAATATATAATTGTTGCCGACCATCAACCGGCTGATTATGAAAATCAAGCTAAATCAAAGGTTGATTTGGTGCTTTCGGGCCATACGCATGGCGGACAACTTTTTCCGTTTAATTATGTCGGCAAATGGATAGGCGCTAATGATGCGATTTATGGTTTGGAAAAACGCGGCAATACCGATTTTATTGTAACTTCGGGGATTTCGGATTGGGCAATCAAATTTAAAACCGGTACCAAATCGGAATATGTGGTGATAAACGTAGAAAAGAAATAAATTTGCCGTTAAATGTCATATTCCTTCAGAGGGCGCGCAATTGATTTTTGCGTTGCCTTAATGATTTTCTTTCCTACCTCTTGCAATTTTGAATCCGGTTGTTGCGTCATTTTCTGTCCCAGTGTACGCAGGTTGGCAAAGACAAACATGTCTTGACTGTGAAGTGCCGTCCGATTGGTGGCAAGCGAAACGATTTCTTCGGCTTTTTTATCATTATATAACATATTATATGTTCGGATACCGTCTATGCCGGAGTTCTCCAAAATCGTCTTAAAGTAGTCTTCATAAGAATAATCTCTGTTTAATTTCTTTTTGCTCAGCAAGGAAGCTACGACGTATGCTTGTTGTTGAGGATTATAAGTATTAATATATTCATTGACTAAAGTTTTATACGGGTCATTCTGTCCTGTTTCATTATCTACAAACATTTCTAACTTGCCGATATTATTTCCCTTGCATACATTTTCCAACAATAAACAAAAAGTTTCCGCGCGTTTTTGCGGGGAAATACAAGTCAGATCATCATGAATCTCTTTTAAGGTATCTTCCTTAATAAGTGATACGGTTTTCAACGGTTCATTTCTTCTGGTAAAATCATTATACCAATATTTGCCATCAGAACATTCATAGCAGAACGGCTCAAGTTTATCACTGATTAAATATTGTACGGTTTTGATGGCTTGTTCTTCTTTTAAGAGGCATTCGGTAACTAAAACTTCCAGACGAACCTGTTTGGTTTCTTGATTGTTATGTTGAGCAAACGATTGCAAAATCGGAATGTTTCGTTCTTTCAGTTGCAGTTTATCTTTGATGTTACTTAACAAAGGTAAGACATCGGCATTATGAAGTCGGTTGTTTAATTTATCCAAATTCTTGCTTAAGTCGGCCGCATATCGGTCGGTACCGTTATCCGGACCGTATTGTTCAAGTAAACTGTCGGCGTACCAGTTTTGTAATTGCCGGCGGTACTCTGGAGATAAAAAACGATTTTTATGCCATAATAACTCCTCGATATTTTCGCGAAAAGTTTGCGGTTTTTCTTGTTTTTTCATGCTGTTTAAACGTTGCATCATTTTTTCTTCAAGCAAAGGAGTATATTTCTCCATATACCAGTCAGCATTCGTGCATTCTTCAAAGGCAGATTGCGATAAAGCATTATGTATTTTGAAAAGGACTTTGTAATTTTGGGATAAAATTCTTTCAGCTAAAATACGCTTAGCTAATTCGACAAGATTATCGCTTTCTATATACAATAAGTCGGCACTCAGTAATTTTTGTTTAAATTCTCCGGTTGGCAGATCAGATCTGGTGATATCTGAATTGCATTGTTCGCTTCTTTTATCCGTTTTTTCGATGCCGAGTTTTTTCCTTAACATTTCGCGTCGCAGAGTGACATCAAAGGGAGCTTCCGTATAATCAGGTCGTATTTGTTTGGTAAATTGATTGTCAACTTTAGGACTTTCAAGATCATCAAGATAAGCTATGGCTCGTTTAATGATTAAATATCTGATTTTATTTTGCGGATGCTCATCGGTATTTTCCATACGAGTCAGTTCACTGTTCCAATCATTACGAAAATCGGAAATATCATATCCGGCACGTTTACACAATATCATACCGTAGACATCGGCATACGTTTCATCTTCTTTATTGCGCTTAAATCCGTATAACTGGAAATATGCGAGATGAGCCAACTCATGAGCAATGGTCGGAACGGCTTTTTTAGGGTCGCTGACATAATCCGGATTGAGCTCGATTAATCTCTTTTTTATGTCAACCGAGCCATTGTCAACGCTGTCGGTGACTTTAAGTTTTATCGGCATGTGGCGTAACACATCACTTTGTTGTTGCAGTTTCTTCATAATTGCTTGATAAGATTGTTTCATGGTAATCACTCCCGATAAACCTTTTCTACTACCGCCATAATACCATATTTGACAGAAAAGTAAAGTTTTTTATATTTTTTGGAAAAATCTTCAATAGCTCGTTAGGGAAGGGATATTCTGAAAACAAAAAAAACACCCGCGAAGGGTGTTTCTTTTTTATTGGCAGGGGCAGAACGACTCGAACGCTCGACACTCGGTTTTGGAGACCGATGCTCTACCAACTGAGCTATACCCCTAACGTACCTGATACTTAATACACGCTTATTTTTCAGAAATCAAGTATTTTTTTTGAGTTGGTACACTTTTACATAAACGGCAACGGATAGATTGTGCCACCGTCTTTTATCAGTTTACCTTGTTTACGTTCGATTTTATATTCCGAATCAGCTCCGATGTTACGGTCATATATTTCGCCGTAGTTACCTACGGTTCTTAAGGCATCTGCCAACCATAAAGGACGTAATCCCAAATTTTGCCACAACACCGGATTATCTCCCATTAAGTTGCGAATTTCCGGATTGTTATGAGCTGTGAAAAAGCTGACGTTCTGACCGTTGATATCATATTGTTCGGCCAATAAAAGAGCATTCAATATCCATTTAATTGCCAATCGTAATTCTTCGTTATAAGAACGTACCAAAGCATAAATCGGCGTAACGGCAATTTGGTCAGGATAGATTTTGGCTTTTGTTTTAGTCATATTTTGTTTGATGCCGGTTAAAATCAGGGCACTGGCCGTCATCATTTGGCAACGCTTTAACAAAAATGCCTCTTGGGCTTTTTCCAGACTGCTGAATGTCAGATAGGTTGCATTTAAATTATGCTTCAGATTGAATTTTTCAAAGTTACGATAGTAGTCGGAATTGGCTGATATACAAATCTTTTTACCGCGATAGTATTCAGGTTCTTTCTCTTCATCATCTACCATCAAAAGTTGTTGATCATAATAAAGCAAACCGGCATCTTCGACATTTGCGTTAACTTCGCTGATACTCTTCATTGGGGTACTGCTCAACATGACGTCTATCTGGTCATTGGCCAATGCTTTAAAAACATTTTCGGATGCTACGTTAACCATTTCTATTTTAGTCGCATCACCCAGGATGGCGATGGCAAATGACTTACAAATATCCGCATCGATACCGTGCCAATCACCGCTTTCAAAATACGCAAACGATTTAAGTTCCGTATTGGTACCGCAACGTATTTTACCTTGCTTTCGAATACGATCCAGGTAACCGTCGAGAATAGCAGGTTTAACCGGTGTAGGGGTTTGAACCGGGACAGATACGGCTACCGGTATCGGTTGCGGTTGAAATTGCAAGGGCGCCTGAAGAGGACGCTGAAATTGAACTTGAAACGGTAAAGGAGTTGGCCTCGGAGCCATTGCCGGCATCATTCGCGGGGCCGCATTAGAATTGATATAATATCCTTGAGGTTGCACAGCCTTAACCGGTGCCGGTTTTACAACTCCTGCATTGGCAATAGGTTCAACCGAATATGTTACGTTGTTGATGCTGATGTAAGGAGATTGCTGAGCCGCGGCAATCGAAATTGTAAACGCGCAAAATAAAGTAGAAAATGTTAAAAGTACTTTCATTTTTAAACCATTGTGCTAAAATAAATTAAACTTGAAGTTATTTTATAGGTTTTACAATGAAATTAAAATGTTTTTTACAACTTATCATACTGTTTTTATTATCCTTTGCTTGCAGTAATATATGCAGAGCCGAAAGTATACAGGTACAAGAAGCACAAAACTGGGCTGAAAGCAAAGGTCAGGAAATACTGGGTATATTAACCGCTGAAGCCGACGAGGATAAGTTTATTAAGCTTGATGAAATAATTGATAATGATGTTGATTTGGACTATGCCGCACGCTATGTGGTCGGTAAGTATTGGAGACTGATGACCGATGAACAGAAAAAAACATATTTACCGCTATTTCGCAGGTATACCAAAGGGTTGTATAAATCGTATTCGGTCGATTTGAAAAAAGGTGATGTCGATTTCAGCGTAGATAAGGCACTACCGACCAAAGTGGGAGCAGATGTTTTTTGTACGGTTAAAATCAACGCGGTTGAACAAAAGGTAGATGATGATTCCAAAGGAGGCGTTAAGGCAATATTTTCCTTGGCAAAAGTTGACGGTCGCATTAAGGTTAGAGACTTAAAAATTGAGGAAAGCAGCTTATTACGCGCGTATCGTGAACGTTTTTATAAAATGATACATGAAGATAACGAGGATGAAATTGACTGGTTCTTGGAAAGTCTTGAAGAGATTGTTCAAGACAACGAATAACTCGTTTTAATTCTTATTTTTGTAAAGAATGCTGTAACAAATAGGCATTATATGTATTTTGCAATAACATCGCTACCGTCATCGGCCCGACACCTCCCGGAACCGGAGTAATAGCCGAAGCCTTTTCCTTTACATCTTCAAAATCAATATCTCCGCACAATTTACCGTTTTCACGATTTATGCCTACATCAATTAAAACGGCCCCGTCTTTTATCCAATCTTTTTTCACCAGATTTGCTACACCACAAGCTGCTACCAGAATATCTGCTTTGGTCGTCAATTCTTTTATATTTCGGGTATGAATATGGGTAATCGTAACCGTGCATTCCTGATTGAGCAACAGCGTAGCCAACGGGCGTCCGACAATCAAAGAAGCTCCGATTAACACGGCATTTTTACCGCTCAGATTCATTGATAATGTTTGCAGCATCGTCATAATTCCGAGCGGGGTAGCGGCAATAAAATAAGGTTTTTCGTTATTTTGAAGCAGACCGGTGTTATACGGATGGAAACCGTCTACATCCTTTTGCGGAGCGATGCGATTAATAATTTCTCCGGTGTTGAGATGTTCCGGCAACGGGAGCTGAACAATGATGCCGTTGATTTCCGCATCACTATTGCAATCATCAATCAATTTAAGCACGTTTTCCTGAGTTGTGTTTTCCGGCAAGTGAAACAGCTGAGCACATATACCGACTTGTTCTGATGATTTTTGTTTGTTTCGCACATATATACGACTGGCTTCGTCATCGCCGACCAGAATTATTGCCAACTTAGGTAAAATTGCCGATTCGGAGATGTTTTTCCCGATATTTTTCAAAATCTGATTTGCTATTTGTCTGCCGTTAATAATTTGTGCCGTCATTATTCTGCATTCTCCGCTAATTTATATATTTCATTTTGAGAAATTGAAGTTTCTATGTATATTTTCTTATAGTGTTCGGTTGCTCCGCCGATGATATCAATATTGCTCTTGGCCAGATTCAAACTCTTAGCCAACAACTTGATAAGTTCTTCATTGGCTTTTCCTTTTTCCGGAACACTGCGAACGTAGGCCTTAAGATATTGAATTCCGTTGGCATCCGCGACAAAACCTTTAAATCCGCAAAAAGATGCATTCGGCGTTAGTTTTATCCTTATGATATAACCGGATTTATAAGGTTCATAAAATGTCATATTACATATACTGTTCAATCCAACGACTCAAGTGGGTAACGAAAGAGCTTATGAATATAATAACCAAAAGCAATACGTATGGTGATATATCATATCCGGAAATAGGCGGGACTTTCTGTCTGATTTTAGCATAAACAGGCTCGGTAAGAGCTTTCAATATTTGCATAAACTTTTCAGAATACTTGTTGTGTACCGACATAATTTTGTAGCGTATCATCCAATACAAGATAATATCGACGGCAACTACCTTAAAATATAAGTTAATCAGCACCCCGAGTATATCTAAAAAAGGCATTAAAATCAAACCGATAATTCCCATAGTTTTAATCTCCTTGTAAACTTTCTTCGTTGGTATCCGAGTTCTCTTTAGATTGTTCTAGCATAATAAAACGGCGACTGTCAAATCTTCTTTTATCGTAAGCCCCACGTAATTGTGCAATTCTTGCCTCTATAGAATCGTCAGGTGATGCCGCATCGGCAACAGGGGCAGAACCTACATTAACAAAGTCGCTCGCATTGTTTTTAAGGACAGGTATTTCTTTGCGCAATTGCAGAAGCATCAGTCGCTTTAACCAATTTATATAGTGGAAAGCATCATCCAAATCGCTATCATCCTCATGATCTATATTTAAGCTTTCACGCTCTCGCGGACTGAAATTATAGTCGTACCCCAAGCTTTGCAACGATTTCAACATCCGATATATAGGTCTTGCCTGTTCAAATTCTTCTCTGCCGACTTCTACTTCAACTTCATCTCTGGTATAGCCTTCTATCAAGTCCTGAAATTCTCGCAAACGAATGATATTCAATTTTAATTCATGCATTTTCTCCGCATTATACTGTCCACCGGCTTGGCGCAGAGCATAAGCGGCAAATAAATCGAACTCACAACGAGCAGCGTTTGCCAAGAAATCACGTCGTTCCTGAGCATCTTCATCTGTAATATATCCGTCATTCATGTGCTTTATGATGTTGGCAACATTCTCAATGGTTTTATCGAATGTTTCCTGAGGTGAACCGGTTATACAAAGAGCGATAAGGGCATTGGCAATTAAATCCATTATTTGTTTCTTATTGTACGATTCATCTTCAAACTCAACCGTATAATCATCGGGCGCCAAAATAACTTCACGTAAAATCGTGCGGGCATTTTCCATATCTACTTGCGGAAAGCTGTTGCATACCGCGTCATATAAAGTGGAAAAATATGTACAATTTTCATAACGTCCCATTATTTTTCCTCAAAGATGTATTTAGCTTGTTCCAACCATATGATGCGGTCTATAACCCAATTACTGATTTGCTCTATTTTTTCCATTTCAATGCCGAGAGCAATGCCGACTTTACCGATAAACAGCGTTTCTTCATCCGAAAGCAGGTTATCAACGTGAGAAAGCATACACATTTCTTTAATCAATTCTAAGGCAAGGTGGCGATCTTTAATAACTTTGACTTTCTTCAAAATATCGCCTTCTTCCATCGGAATGAACAAATCTTCAATGTTAGTCAGCTTGTGTGTCAAAGCAGCTTCCTTTATAAAAGCAATTTCCGATTCATCGGTGTGACCGTCGGAAGCGGATAAATGTATTAAAACCTGGAAGAATGCTTCTTTTTCTTTTTTACTGGCCTTATTCAAATAAGACGGGACAATATTACTGATATCGGACATATTCTCCTCCAATTAATGTTTTACCCGTATACTATATAATCTTCATTTATTTTGCAACATAAAAACTTTTAATGATAGAACTTTTACCGATTTTGCGGTCAGGAATGCCTGTTGTTGCATATAAAGAGGTTGCAGCGGTTAAGGGCAAAGGTGTTTATACTTTGGAATAAAATAAAAATGTGTTGAAAAAAAATAATGTTTGGCGTAGATAATAGGTAAAGTGTTTAATTTATTGGTGGAAGTTTTTAAGTGGCTGAAAAATATTATATTAAAACATTCGGTTGTCAGATGAATGTTTACGATTCTTCTCGTATTGCCGATATGCTGAAAAATGAGGGTTATACGGAAACTCTGAAGCAGAATGAGGCAGATATTGTCATTTTTAATACCTGTCATATCAGAGAAAAAGCGTCGGAAAAACTGTTTTCGGATTTAGGGCGCGCCCATCTCATACAATTGGAACGTGAAGAAAACGGAAAAAAGACAATTATCGGAGTAGTAGGTTGCGTGGTGCAAGCAGAAGATGAGCAGATTTTTAATCGAGCTCCGTTTGTGGATTTTGCGGTAGGACCGTTGATGTATCATACAATTCCGGAAATTTTGAAGAAGATAAAAACACAAAAAGAGCATCAATGCGAAATCAAAACCGATTTTCCGGCAATCAGTAAGTTTGACTTTTTACCGGAAAATACCGCTAAAGGTGCGTGTTCATATTTGGCAATTCAAGAAGGATGCAATAATTTTTGCACCTATTGTGTGGTGCCTTATACTCGCGGTGCCGAATATTCTCGTCCGATAGCCGACGTTTTGAAAGAAGCTCGTCGTTTGGTGGCAACCGGTACTTTGGAAATAAATTTACTCGGTCAGAATGTTAACTCTTATCATGGTGAAGATGATAGCGGTAAAGAACGCGATTTGGCATACTTATTGCATAAGATAGCCGAAATAGACGGCTTAAAGCGTATTCGCTATACTACGTCTTATCCGGCCGATATGAGCGATGATTTGATAGCTTGTCATAGAGATATCGATACTTTGATGCCGTATTTACATTTGCCGATTCAGTCCGGTTCCGATAAAATTCTAAAAGCCATGAACAGGAGACACGATTCTTCCGGATATTTGAGAGTAATAGAAAAACTCAAAATAGCCAATCCGAATATAGGTATGTCTTCCGACTTTATCGTCGGATTTCCGGGAGAAACCGATGCAGATTTTCAAAAGACTTTGGATATTGTAAATAAGGTACGTTATATTCAGGCTTTTTCGTTTAAATACAGTCGCCGACCGGGGACACCGGCTGCCGTCATGGATAATCAGGTTGAAGAAAAAGTGAAAAAGGAGCGTCTTGAAATATTACAAACTCTGCTTTTTGACTATCAGACCAAATTTAATCAATCATGCATAGGTAAGGTTATGCCGATTCTGTTGGAGCAGAAAGGCAGACATAAAGGTCAATTAATCGGCCGAACTCCTTATATGCAAAACTTGCATGTGGAAACGGAAAGTGATAATATAAACAAAATTATTAATGTAAAGGTGTGTGAGGCTACCACCAATTCTTTGAGCGGAAAGGAGATTCCTAATGACTGAGGTATGTTTTGAGCTGTTTAATAACCAATTGGTGCAACAACTCGTAGGTGAGGCAGATGCCAATTTGCGATTAATCGAAAAGATGCTGAATGTGGAAATTTTGAGTTTTGGTAATCAGATAACGGTTAAAGGCGCGCAAAGCGATGTAGATAATGCCAAAACGGCTATTGAAATTCTTTATAACAAAGCCAGCAAAGGAATTGATATCGGCGAACAGGAAGTCAAAGCGGCCGTTCGCATGAGCGGAGATGCAAAAAGCGATGATGACAGACAAAATATGAACGATATTGTGCTTAAGACCAAGAAACGTTACATATATCCGCGCTCGGCAACTCAAGCACAGTATATCCAAGAAATGATGAAAAATGAGTTAGTGTTCGGTTTGGGACCTGCCGGTACCGGTAAGACTTATTTGGCTGTCGCATTAGCGGTTTCCATGATGTTGGAAGGAACCGTTGATAAAATAATTCTGTCGCGTCCGGCGGTGGAAGCAGGGGAAAACTTAGGATTTTTACCCGGTGATTTGAAGGAAAAAGTTGATCCGTACTTGCGTCCGTTATATGATGCCTTGTATGAAATGTTGCCGGCGGAACAGGTGGATAAAAAATTGGCCATGGGCGAGATAGAAATTGCTCCGCTTGCTTTTATGCGCGGTCGTACGCTTTCCAATTCTTTTATAATCTTGGATGAGGCACAAAATACGACACCTATGCAAATGAAAATGTTCTTGACCCGATTGGGAGAAAATTCCCGCATGGTGGTCAACGGAGACTTGAGTCAAGTAGATTTGCCTCACGGAGTTATTTCCGGCTTAAGAGATGCGCTTGCTACATTGCGTGATGTTGATAATATATCATCTGTAACATTTACTTCTCGCGATGTGGTTCGTCACGGATTGGTTGCCAAGATTGTACAGGCTTATGAGGAAAAAAGTAAAAAACATCCGAATGAATATGAAAAATAAAATGATACAAGTTCTGTTGGATATTGATATTGAAGAAGATTGTTGGTCAAAGTCAATTCCCGATATTGCGGAACTGTCCGAGAAAGTTAAAACAATAACCTTTGAATATGTTAAACAACATACTGATATTTCGGTCTTAAATATCGGTAAGCCTTTGTCGGTCAGTTTATGTCTGAGTAATGATGAACATGTTCATCAACTTAATCGTGATTATCGAGGCAAAGATAAACCTACCAATGTTCTTACCTTTGCCAATTTGGATTTTGCCGATTTTGACGCCGAAAATGAAGTGTTTGATGAAATAGATTTGGGTAATATCATTATAGCCTACGAAACCATGCAAAAGGAAGCAGATATCGAGAGTATTACTTTATATGCTCATTTTTGCCATTTGCTTGTTCACGGCTTTTTGCATATTTTGGGCTTTGACCACATTGAGGAAGACGAAGCCGAATACATGGAAGCAGCAGAAAAAGATATTTTGCAAATTCTCAATATTGCCAATCCTTATCAAGATGAGGTTTAAGTGAAGATACCGTCGGTAAAATTTAATGCCCGAAAAATTTCGGATTTTATGGTGAAATACTATAAAATGTCTGCTCTACTGTGCGGTATGATACTTGCATCGGCATTACCGCCGTGTTATCAATTATGGGCAGCGTTTGCAACATTCGGATTTGTTGTATTTTTATGTTGCCGAATTGAAAAATTATGCAGTTTGGCCGCTATCGGATATTGGTTCGGATTTGGTTATTTCTCACTTGGTTTTTATTGGATAGGAAATGCATTGTTGGTGGATATTGAACGCACCGGTTGGCTTTATCCGATAACGTTAATTTTGAATGGTGCCTTCTTCGGGTTATTTACGATTTTTCCGTTTATGTTGACCAAACTATCCAAATCGGTAGTCTTAAAAATCTTGTTGTTGGCCTCAGGATGGTGTTTGAGTGAGTGGTTTCGCGGTTTCTTTTTAACCGGATTTCCGTGGAATCCCATCAGTTCGGTTTTAGCTGTCAGCCCGAATTTGATACAAACTTTGGCTTGGTGGGGTACGTACGGTCTTTCTTTGGTCATCGTTATTATTTTTGCCTGGCCGGCAGTGTGGTTAAACAAACCTAATTATAAGACTTTTGCTCTGATGCTGCTGTCTCCGATTGCTTTGGCAATATTATGGGAATACGGAGCTTTTGTAATATCTCATCGTCCGAAGATTAATCACGGTAAGGCAATTATGGTGCGTCTGGTTCAGCCTAGCATACCGCAATCGCTTAAGTGGGATAAAAATGCACTGGAGCAAAATATTAAAGAATATGTTGAGCTCAGCCACGGACATGACAGTAATCATATTGATTTTACTTTATGGGGAGAAACCGCTGTTCCTTATGATTTAACATACGATATGGAGCAAGTGCGTAAAATTCGTTCATCAGCTCCGCGATACGGATATTTAATCAGCGGTTTTGTACGCTATGAACCGGATGGCAGTCGTTATAAACCGTTCAACTCGTTCGGAGTGGTAAATCGTCAGGGAAGTTTGGTTGCTGTATATGATAAGAGCCATTTAGTGCCGTTTGGTGAGTATATTCCGCTTAGAGAATATTTGCCAGAATGGATTAAACCGGTTGCCAATACAATCTCGGAATTCGGAAGAGGGATAAAATTTGAAACCATAAAGGTGGGCAACTATCCGGAATTTGCTCCTCTGATTTGTTATGAAATTATTTTTTCCGATGAAATCGTGCGTAAAGATAATAAGCCGAAGTGGGCAATCGTATTAACCAATGACGGTTGGTACGGTGTAAGCTCCGGTCCGTATCAACATTTGGTGGCGGCTCAGATGCGTGCGGTTGAAGAAGGAATATCAATTGTGCGCAGCGCCAACAGCGGGATAAGTGCGGTCATTAATCCGTATGGAGAAGTTACGGCACAAATTCCTTTGGGAGAACGCGGTTATAAAGATACCATGGTAAAGCCTGATGAAGCTCGCAAAACAATATTCGGCTTTTGCGGAAATTATATTCCGCTGACTATGAGTTATTTGATTTTATTGTTTGCTTTTGTGCTTTCCCGAATTGGTAAAGTTACCCGCCGAAATTCTTAAATTTTTCAACAAAGTCTGCCGGAATTCGCGACGGACGATGGGTGTCTATGTTCATATAAATAACTTTAACATCCAAACGGCTGAGTAATTCATCATGGCGATAAATTTCTTGGTGAACAACCGCATAAGCGGCTCCCAATTCGCTGATGCAACAACTTACGGAAAGTTCATCATCCAATACGGCTGAAGCCAAATATTCGATATTGCATGAACGTACCACAAAACCGCAACGGCATTCTTCTAAATGTTGCTGTTGGTGTATTCCCAACGTGCGTAAAAATTCGGTGCGCGCTCTTTCGGAAAATTTGAGATAGTTGGCATAATAAACTATACCACCGGCATCGGTATCTTCATAATATACACGTATCGGATAAAAGAAAAGTCCGTCTTTAACCGTGCCTTGAGCCGGTTTTACGATATCATTCATCTGCATCTCCGTTATCTAATAAATCATACTGTTTGCAAGGCTTTGTCGGAGCCTTAAGGCCAAGATATTTGTAGCCCGATTGGGAAATTATGCGGCCGCGCGGAGTTCTCTGTAAGAATCCGAGTTTAAGTAAAAACGGTTCGATAACTTCTTCGATAGTGTCACGCTCTTCCGATAGGGCGGCAGCCAAAGTATCGGCACCGACCGGACCTCCGCCGTAATTTTTAACAATACAATTAAGGTAGCGTCTGTCAAAGTTATCTAGACCGAAG
>Ga0310696_10002414_pt1 | contig 24746 bp, 21 predicted proteins | sample AusTroGonzalo_MG_4_FD_203885 | JGI IMG/M metagenome (GOLD analysis project Ga0310696, IMG submission 203885) | Bovine rumen microbial communities from tropical cattle in Woodstock, Queensland, Australia - Gonzalo_02 (v2) (version 2) | ecosystem: Host-associated > Mammals > Digestive system >...
GATGCCTGGTACCGGGTCGCGATGACCTCCTACCGCGCGAGCGGTGGCGGCGACCTGCTGATCAAGGGAGCCGGTATTCCCAAGGAAGATCTGGATCCCCGTATCGAAGAGCGCCTGCCGGAGATCCGTGAGATGGTCTACCAATTCGTGAAACAGCACGGTACCCTGGATGTCGCGCTGATTTCGGACCGCAAACTCCTCGGCGAGTGGCACTTCGTGCCGGAGAAACTCGTTGCTCCGCTGATGGATGCGGATATGAAACTGGTTTTCTGATTATCTTCTGAACGCTTTCAGACGCTGCTGGAGAGAGCCGTCCACGGCCATCTTCATCATCTTGCGCGTCTGCTCAAACTGCTTGATCAGTTTGTTGACGTCGGCCAGCGTGGTCCCGGAACCCCGGGCGATCCGGCCGCGGCGCGAGCCGTTGAGGCACTCGGGATGCTCCCGCTCATAGGGCGTCATCGAACGGATGATGGCCTCGGTGGGCTTGAATGCGTCATCGGGAATATCCACATCGCGCAGCGCCTTGTCCATCCCGGGCAGCATCCCGGCGAGATCTTTCATATTGCCCATTTTCTGGACCTGCTGGATCTGGTTGTAGAAGTCGTTGAGCGTGAATTGATTGTGGGCAATTTTCTTTTTGAGCGCCCGGGCTTCCTGCTCGTCGTACTGCTCCTGGGCCTTTTCGACAAGGGACACGACGTCGCCCATTCCCAGAATCCGGTCGGCGACGCGTGAAGGGTAGAAGATGTCGAGGGCCTCCATCTTTTCGCCGGAACTGACGAATTTGATGGGTTTGCCGGTGACAGCCTTGATGGAAAGCGCTGCACCGCCGCGGGTATCACCGTCCATTTTGGTAAGCACCACGCCGTCGTAATCGATGGCCTGGTTGAAAGCCTTGGCGGATTCGACGGCATCCTGGCCGGTCATCGCATCCACGACGAATAGGGTCTCGGTCGGGCGGACTGCCTGGTGGAGGGTGGAGATCTCCTCCATCAGCTCCTGGTCGACGGTCAGCCGGCCGGCCGTATCCACGATGACGACGCTGAAACCCTGTTGCCGGGCATACTGGATGGCGTCTTTCGCCACTTTGACGGGATCTTTCTCCCCATCCTGGGAGTAGACCTCGACCCCCACCTGAGCGCCCAGCGTCTTGAGCTGTTCGATGGCGGCGGGGCGGAAGGTATCGCAGGCGGCCAGCAAGACCTTCATGCCGCGCTTGCTCTTGATATGCAAGGCCAGCTTGCCGCTGAAGGTGGTTTTACCGGAACCGTTCAGACCCGCGACGAGGACAACGGCAGGGCTACCCTTGACGTTGATCTCGGCGTGTTCGGACCCCATGAACTCCGCCAGCTCGTCGTGAACGATCTTGACCATCATCTGTTGCGGCTTGACCGCAGTCAGGACATTGGCCCCCATCGCTTTCACTTTCACCCGGTCACAGAACTCCTTGGCCACCTTGTAGGAGACATCCGCATCGAGCAGCGCCCGCCGGATCTCCTTGAGGGTCTCCGCAACATTGACTTCCGTGATCTTGCCTTCGCCCTTCAGGATCTTGAAGGAACGCTCAAGTCTGTCTGACAGATTTTCGAACATAGAATTCCAACACTACAATTAGACCGCAAATATAATGAAACTTTTCAAACCCTGCCCCCGGCGCTCCGGCTTTTCGGGAGCGCAGAGAATCCTTTATCAGCGCATCGGCCGTTGTGTCGAGGCATGGCTGCAGGAAAAAGGGTATTTACGTCCCCTCACCACCATCGAAGAGATCGCCGAAGACATCGGGGTGGAGCCGGACCAGCTGTCCGCTTACCTGCACCGGAAAAACGGGAAAAATGTACTGGGCTGGCGCAAGGGCCTGCGTATCGAAGAAGCGAAACGGCTCTTGCTGGATGATCCCGACCTGACGATCGCTGCGATAGCCAGGCGCATCGGGATCGAAGACAAGTCCAATTTCAAACGCCAGTTCATAGAAAGCGTGGGCCTCTCTCCGCACCGTTGGCGGGAGGTGCACCGCTCCAGATAAACAAGAAGCCCTCCTGCATGCGGCAGGAGGGCTTCCCATTATTCCAGGATGAATTTCTGCGTCTGTCCGGCTTGCGAGAGCAGGGCGGTCCGGCCGTCGGGCAGCAGAACCAGGTGAGCCCGGACCTGCGGATCTTCGGTTTTCTCCAGGGCATAGGCGCCGCGGCCGAAGGGATCGGTCTTATATTCTTCCTTGACGTTCGAAGCGGGATTTACCCGCTGAACGCTGCCGTTGCCGTCTGCTGCCATGTTGAATTGCAGGTAGGAGCCGCCGGGCTTGCCTTCTTCGCGGTATTTGCTGCCGTTGACGGCGCGCGTATCTGTAGTCAGCCGGGCGACATGCTGGTCCCAGGAACCGTCCGTGCCGGCATAATAACCGTCGAAGGCATAGATGTCGTGGGCCTTGCAGCCGCTCTCGTCAATGAAATACAGCTTGTCGGCAGCTACCCAGACACTGCGGCGCTGCAGATTGTCGGCATTGCGGACATAGATGACCTCTCCGGAAGCAAGTGTCTGAAGGCGGCCGTTGTTGATGGCATGGGTCGCCGGGATATAATCGCCCTCTTCGCGGCAGACATCTTTGGGGTCGCGGATTTTCAGGCCAAAGGTGACGAAGGCTCCGCCGTCCATCCCCGTGCGGGCCGTCTGGTCCTCAAAGGCCTCATCCGGGGTGATCCAGGGAAGCTGGTCTTGCGGGCGGGTCGGACCGCAGGCTCCCAGCAGGAGCAGACCGATCCCGACAGCAACTCCCGGGCCGGCCAGCCGGTGAAAGATTTTTCCGAAAGTGTTCATGGCAAGATATTTTGCCAAAGATAAACAATTTTCAGAAACGCCAGCCCAGACCTAGGGTTATTTTATACGGGTGGTCGAACGAGTTGTAAGCGTGTTCGTAATTGAGGATGTCCATCACGCTGTAGCTGGCTCCCAGGTTGATCTGCAAGCCGATGGCGAATTCCCAGCCTGCCAGCAGGGCGATGCCTCCGTAATAGTTGTTGAGCGCATACCGGGGCCTCCCCGTGATGTCATCGACGGAAATAATCTGTCGGTAAGGGGTCACAAGGGTTCGGTCGGAGGAGTTCCAGGCATCAAAGGTAACGTGGGCGAAGGGGCCGATTCCGAAGCGCAACCGGTTCTTCTGAATGGGGAACGCTGCGACGAAATACAGGGGAATATCCATGCCGAAGAGCGTGACCAGTTCGTCTTTCTCCCGGGTGATGTGGCCCAGGCCCTGCAGGGCGAGGATAAGCTGCAGCTCAAAGGAGAGCTGCGGGGTGATGTTGTAGTCGATGAAGCCGCCGATTTCCACGCCCAGGCCGGCGTTGGTGCTCAAGTAGGTCTCCTGGACGTGCATATGCTCTCCGGAGAGGCTGTTCTGCAGGAGAACGCCCAGCGAGACAGGGGGGAACTTGAGAGAATCGGCGTCCTGGGCCCGAAGGGACAGGAGCGGGAGGAATGCCAGCAGCAGGAGCAGGGAGAACTTTTTCATGAGACGGTGGATCAGAGGGCAACGCGGAATGAAATCTTGAAACCGTTCTTCTCGGCTTCGGACAGCCCTTCGGTGTAGCTGATGCGGCGGATGTAGTCGATCCGCAGGAACTTGAAGATGTTTTCGATGCCGATGGAATACTCCATATAGGGAACCTTGGTCAGCATTTTGCAGCCTTCCGGAAGGGCATAAAGACCTTCGGCGCCGAAGAGGGGGTTGTTCTTCTCGGACAGGGTCCCCGTTAGGGCGCGGAACGAGACCACTTCACGGAGCTTGAGGCGGTTGAGCAGCGGGATGCGGTTGAGAATCCAGCCTTTGAGGTAATAGGTGGCGAAGAACTCCGCATACTGGTCCATCACGAACTCCATCGGCTTCATGAGGTTGTAGGCATCCCCGAGCAGGAGGATGGAGGGGTTGGCATTCGGGGTGAACAGCCGGGGCAGCGGGACGCGGTTCCAGATGAATCCGCCGGCGATCTGGGCGTCAATGTGGCCGAAGGAGGAGAGCCAGATGCGCTTCTGGGCCGAGAATTCCGTCTTGTTGTACCAGAACTGGTGGTCGAAGTAACCGACCGTATGGCTCAGGGTGACGATCGGGGCGTCTTTGGCGAGCGTGATCGGCGCTTCCTTGCCGAGGCGGTTGGAGAAGAGCGGTTCGCCGGGGGCGAAACGCAGGCGCAGCATGGCGGAAGCGTCGTCAAAGTGATGTACGGGCGTCAGCATACCCGTATTGTCGAAGCGCGCGTAAGACAGGGTTCCGGTCGGCCAGACCCGGTCATAACGCAGGCGCGCATTCAGCGAGAGGCGCGAGAGCCATTCGCGGTCATACTTGACCTGGAAACGCATTACGTACTGCAGGGGCTGCGGCTTGAAGTTGGACATCACGATGTTGTCGCGGTCGATCAGCTCGAAGCTCTGTCCGGGGGCCTCCAATTCGTAGCTGGTGGTGAGCGTCAGGGTGTGGCGCAGCGGTTCGAACGGCTGGAAGTCCTTGGGCTCGAAGGTGTGGATGTAGGAAAGCTCTCCTTTGGGACGTTGGTCCTTGAAACCGTAGGCCACGTAGCCGTTGAAGAAATTCTGATTGTTGAGCTTGGCGGTCGTCATCCCGCCGATGCGCAGGCGCAGGCCCTCGTGCGTGTTGTAGTGGATCGAATGAAGGAGCGGGCCGATATCGAATTTACTCTTCTTCCGGTCCAGCGGATTGGCTTGCCGGTCGAGGGGAGTCGTGGGGATGTACTCCGAGGCCATCGATTCGATGAAGCTGGCCGTGCGGCGAAGGCTCGGGACGGAGTAAATGTCTGTCAGGAGGCTGTCCAGGATACTCTCTTTGGTGGTGAGGGGCACGGGCCGGCGAACATTCCACCACTCGTCGGGACGCCACCAGTCGGAGTTTTTGATGACTTCGTCGGGCTGGCTCAGCAAGCTGTCGGGCACGTGGGTCTCGGTGAAGTCGTAGTTGTAGTGGACGATCTTCTTGTGGGCGTAGAGCTGGCGCATCCACTGGAAAATGTAGAAGCGGGTGTAATAATTCTTTTCCTTGGAAGCCCAGGTGCCGTTGGGCATCTTCTCAAATTCCTCCTCAATCGCCAGGTTGCTGACGAAGTTGAGGTTGATGTGGGCCGGGATGCCGAGAGAATACTTCTTGAGGGCGTAGGTGCTGTCGTTGACAATGTAGAGATGGCCGGTGAAGCTGTAGCTCTCGCTGTTGAAAGGGACGAAAGTCAAGTCGATGCACTGCGTGCCGTCCACCATCAGCGTGTCGGAGATGTAGTATTTGTAGTAAGCGGTGGCCAGGGAGGAGGAGATGGGGCTGACGAAGCGGTTGAGCAGCACCTCCATATTGTCGTCGTAGATGTCGGAGTTGGCGAAAATGGTCTCGATGTTGGTCGTGAGGCCGCCGCCGTCCAGCGCTTCGTCCAGTCCGAGACTGCGGCGCCGCTCCACCCAGGTGCGGGTCCGCTCGGGATTGCGCTGGTACCAGGTGTCGGAGACGTTTTCCCGCAGGGAGACGGTCAGGACGGGCGTGCTCTTGAATTGCGTCGTGTCCACATATTTCTTCAGGAAGGGGAATTTGCCCCACGTACGGCTGTTTTCGAAATCGACCTCGAACTTGTCCAGCGACATGATCAGCTTCTCGTAGTTCTGGACCTTGTAGCCTTCCGATGCCTGGACGTGGTTCTGTTCTTTGTGGGCGATCACGTTCTGGACGAGCTCCACGGCGGGGTTGCCCCGGCGGCGGTAAACTCTGTCCCGGCGGCGCTTGGGCCGCACGACGACGCTCTGGATACCGTAGGTGTCGGGATTCATCTTGATCTTGACATCGCGGGGGTTGTGGCTTTCGCGGAGGTTGAGGATATAGGTCTCGTAGCCGAGCATCTGGAAGCTCACGTTGGAGAAGGTGCGGTTCGATTCCAGGGTGAAAACCCCCTCCGGGTCAGTCATCGTTCCGATCTGGCTGCCGGGGAAAACGACGGACACGTAGGGGAGGGGTTCGCCGGTCTGGGCATCCGTCACTGTCCCGTGCACACGGGTCTGCGCGCGAAGCAATCCGCAACCAACAAAAAGAAAGAGGATGAGCCAGTACTTCTTCATTTTCAATGAAATCGGGCGCAAATATAGCAAAAAGACGGGAAAATCCCGTCTTTTTGCCTGGATTTGTGCTTAGCGTAAGGCTCGCATCGCGTTGAGTACGGCCAACACGGTTACGCCGACGTCGGCGAAGACGGCCAGCCAGAGGGTGGCGATGCCGCAGGCAGCCAGCACGAGGACGGCGAACTTGATCGCAAGCGCGAACCAGATGTTCTCGCGGGCAATGCGCAGGGTGCGGCGCGCGATGCGGATGGCCAGGGCGATCTTGGACGGCTTGTCGTCCATCAGGACCACGTCGGCGGCCTCTATGGCGGCGTCGGAGCCCAGGGCCCCCATCGCGATGCCCAGGTCGGCGCGGGCCAGCACCGGGGCATCGTTGATGCCGTCTCCGACAAAGGCCAGGGTGCCTTCCGGCAGCAACTGTTCCACCCGCTCGACTTTCTCCTGCGGGAGAAGCTCCGCGTAGAAGACATCCAGCCCAAGCTGTCCGGCCACGGATTCGGCCACGGCGCGGCGGTCGCCGGTCAACATCACCGTGCGGCGCACGCCGGCGGCGTGGAGGTCCCGAACGGCCTGCGCCGCATCCTTCTTGACGCGGTCGGAAATCACGATATGGCCGGCATAGGTCCCGTCCACGGCCACATGGACGATGGTCCCGGCGTGGGAGCAGGGATGCCACGCGGCGCCCACCTGCTCCATCAGTTTCTCCCCGCCCACGGCGACGGTTTGCCCGTTCACGCTGGCGGTGAGGCCCTTGCCTGCATATTCGCGGATGTCCGAAACCACGCAGTCGTCCTGCTCGTTCGGCCAGGCCTGCAGCAGGGCGGCGGCGATGGGGTGCGTGGAGTGCCGCTCCACGTGCGCGGCCAGGTGCAGCAGCTGCTGCTCGTCGAGGCGGTCCGGATGGACGGCCGTAACCGTGAAAACGCCTTCCGTCAGCGTGCCGGTTTTGTCGAAGACCACGGTGCGTATCTGGGAAAGGGTGTCCAGGAATGCGGCTCCCTTGACGAGGATGCCGCGGCGGGAAGCGCCCCCGATGCCGCCGAAGAAGGCCAGCGGCACGGAAATGACCAGCGCGCAGGGGCAGGAAACCACCAGGAACATCAGCGCCCGGTAGATCCAGGTAGCCCAGGCACCCGTGATCAGCGAAGGGATAAACGCCAGCAGCACGGCGAGGCCGACGACGATGGGGGTATAGATGCGTGCGAAACGCGTGATGAGGTGTTCGCTGCGGGATTTGTTCTCGGCCGCGTGCTCCACGAGCTCCAGGATGCGGGAGGCGGTGGAATCGCCGAAGGCCTTGGTGGTGCGGATGCGCAGCACACCGTTGAGGTTGACGCAGCCCGAGAGTACCTCGTCGCCGGGGTGGATGCTGCGCGGAACGCTTTCGCCCGTCAGGGCCACGGTGTCCAGCGCGGAGTTGCCTTCCAGCACGGTGCCGTCCATCGGGATGCGTTCTCCCGGCCGAACCAGCACGGTCTCGCCGACGGCGACCGTATCCGGGGAGACGGTCTGCAGCGCGCCGGCGCGCTCGACCCGGGCGGTGTCCGGGCGGATATCCATCAGATGTGCGATGGAGCGGCGGGAACGGCCTTCCGCGACGCCTTCGAAGAGCTCGCCGACCTGGAAGAAGAGCATCACGAAGACGGCCTCCGGGAATTGAGTCTCCGCCCCCGGCAGGAAGCCGATGGCCAGGGCGCCGAGCGTGGCGACGCCCATCAGGAAATTCTCGTCCAGCGCTTCGCCGTGGCCGAGCGCCTCGCCGGCCTCTTTGAGGGTGTCCCAACCCGCGATGAGATAAGGGACAAGATAGAGCAGCAGGTACTGCCAGGTGCTCCATCGGGTATGCTTCTCGAGGATCACGGCCGCGATCAGCAGGGCCGTGGCGAGGACTATCTTGACAATGCGCCCGCGGGTGCCGCCTTCTTCGTGGTGATGTTCGTGATGGTGGTGTTCGTGTGACATAGTTTGAATCATTTTCGAAAACAAATGTACGCTCTCCGTTATGCAACCCGGTTGCAAAGTCGGCGGGAATGGCGTATATTTGTGTTACCAATTATTACGTGCCGTTCATTCCTGAACTGTCTCCGTCCGGGTTTGCAACCACAAATTATACAATATGTCTATTACTAAAACCTTCAAGCGCGCTGCCCTGGCAGCCCTTGCACTCAGCTGCCTCGCGGCGCTTCCCGCCCGTGCGCAGCTCGATCTTTCGTACCATCAGCCGGTCCTCGAAGACTATTTCGCTCCGGCTGCCGCCACCCCCGCCGTCCCCGATGAGCAGGGATTCATCCGCCGCTGGTCCCTCCTGGAGCCGATTGCGAAGCCGGAGATCCGCACCAACGCCATCTTCGACGACAGCTATCTCAACGAAGAATTCGCGAAGATCTATTTCGACGGCCAGATGAGCATCGTCCCCAAGGACGGCCAGAAGGTCAAGCTCGACAAGAAGACCAAACTTACCTGGCATTGCTACGACAGCAAGCGCTACAACGTCAAGCTGTACCGCTTCGCCACCGGACTGGGCCTGCACCCCACCGAAGCCCTCTATCTCGCCGTCACGGTGATCGACGTACCGCAGGATATGACCGTACGCCTGTCGGTCGGTTCCAATTCCGCGTCCAAGTGGTGGATCGACGGCGAGGAGGTCCTCCTGCTCACCGGCGACCGCCGTATGGTCGTGGATGACTGCGTGTCCCGCAAGATCCAGCTGAGCGCCGGCCGTCACGTACTGCGTGGCGCCGTGATCAACGGCCCCGGCATGAGCGACTTCTGTGTCCGCTTCCTGGACGCTTCGCTCCGTCCCGTCACCAAACTGACCATCACCAACCAGAAGTAGCAGCGCCTTATGAAACGTATTGATATTTATCTGCTCGCTTTCCTGCTGAGCGCCCTCTTTGCCCCGCGCGTCGCGGCCCAGACCGGCAATATCTATATCCACGACCCGTCCACGATCGCCTATTGCGACGGCAAGTACTACACCTTCGGCACCGGCTCCGGCGGCCTCATCTCCGATGACGGCTGGACCTGGCGCAGCGGTGCCGTACGCCCGGGCGGCGGTGTCGCCCCCGATGTGATCAAGATCGGCGACCGCTACCTGGTCTCCTACAGCGCCGGTTATCCCGGCACCGAGGGCAAGACGCGCGGTGTCGTGACCACGATGTGGAGCAAGACCCTCGACCCCGAGTCCCCGGATTTCGGCTTTTCGGAACCGGAGCTGGTGGCCTGGGCGGGGGCCGACGAAGACTGCTGGGCCATCGACCCGGCCTTCCTGCTGGATCCTACCACCGGACGCCTCTGGTGCAGCTACGGCACTTATTTCGGAGCCATCCGCATCGTCGAACTTGATCCTGCCACCGGCAAGCGCGTGGAGGGCAACAAGGCCGTCGATATCGCCATCGACTGCGAGGCCACCGCCCTGATGTACCGCGACGGCTGGTATTACCTGCTCGGCACGCACGGCACCTGCTGCGACGGCGTGAACTCCACGTATAACATCGTTTGCGGACGCTCCCGCAGCGTGACCGGTCCTTATGTCGACAACATGGGCCGCGATATGCTCCAGGGCGGCGGCAAGATGGTCCTCTCGGCCGGCAACCGGGCCACGGGTCCGGGCCACTTCGGCCATTATGTCGAGACGGAAGGCGTGGAGAAGATGTCCTTCCACTACGAAGCCGACTTCGAGCGCAGCGGCCGCAGCACCCTGGCGGTGCGCTCCCTGCTTTGGAAGAACGGCTGGCCCGTGGCGGCCGATCCGTTCAAGGAGGGGACCTATGAGATCGAATCCGAGCGCCGCGGCTATTCGCTGGAGCTCGCCGTCAACTTCGTGCGGATGCAGGGCGGCATGCGCGCCTTCCGCATCGACCCCAACGAGCCGGTCGTGGTCATCGAGGACCAGAAGCTGGAAGACGTGATCGGCGGCTGGCCGACGGGCGACATCGACATCCGCCTGGGCGACTATATGTTCCGCCCGCACCAGAAGTGGACGGTGACGGCCGTACCCGATGCCGGCGGCTACCTGGGCGCCCCGTACTACAAGATCACCATCGCCGGGACCGAGCGCGCCCTGGCCGCCACGGAGGACGGTGAACTGACCGCCGTCCCGGCCTTCACCGGCGCCGACGAGCAGCTCTGGCGCATCGAACAACTGACCGACGGCACGTTCCGCATCCTGACGAAGGTCGCCTGCGGCTGCGGGAAGCAGATGTGCCTGAAGTGCACCGGCGACAGCACCGTCACCCTGGGCGAGTTCGACTTCTCGAGCGACAATTGCAAATGGAACTTCAGAGACCGTTAGATATGAAAAGAATCCTGATTTTGCTTACTTTCCTGGTCCCGCTGGTGGCGTGCGGCCAGCAGAACCTCAAGCCCTGGACGAAGGGCGGCCTGGACACGGGCAAGTACCGCAACGTGTTCCAGGAGATGGGCTATGCACCCAAAGAAATCGACGCCAAACTGGAAAGCATCTTCCAAGAGGTCTTCTATGGCCTGAACAAGGTGTATTTCGAGGTGGGCGACGACATGGCGTACATGTCCGATGTCAAGAACTTCGACGCCCGCACCGAGGGTATGTCCTATGGCATGATGATCACGGTACAGCTGGACAAGAAAGAGGAATTCGACCGCCTGTTCCGCTGGGCCAAGCACTATATGCAGTACCAGGACGGCCCGATGAAGGGCTATTTCGCCTGGAGCCTCAGCCCGGACGGGACGGTCCGCGGGGCGGGTCCGGCCTCCGACGGGGAACTGTATTTCGTCACCTCGCTCATTTTCGCCTCCAACCGCTGGGGCAACGACGGTGACATCAACTACCTCGCCGAAGCGCAGAACATCCTGAACTCTTCCTGGGAGAAGGACGGTTCCGAAGGCATCATGCCGTTCATCAACAAGGAGAATCACCTCATTGTCTTCACGCCGGACGGCCGGGGCACCACCTATACCGATCCGTCCTACCATCTGCCCGCCTTCTATGAGGTCTGGGCCCGCTGGGCGGACGACGGCCGCGCCGACTTCTACCGCGAGTGCGCCAAGGCCAGCCGGGAGTACCTCCACAAGAGCATCAACCCGGAGACGGGCCTCAATCCCGACACCAACAACTTCGATGGTTCCGTGATCGAGATGCCGGCCTTCTTCGGCCGCCGGATGAAGCCGGCCTTCCGCTTCGACTCCTGGCGTGTCCCGATGAACATCGCCCTCGACTATTCCTGGGCCTGTGCCGACCGCGAGTGGCAGACCTGGTATGCCGACACCATCCAGGATTTCTTCTACTCCAAGGGGATTGACGAGTTCGCCGACCAGTACAATGTCGACGGAACTGAGGTGGAATTCGCGATGCCGGCCGGCATGGGTGAATTCCGCGGCCAGGGTACGCGCCACTCCGTGGGCCTGGTTTCCACGCTGGCCGCCGCCACGCTCGCCGCGGACCACGAGATCGCCCGTGAGTTCGTCCAGCGCCTCTGGGACAGCGAGAACAAGCCCTACGAGGACGGCTACTTCGACGCCTACTACGACGGCATCCTCCGCCTCTTCGCGTTCATGCACTTAAGTGGCCATTACCGGGTAATTACGCCCGCCGAGTAGATTACTGCTGTGAGCAATATCTTTCTGTGAATCAGGAAGATAACGATTTGTGCTCCCCTAAAAAAACAGGGGAGCACAAATCGTTAAAATGCTAATAACCAATCACTTCTAGCTCACAGCGATTTTATTATTTCTGTAAGAATTCGTCCGGCCTCACGTTCCCGAAAGCGTCGAAAGGATTGTAAGGCACCGCTCCGGCATTCGCCTCCCGCTGTAGTTAAATCGTGGCGGCGCTGAGTTCAGCGCCGATGTCTTCGATGGCCTTCCGGATCTTGCGCATCGTCTTCTCGCCAGGGTAGGCGAGGCCGCTCTTGTACGCACGCATCCGGCTTTCGTTGATGCCGGCAAATTCGGCAAATTTGCTGACATTCAGATAGTCAAAGCAATTGAAGAACGACGGGATGTCATACCGGAACGTCACGTCAATCTTGTCCGGGACTTCCGCCCCCTCTTTTGCAGCGCCCGCCAGAGACTCCCGGACACTCTCCAGGAAATCCAGTTTGGCGGCTTTGACATTATCGCCATACCCGCCAAAATAGTAACGACCGACTTTCCGCTCCGACTGAACGGAAAAAAAACCGTCCGGACCTTTCTCGATAATAGCAACTATTCGCATACGCATTGTTCATTAAATCCCGGCCTCTTTCTGCAATCGTCGCAAGGTTCCCGTTGGGACTTCCTTGGATTGATGCCTCGGAACATAGAAAAAAGCATCCGTAATCGGAGAATACCACCTGTCATGTTCCGCTCCGCTCGAGTCGAGGTAACACCCGGCGTCCTTTAATATCCTCAACAACTCGCTGTACTTCATCTGCCTCTCCATTAAAGTTGATACAAAAATAACGATTTCGTTGCAAATTTACAAATGAATCTGTAACCAGTGCGGGGGCAAAGATGAAAACAGGTTCCGGGAAATCCAAGAACCAGTAAAAATCGTCAGGGGGTAATACTGAAATCTTTTCCGTTTTTCCGAATCGTAAAAAACCGAATTGTCAAATTGATCTGGAGAAGGTCAACTTTAATGTGGACCTTGAGCATCATTTCCCCGGCATCAGTTTGCGGTAGTAGGGACGATGGGGGTCTTCGACCGTCACGCTGGCGCTGACGACGGGACAGACGGCAAACCAGCCGAGGACGTGGTCGCCGCGCAGATTGGTCGGGACGTTGGCGGGCTGCGGGGAGAAAATGGGGATGGAGGTTCCGCTGAGCGTCAGTGCCAGCAGGAAATCATAATAACCCCTGTCGATCGTCAGGGCTTCGAGCGTGATCACGTCTCCTCTCTCCAGGTATTTGAAGCAATCGCCGTAACGCTCCTGCAAACGGGCTGTCTGGATGAGCGTGGTGATGGGAAAACCCGCCACATCGTGGCCGTTGAAGTACTTGTCATCCATCGTCTCGGCGAACTGGAAAGGATAGAACGATCCGTTGATGCCCAGCGAGATGTGGTAGTAGCTGTCGACGAGCTCGTCACGACCCCAGATCGCGAGCGTCCAGAGGCTGTCCAGCCCGGTAGCCTTGTTGCCGGCGTAGGCATAGTCGATCTCGTCCAGGCGGAAGCCCGGTTCCGGCATCGAAGCCTCGGCTTCAACCTGTGCGCCTCCCGGCAGGGAGATTTTCAGATGATAACTATGTCCGGGAATGCAGGCATAGCCGTCCGGTGCCTGATAGACCCCGGGCTCCGTTTCCCGGAAGACAACCTCGTCCACGGAGACGGCGGCGCCGCCCACCCGGGGCAATTCCTCTTCTTCGAAATAGGAGACCGTCCGGCTCAGGAACACCTGCTGGGGCCGGTCCGCCCGGTCCGTCAGGACCGCATCCACGCAGAGATAGTCGTGGTAGTCCGAGCGGGAGCGCAGATTCACCTTTTCCGTGCAGGACAGGACCAGCAGAAGCAGCAGGGGAACGGTATGGAGCCAGGATTTCATCGATCAGAAACGGATGTTGTAGGAGACGGACGGGATAATGGTAAAAAGGTAAATCTTATAGGCGCCCGCCAGCTGCTCCTGCTCGTCGTAGTTGAAGACGATCGACCAGGCGTTGTGGCGCGAATAGGCGTTGTAGAAGGAGAGGTTCCATTCGCCGCTCCAGCGTTTGCCTTCCACGCGCTGGCGGGTACGCCAGGTGAGCGACAGGTCCAGACGGTGATAGTCCGGGAGTCGGTCCTCGTTGCGCCCGGAATAGACCGGTTTCCAGACGTCCCGGTAATTGAAACGCCCGACGGGGTAGGTGGTGGGCGCACCGCTGTAGAAGACCCATTCCGCGGAGGCGGAGAGCTGCTGGCTGAGTTCGTACGTCAGCACGAAATTGACCGCGTGCTCGTGGTTGAGGGGAGACGGGTAGGGGGTTCCGCCGTTCAGCTCCGGGATGTCGTACCAGGCGCGTGACCAGGTGTAGGCGAGCCAGCCGTTCCACCGGGCGAAATCGTACTTGAGCATCAGTTCGGCGCCGTAAGAACGCGAATTGCCGAAGCGCAGCAGTCCCTCGCGGTTGGGGTCGTCGAGCACGATGCCGGGATTCTCGATGAAGTCCATCGCGCCCCGGTTGAACTTGTAGAAGCCTTCGATCGAGAGCGAAAGGGCCTGGTCGGCAAACAATGCGTTAAGCCCGAAGGAGAACTGGTCGGAGCGCTGCGGCTTCACGTTGGGCGAGGCGGTGAACCAGGTGTCCACCGGGCTTCCGGTAATACTGACGCGCGCCTGCTGCAGATATTGGAATGAGCGCGACCAGGCTGCCTTGAGGGAAAAATCCTCGGAGACCGAGAAAGAGGCACAGAGGCGCGGCTCCAGGCCGGAATAGGTCTGGATGGCCTCGCCTTTGGCAAAAGTGCGGGTATCCGTGAGGGCGTGCGTGTCCGGATCGAAGTAGCGCTGCTCGGTCTGGCCGAGTGTCGTGAAGCGGGTGAAACGCAGCCCGTAGCGCAACGTCAGGCGACCGATTTTCTGCTCGTTCTGCAGGTAGACGGCCGGCTGGAGGGCATAGATGCCGGGCATCTCGTTGCGGTTGACGAGCGAGGATTCCGTGCGGGGTTCGGTGACGCCCGGTGCGATGGCATACCAGGCCAGGGAGAGCCCAGCCCGGACGGTATTCTCCGCATTGGGATACCAGGTCCAGCCCGCCTTCAGCCCGGATTCCCGGATTCCCTGGCGATAATCGAAGGGCGCGGCTTCCATATCAGCGCCGATGGTATTGCGGAACAGGGAATTGTAGAGCGTCACGTCGGAGGTGAGCTTCGGCGAATAGACATGGTTCCAGCGCAGGGTTTGGGTGTGGTTGGCGTTGCCGAACACCATGCGCCCGAGGTTCAGGTCGTCCATGCTGAAGCCGAAGGTGTCGCTGCCGCTGAATGCGCTCAGGTACAGGCGGTCGTACTCGCCGGCCGTCCAGCTGAGCCGTGCGTTGGCATCGTAGAAAAACATTTTGGTCCCGTCCGGGACCTGTTTGCCCATCAGGGGGAAAAAGAGATCGACATAGGTGCGGCGGGCTGCCAGCATGAAAGAGAGCCTGTCCGGGACGATGGGACCTTCGAGAAAGATCCTGGACGTGATGAGGCCGATGGAAGCATTGCCGCCGAAGGTCCGCTTGTTGCCGTCTTTGGTGGAGATGTCCAGCACGGAGGCGAGCCGCCCGCCGTACTGGGCGGGGAAATCCCCCTTGTAGAGCTCTGCGCTGCGGATGGCGTCCCCGTTGAACATCGAGAGGAAGCCCAGGAAATGGCCGCAGTTGTAAATGGGCGCGCCGTCCATCAGGATCAGGTTCTGGTCGATGCCGCCCCCGCGTACACTGAAGCCCGTAGCCCCTTCGCTGGGGGTCTGCACGCCCGGCATCATCTGGATCACGCGGATGATATCTGCCTCTCCCATCAGGGTGGGGAGCTTCTGGATCAGGCTGCCGTCCACGCGCTCCATTCCCATCTGCGGGAGCACGAGTTCCTTGCGCTTCGACCGGGAGAGGATGGTCGCGGCGTCGAGCTGCTCCTGCTCGACCGTGAGGTGGAAGTCCTGCTTTGCCGAAGCGCGGACGTCCAGATCATGAGAGGCCGTCGCGTAGCCGAAATAGGCGCAGCTGAGGGTGTGAGGCCCCAGGGGAACGCTGAGCGAATAGAAACCTGTTGCGTCGGCGACGGCAGCGGTCTTATGGTCCTCAAGGTAGACCACGGCCTGCACGAGCGGCTCGCCGCTCTGCGCGTCCAGCACATAGCCGGAGAGCACAGCCTTGCGCCCCTGCGCGCCGGAAGAGAGCGTCGTGAGGATCAGCAGGGTGGAGAGCAACAGACGGTTTCGCATCCGGGATCGTTTCAGCAGTGCTCGTCCAAGACTTCCGCAAGGTCGCGGACGGGGCGGTCGGCGGCACGGACGAAGGTGGCGAGGCAGAGCGGGCAGCCGGTGACGATGGTTCCGGGGTTGGCGAGCGTGAGGTTGTCGAGGGCGTTCTGGGTCATAGGCTGGCGCTGCTCGTAACTGAGCGTCAGGCTGCCTAGCGACCCGCCGCAGCAGATGCTCTCGGCGTGGTGCTTGCCGGCCTCAACGAGTTCGCCGACGGCGGCAAGGGCCTGCCGGGGCTCCTCATAGATGCCGCAGCCGCGCCCCAGTTCGCAGGGGTCGTGCCAGACGAGCCGGAGCTCGTCTTCGCGCTGCATCTGCAGCCGGCCGGACGCGATCAACTCTTGGAAGAAGACGCTGTGGTGCACCACCCGGACGTCATCCAGGGCATATTCCTCCCGGAAGACCTTGTAGCAGATGGGGCAGGAGAGCAGCAGCGTATCGCAGCCGCTGGCGCGGATGATTTCGAGGTTCTTGGCGATGAGCTGGCGCGCCTGGTCGGTGCGGCCCGCCATCATCAGGGGACGTCCACAGCAGAGTCCGCCGTCCGGGTCCATCATCTGCCAGCGCACCCCTGCCTTGTCCAACAGGGAAGTGGTGGCGCGCCGGATGGAAGGCGTCAGCTGGGTCATGCAGCCGGCGAAGTACAGCACGCCGCCGGATTTCCCGCCCGCGCCGGAGGCAACGGCGGAAGCCATCGGCCGCACGTTGATCTCGCTGAAATCCGGGGAGAGCGCATACTTGCGCCGTGCCCGTTGCGCCACGCGCAGTTCCGGCCCCTGCACGCCCACCTGGCAGACGGCCGTGCATTTGCCGCAGAGCAGGCATTTGTCGGAGATCTCCTCGATGCGCCGCTCGTTGCCGCGCCGGAGCATACGGTTGAGGTAGACGGTGGCGTCCTTGCAGTTGGCCTTGCGCACGCTCATCGGGCAGGCGTCGATGCAGACGCCGCAGCTCGGGCAGGAATAGACCTCCAGCGAGGCGAAGCCCTTGCGCGGGTGACGGATGCGGATCCCGGCGTTGCGCATCGGGATGAGCAACATCTCCGCGGGGATATGCATATAGCGGGTGAAGGGCAGGACGCACATGAACACGCACAGCGCGATGGAGTACGCCCACCAGGTCGGCAGCTCGTGCAGGTCGTTGCCCAGGAACTGCCGGAACACCCAGTTCATCGGAATCGTCAGGAAGCTGCCGCCGCTGATGTGGGCCGTGAAGCTCTCAGCCAGCAGGCGCAGCGGGAAAATGGCCCAGAGGGAATAGAGCCCGATCCGGTCGAAGAGGCTCAGGCGTGTGGTGCGCCGCATCCCTACGATGCGGGAGGCGAAGCGCTTGATGATGGCCAGCGTGATGCCGCTCAGGACGATCAGCAGGAAGAAGTCCATCAGGAACATCAGCAGCGAACCCGGCAGGGTCTGCTCCGTCTCGGCGACGAAGTAATTGAAAAAGATCGGGTAGTAGAAGAAGCGGATGCGGTGGGGGACGAAGAGCATCACCTCCAGGTGTCCCAGCACGATCAGCATGAACCAGCCGAAGGCGATGCTGGAGTGCATATAGCCCAGAACCTTGTTGCGCTTCCACAACTTCACGTGGATGAGGCAGTTGAGGAAGATGTCCCGGACGTTCATCCAGATGTATTTCGGGGTGATGAGCGTCAGCAGGAAGCGCTTCCGGTCCGCCTTGGGCAGCTGCGCGATCACGCGGATCATCCCCACGAGGCAGTAGCCCAGCACGAAGAAGATGCCTACCAGGAAGGGCAGGACGAAAGGGTGGAAGGCATCCGCAAAACGTTCTCTCATCGCACGACCTCCCCTTTCTGGTTCAAGCGGCAGAGCGTCAGGATGAGGTGCCGCGTGTTGATCCCGCGCGGGCAGACCATCGTGCACTTGCCACAGAGCATACAGGCGGACAGCATCTTGTCCACCTCCTCGTCCCGGCCGCGCTGCAGGCCGAGAAGGACTTTCCGGACACTCATCCCCGACCAGGGCGCCGCCGTGCAGGTGGCGCTGCAGCTGCCGCAGCCGATGCAGGTGAGCGCATCGGGCACCAGGCTTGTGAGCTTGTCAAAGCGGGCGAGGTCGACCGTATCGAGGTTGACCGCCGAACTGGGGGAGAGTTTGAATCCGAAATCCATCGCGCAGGCCTAACGGGGATTGCTGAAATAACGGTGGATGGCCAGGGCGGCGCTGCGGGCCTCCGCCAGCGTTTCCGGAATGGTCTTGGCGCCGGTGCAGGCGCCGGCGAAGAAGACGCCGGGCCGTGACGATTCGGTGATGGCGCCGAGGTTGTCGCGGCTCTTGAGGAAGCCGTCATCGTCGACGGAGACGCCGATCTCGCGGGCGTAGTACTGCGCATCCGGGTTGCAGACGATACCGGCCATCAGCACCAGCAGGTCGAGGGTGACCTTGACGGGCTTGCCGCTGAGCGTATCCTCGGCCTTCACGACCACGCGTCCGTCAATGGCTTCGCCTACCTCCGACACGCGGCCGCGGATGAAATGGATGCCGTAGTCGCGCTGTGCGCGGATGTAGTAGTCTTCGTATTTCTTGCCGAAGAGGCGCAGGTCCATGTAGAAGCAATAGACCTCCGCGTCCGGGAACTCTTCCGTGAGTTCGATGGCCTGCTTGATGGCGGTGATGCAGCAGACCTTGGAGCACTGCGTGTTGCCCGCCTTGACGTCGCGTGAGCCGACGCAGTGGACGAATCCCACGGCCTTGGGGTGGCCGATGCGGTCGTCGTGGCGGGTGTTGAACCATTGCTCGAGGTCACGGTTGGTGATCACGCGGTCGTAGATGCCGTAGCCGTATTCTTCTTTCTTCGAGGCGTCGAAGAGGTGGAAGCCCGTGGAGAAAAGGACGGCCTGGCAGAGCAGGGAACTGCCGTCGGAGAGGACGAGGTTGTACTCGTCCTTGAGGCGGTTGATGCTGGAAATCTCCGTATTGAGCAGCGTCTTGATGCCGGAAGTCTGGGCCACGAGCGGGTCCAGCAGGTCGGCGGCGGGCGACATGTCCGGGAAGAGCCGGTTCCATTCGGCCACGTGGCCGCCCACGGCGGGGGCTTTCTCGACCAACACGGGCTTGTAGCCCAGGGCGACGAGTTGGCGGGCGGCTTCCAGTCCGGCGATGCCGGCGCCGATGATGGCGATGACGGGTTGGCGGTTGACCATAGGCTAGCAGCATTTGAGGACCGTGGGGAGGCCCGGGGTCATAATCTTCTTTTCATCCATCCCAAGGTACTTGCGGGCGGGATTGTAGGGGATTCCGATCTTGTCGAGCAGGGGCTCCACGGCCACCTGATGCACCTGCAAGCCCAGGTCCCAGGGATCCACGCCGAGCACCAGGCCCGCGAGTTCCTCGTAGGTGAGGGCCGGGATGCCGTAGCCGTTCTGACCGTAGGTCTTGCCGTTCATCTCGGCGATGACATACTGCCAGCGGTCCAGGAAATAGGGGCAGCCGGGGCAGTTGGTGATGATCATATCAGGGTGGAAAGGCTCCATCGACTCGAATTTCTTGTGCGTGTTGGAGAGCGAGTAGCCGCGATTGGCCTTGACGTGGTACTGCCGGAAGCCGTAGCCGCAGCAGTGCCGGCGTTCGGGATAATCAATGACCTGACCACCCCAGGACTCCACCATACCGCTCAGCACGCAGGGATATTCGGCTCCGCCGACACCCTTGTGGGGGAACATTTTCGCATAGTGGCAGCCGATGTGCTCCACGATCCGGAGCGGCTCGCCGGTCGCGCGGGAGACGAGCAGGAACTTGGCGCGCTCGGCGATCTCGCCGCGCAGTTTGTACATCAGGTCGCTGGCGTGGGCGACATACCGGGGCTTTTTGAATTCCCGGCGGCAGGCTTTCCACAGGCTTTCGCGGATCTTCTCTTCCAGCTCCGGGAACTCGCGCCAGGTCTCCAGGATCTCGGTGTAGTTGCCGAAGGAAGTGATACAGGAGGTCACCAGGTTGTCGTAGCCGGCTTCGGTCATCAGGGCGAACTGGCGGGCGACGATGGTCATCGCGGTCTCCTGCGGAATGGTGTCGCAGTGGTAGGCGATGCCGCCGCAGGTGGTATGATGCTCGGTCTCGAAGATGTCGCGCCCGAGCATGTCCCGGCAGATGGTGAGGAAATAGCGCTCACTGGCCGGGAAGAAATTCTGCCGGATGCAACTCCGGACATAGAACCAGTGGTCGTTCGGAATCTCTTTCTGGTAGTCCGCCCAGATCTTTTGCTTACCTTGGTAGATCATATGCCGTCATCCCCAACTTGATCGGGGACCTCATTCATTATTAAAGTGCCCCGGGGAGCAGTATTCGTTGGTGTATTTCGTGTATTCGTCGAAGTCCATCCCCATCTCCTCGGCTTTCTGGCGGGAGGCTTTCTCCACGGCTTCGAGGCGCTCCGTGCCGCCGGTGACGTCGAAGATGGCCTGGAGTTCGTCCAGGTCCTCCTGCGGGATGTGGCGCAGCACCCCCGGCCCCTTCCCCTCGTAGTTGGCGCCGAGGCGGCCGTAGACTTCCTCCTTGTTCTCCACCACCCAACGGGAAATGGGCCCGGATTCGGGGTGCTCGTCCGGGTCGAATGTGCTGGGGTGGATGCAATAGCCATGGTGGAGGATGTTGCCGGTGAGCAGCTTGGTCAGCGGCCAAAGCTGTCTGCCCTTCTCAGAATAAGTGAAGTAGCCGAGCTTCGCGGACAGGTTGCGCAGGGCCATGATGACGAGCCCCGGGCCGTTCTTGCGCGGGCAGCGGGTCACGCAGGACATGCATTCCCCGCAGTACCAGATGGTATCGCTCTTGAGCAGGGCTTCGATCTCGGCTTCATCCTTGCGCTGGACCGTGTCCACGATCTTGCGCGGGTCGTATTTATAGAACTCCGCCGCCGGACAGATGGCCGTACAGGTCCCGCAGTTGATGCAGGTCTTGAGGCCTTCCCGGAAGCGGTAGTCCTTGCAGAGCTCGTCGTAGAGTTTCCCCATCCGTTACCAGCGGTTGTAGTGGATCTTTTCGGGTTTCCACTTGTCCTTGGGCTGGTCCTCCCCGGCGGGATAGCCGACCGGCACGGCGCAGAGCGGCTTGACGTTCTCGGGCAGGCCGAGGGCGTCGGCAATCGGCTTGCTGCGCATCTCATCAGGGTAGAGGGCCGTCCAGACGGCACCGAGGCCGAGGGCTTCGACGGCCAGCAGGAGGTTCTCCGTGGCGGCGCTGCAGTCCTGCGACCAGAACTGGTTGGGGGCTGCCTGCGGCTCTCCGCCGTCGCGTCCCGGACGGGACATTTCGGTCTCGCCGCAGACAAAGATGACGGTGCCGGCCTGGGTGAACATCGCCCCGCGCGGGTTGCCGCCGTAGAGCTGCTCCAGGAGGGCGTCGTCGTTCACGACCACGAACTGCCAGGGTTGGATATTGATGGCGGTGGGGGCGGCCATGGCGGCCTTGAGGATGGTTTCGATCTGCTCCTGGGAGATCTTCTCGCCCGTGAAGCTGCGGACACTCTTGCGGTTCATGATGACGCTCAGCGCACTGGCGCCGTTATCGGCGGCATCCGGGGCGGGCTGGCCGCATCCGGCGAAGAACAGGGCGGCTGCCGCGGCGAGCCCTGCGAGGATCAGGTTATGTTTCATGTGACAAATGTACATAATTTTAACAAATTATTGTTCGGTCAGCCGGCTGCGCAAGGCGGCGATCCGGTGGAGGCTTTGTTCGATGCGCGCAGCTTGCAGGCGACCGCTGCGCAGGGCCTCCAGCACGCCTTCGAAGGCGGCGCAGTAGTCCAGGGGACAGAGCAACAGGTCCGCACCGGCCTCCAGGGCCCGCACGGCGGCCTCGCCGCTGCCGAACTGCTGCGTGACGGCGCCCATTTCCAGCGCGTCGGTGATGATGAGGCCGTCGTAGCCCAGCTCGCCGCGCAGCTTCTCCGTCAGGATGGCGGGGGAGAGCGAAGCGGGGACGGGACCGCCGGTGACAGCGGGGGCGGCGATGTGGGCGGCCATCACAAGCGGTGCTCCGGCGGCGATGCCTGCGCGGAAAGGAATCATCTCGCAGGAGAGCATCTCCGGCCAGCTTTTCTGCGTGTAGGCGTAGCCGTAGTGGGTGTCGGCCAGGGTGTCCCCGTGGCCGGGGAAATGCTTCAGGCAGCCCGCAACCCCTGCGTCCGAGAGGCCGCGCAGGAAAGCACACACGAGGGGAGCCGCCTGCGCAGGGTCGTCGCTGAAGGCGCGCGTGCCGATGATGATGTTCCGCGGGTTGGTGTTGACGTCCGCCACCGGGGCGAAATCGATGTCGAAGCCGTAGCGTTTCAGGTAGCCGCCAATGGCGAGGGCGGCATCGTAGGTCGCTCCCGGGCCGGCCGTCGCCAGGGCTGCGGCACTCTCGTAACGCGGCACGTCGAAGGCCGGATTCCCGGCGATGCGGCTCACGCGTCCGCCTTCCTCGTCGATGCAGAGCAGCGGCGACCCGGGCAGGGCTTTCAAATCCCGGACGAAGGCGGGGAGCTGTGCGGGACCGGCGATGTTGTGGCCATAGAGCAGCACGCCGCCCGGGGGATACTTCCGCGCGCGTTCGCGCATCCCCTTGCTGACCGCTTGGAGACGATAGGGGGGCAACTCCGCGTCCGAGGCGTAGCGGATGGCCGGCTCCAGCGACTCCGGCCGGACGATGAAGAGTTGTCCGACTTGTTCGATCATTTCAGGCAGGCCTCGCAGCGTTCCAGGGTTTCCTCAATGAGCAGCGTCCGCTCCTGCAGGGCTTCCGCCGCCTTGCGGTCGCGCGCGAGGAAGATGTCGCGGTAGTCTTCCAGCTGGTGGCAGAGCCGGTGCTCGTAGCGGTTCAGTTTAAAACTCTGCACTTCCTGGCCCGGGAGCACCAGGTCCACCTGGGTGAAGAAATTCGGCAGGCCGTGCACGCGGATGGCGCCCTTCTCACCCTGGAAGAAGAATCCCCGCAGGCCGTCGGAGTCCATCGAAGCCGTACAGACCGCCACCAGCCCGCTGTCCCAGCGCAGGGTGGCCGCACCGGAAGTCGCGACCGCATTGCGTCCGCAGGCGTTGGCGGCATAGTAGACGCTGTCCGGGCGGCCGTACAGGGCCAGGACGATGTGAAGGCAGTAGATATTGATGTCGCGCAGCGCGCCGCCCTCATATTCGTGCGTGAAGACGGGGATGTCCGCGCCCGCGACATACTCGTCGTAGCGGCCGAAATGTTCGTCGTAGTCGGCGTGCACCAGGCGTACGGGGCCGATCTGCGGGAGGAGCTCCTGCACCTTGCGGAAGTTCGGCAGGTGGATGTTGGAGATGGCCTCGAAGATGAAGAGGTCCTTCGCCGCCGCCAGGTCAAAGAGCTCTTTCGCCTGGGCGCGCGTGGTGGTGAAGGGTTTCTCGCACAAGACGTTGCGCCCGGCCTCCAGGGCCTGCTTCGCGGCGGCGTAGTGGAGCGAGTTCGGCAGGGCGATGTAGATGAAGTCCGCATCCGCCTGCGCGAGCATCTCGGCGTAGTCGGTATAGACGGCCGGGATGCCGAAGCGTCCGGCTTTCTCGCGGCTGCGGCCGCAGATGGCGGTGACTTCCCAGCCCGGAACGGTCTGCATCGCTTCGAGCATCTGGGGAACGATCCTTCCGGATCCGACAATGGCTACTTTGATCATAAAGTGGAACGGTTCATGGTGTTTTCAATATGCGAATATACGAAAAAATACTATCTTTGCCCCGGCTTGCAAAATGCAGGCTAAGGGGTGCTGAGGCCCGACGGGGCCGAGGCTGAGATGATACCCTCACACCTGATCGGGGTAATGCCCGCGTAGGAATCCGCTATCTTCCCATTCCCCTTGTTGTATAATTTATTTACAATAAAGGAATTACTATGTCTTCTCGTCTTCTGAAAGCCGCCCTGCCCGCCGTGTTGCTTGCGGGTGGCTTCCTGCCTGCGGCCGCCCAGGATCCGCAGGCGGATTCCCTCCAGATCGAACAGTTGCAGGAAGTCGTCGTCGGGGCCGTGCGCGCCGCCAAGGACGCTCCCTTCGCCGTCGCCAACATCCGGCGCGCCGAACTGCAGGATTTCTCCACCACCGGCATCGAGCTTCCGATGCTCTTCGCCCGCACGCCGGGCATCCTCGCCTGGAGCGAGAACGGCGTGGGCACGGGCACCAGCTATATGCGCATCCGCGGCGCGGGCGGCTCCCGCATCAACGTGACGCTCGACGGCGTGCCGCTCAATTCCCCGGAGGACCAGACGGTGTTCTGGGCCAACATGAACTCCTACGGCGCCCTGATGGGCAGCGTGCAGATCCAGCGCGGCGTGGGGTCTTCGACCAACGGAGACGGCGCCTTCGGCGGCACCATCGCCCTGGGCACCCGGGCTCCCTCGCTCATCCCGACGGCCGAGCTGAACGCCTCCTACGGCTCCTGGAACACGATGAACCTGGGCGTGAACGCCTCCACGGGACTGCTCTTCAACCATCTTGTCCTCGAAGGCGGGTACCACCAGACCACCACCGACGGCTACCTGTGCGGTACCGCCGGCCGTTCGGGCAACTGGTACGGCGGCCTGACCTGGCTCGGCCGCGACTGGAAGCTCTCCTACAAGCTGCTGGGCAATTTCGAGACCACCGGGCAGGCCTGGAACGGCGTCGTCGCCGGCAATGACGACCTCTCCCTAATGGACGGCACCTACGGCGAACACACGGGAATCCACACCTACAAGGACCTCTACGATCGCGGTCTCGGGCTGTACAATTCGCTCTACGAGCGCCTGATCATCGACGGGA
>Ga0310696_10002415_pt1 | contig 24744 bp, 34 predicted proteins | sample AusTroGonzalo_MG_4_FD_203885 | JGI IMG/M metagenome (GOLD analysis project Ga0310696, IMG submission 203885) | Bovine rumen microbial communities from tropical cattle in Woodstock, Queensland, Australia - Gonzalo_02 (v2) (version 2) | ecosystem: Host-associated > Mammals > Digestive system >...
TCGCCTATCTCCACCGGGCACGATATGCTCTTCCAGTATGTTCCTGTCCAGAGATATCTGATAGTTGCCCCGGCCTGGAGCGCGTCGGTCACTGTGCCGGTCTTTCCGGTGTACTGCATGCTGCCTCCGGAAGGGAAGAGCACCTTCACCTCGCAGCCGGTGTATGCTCCGGCGCCCAGGTACAGGGTGAGCCCTGAGGTGGTGAGCACCAGGCTCGCGTTGTACTCCACGGATCCGGTGGTGGAGTCCTCGGTGATCTCCACGGGCCGCTGCTTTAGGAAGCCTGCGATGATGTTGTCGTTCACCTCCTGGGTGGAGAGTCCGCCGCTCACCTTCTTTGTTCCGAAGGGGGGGGTGTACCCGTCCAGAGCCGGGATCTTGATACTGTTCAATGTCAGGTCGATAGTTGCCATAGTTTGTCTCCTTTATTTTTTTTATTCTGTACGCTTCCACATATACACGACGATATATGGCTGCATGTTGTTGTGCGGTGTGTCTTGTCCGGTTAAGTCTACGCTGCCGTCATATCTATTTGTCGATGTTTCTACGTCCTCTGCGTAGGTATGCTGCAACGCCGGGGCGAGGTCGTAGCTTATGGCCACTGGGAAATGTCCCGGGCTTGGCACCGGGTGGCTGTGGCTGGCCAGCTCTTGCACGGTCAGCTTGTGTTTCATTTCACCGCCTGTGGCTCCAGCCGTGAAGGTTGCGCTCTCGCCCCTTGAGTCGGTTATAGCTCCGGCTCCTATGAGCACCCGGCCCTCACCGAAGGCTATCCAGACACCGCCCAGGTATGAGCCAGGGTTGGTGTCAACGGTGGTGATATAGATTGCGCCTATCGGATAGAGCCTGTCCAGGGTGTAGAAGCAGTTAGATTTCACCTTGGTCGGGTCTTTGGCGTTCAGGATCAGGTAGCCGTCGTCAGCGTCCAGGTTGCCCCATGGTATGTCGGCGTCGCTGAAGTCCTCGAACTCCTGCAGCGTCATGGCTGTGGTCGGGTCGTACATGAGCTCGTCGATACCCACCAGGTTCTTGTTGCCGTTCAGCTCTATGCTCGCAGCGGCGCTTCCGCTGTTCTGCCGGGTGAACGTATAGGCTGTGCCGTCCAGGTACAGGCTTATGCTGTTGGAGGTTCCCACCACTGCCACGCGGTACCAGGTGCCGGTCTCCATGAGCGGTATCGTCCTGTCGTCAGGAGCCATTCCAGGAGCGGTGTGCTGCACGCTTCCCCTGGCCTCTGCGATCTCGTTATACACCAGCTCCAGCTGCTCTGCCACGGCCTGGTTGTAGTACGGCTCTCCGGACAGCGGTGTGTTGTAGTACGGTTCCTCGTTCAGCTCTATGAACCGGAGCCGGTCATTCCCCAGGTTCAGGTCGAGCATGCACTGCCCGTCCTCGTTCCAGATATACTTCAGCAGGTACGATACGGAGAAGCTGGTCACTGTTCCCAGCGAGAACGATATCGAATAATTACCGAAAAGGATCTTCTGCACTATGCTGTACGGAGCTGTCCTCGGGAAGAGCGGCTGCAGGTTGATGTGGTAGGTGCCGCCGATCGGTGAGTCCTCATCTGCGAGCTGGGAGGGAACGCCTCCGGACAGGTCTGATATCGTGAGTATGCTCTGGCCTGTCTGGTCAAGCCTGTCGAGGTCGAAGTGGTACACCCGGGCTGATGTGGAGAGGAACGGATAGCCGAAGCTCGCGCCTCCGTTTCCGCCGTCGTCGGTGTTGCCGATGATCAGCGTACCCTCCTTGTAGAGTCTCGATGTCTCCACGCCCTTCCATGATATGCCGGTCTCGGTCTGCCATGCTCCGTTGACATAGCGCTGCAGCTGGCTGAGCTGGTCGGTCAGGTAGTGTCTTATGTCATGCTCCTCCGGAGTCTGCCCTGCAGGTATGATTGACAGCGACCCCTTCAGGAACGCGCCCAGGGTGCTGATGATGAGGTTCTGCAGCTTTATCCGGAGGTCGCCGTTCTTGTAGTGTATATACTGGGCCCGGTCGTCGTCATTAGGTCTCGGGGCTTCTGTAGGATAGCCTTTCTCCCACTCGATGTTGTTGCCGACACGGAACTCCTCCTCCTGCATGTTCCAGAGGTGGTTCGGCTCAGCGCCGCCTGAGGTGATCTGCTCGAATACGGCGCAGATAGCCGCCAGGTTCTCTGTGTAGAGCTTGTCGGCCTTCAGTCCTCCCTGCACGTATGTGTGGTTCCCGGATCCGTCCGATGTCCAGGCGTTCACCACGTCGCGAGCCGATATCGGCATGGCTGTCATGGCCACCTGCACCGGTTCTGCGGCCCCCACCTCGTTGAAGGCGGTGATCTGATAATAGTAGACGGTGGAGACCGGTGAAGGATCTGTGGCGCTCTGTCCCTCCAGCGGCACGGTCTGAGTGAACGTGAGGTTGAAGGTCAGATAGTTGCTTGCGGCGGCGGTGTCCTTGTATGCGGCCTCGTTTCCGTACGGGTCTGATGTGATGTTCGGACAGTACCATGCTGAGTCGTCATACCGCTTCACGCTGATCTTGTAGCGCACGTTGCCGTAGACCTGCACGTTTGCCGGCTGCCGGCACTCGAAGTGGAAGGCCCTGCCGTTGGCCGATGTCTTCAGCGTTCCGGAGGCCAGGCTCGGTGTCTGCACTATCCAGGTGCCGTAGTTGTCGGTGTTCACCGTGGTGTATGTGCTGTACTCGCTCTCCTTGTTGTAGATCGACATGAACTTCACGCGCACCAGCCAGGAGGCGAGGTCTGCCTTCTCCGGGTGTACTCCTGTCGGCCATGCGATAGTGGCGGTGTAGCCGGTGGTCTTCTCTATCGGGTAGAACACCGGGTCGGTGGTTACGCTCTCGTCCTGTATTCCCAGGGGAGCGTACTCCCACTGCACATACGATATGCTGTTGTTGAGCGCTGATGTATCAGGTGCCGCGCAGGACACCACGATACCCTGCTCTGTGGCCACCGCGGTGACTCCGGTCGGGGTCGAGGGCGGTGCTATGTTGTCGCCGTTCAGCACGTCCTCCACCTTGTCCGCAGTCTCCGGTGGCGGTATTATCACTGGCTCGTACGGTGCTGTCTTCCTGGTGATGTTCGGCACATACTGGTCGTATGGCCCGGTGGTGTATACGTCCGGGTCGTAGTCGATGAGGGTCAGTGTCACCTTGCCGTCAGCTGGCTCTATCGCTGTGATGAGGTACTCGCTGGTGATCCGGTCGAACTCCCCGTCCTCGATGTAGCCGTAGGAGAGCACGTCGCCCTCGTGTGGTATCACGGAGCTGGAGACCGGGAACGGAGTGGTGAACTGTATCTCCGATGTGCGGCCGCCCTGGTTTATGGCCTTGGCCAGCGGTGTGCAGTAGGTGTCGGACACGCACTGTATGATAACTCCGAAGTCGTGGCTGGTGTCGAGATCCACCGGCTCCTGCAGCTGCAGTCCGATGATGTTGTTGCTGTAGGTCAGCACCTTCTTGATCACGGCGTTGCCGAGACCCACGCGGAGCGAGTCGTCCTGCATGAGTATCTTCGAGAACGGTGTGAAGTACTGGCCCTCCAGTCCGGTTGTCACCTTTATGGACTTCGGCCGGAGAGCGGAGCCTGCCATGATGTAGCGCCCGTATTTCACCATGTGGTCGTAGTCGGTTATGCCGACCACCTCCATTTCACGGATTATGCTGTCCGCGGTTCTTGTGACTCCGGAACGCATACATACATACTCGTCCTGGACGTAGCCTGCCCTGGCGTTGACGTAGCTGAGCTTCAGGCCGTCCACCGGACGCGCCAGGCTCTTGGTGATCTCTATGCCGGTGATGTTCTGGCTGTTCAGGAGCGCCACGGCGTTCTCCTTCACGCGGTCGATTGCCGCGGAGATCTTTCCGTAGATGTTCCGATAGAGCATACAGCGGCAGGTGCTGCAGATACTCTCCAGGATCTGCTCCTTCCGCTGGCCCGATGTGAGCACCATGTTCACCTCGAAGCCCTCGGTCTGGCAGAACTCGTAGAGTGCGCCCAGGCTCTCCAGGTCTATCTCGGAGTCTGAGTACTGCGAGGCAGGGTGTGTGGCGCTGGTGAGCACCTCCAGGATCCACGCCGCAGGGTTGCTGGTGGCTGTCTTGGTGCTGCTCCATGTCTGTGTGTTCGCGTTCCAGGTGCGCGCCACGCCGCTCGTGATGATGTTTATTTTCCCCAGCTTGGTCTCGTTCTCGGAGCTTGCCCTGAGCTTCAGGCCGATGATTGTGGAGACATTGCCCTCCCTGGTCTCGATGATCTTGCAGGCGGAGAGGGAGGAGCTGGAGCTATTTGCCGGGTCATATATCCGGCTCTGGATCCACTGGACGTAGCAGTCCTCGTATGCTCCGCTGGTGCCGGTGTACTGGGTGTCGCGGTTTGTCACCTCCACGATGATAGGCTGGTCGTTCTGCCCGGCGTTCCATGCCTGGTTTGCTGTGAATGTGTGGGTGAGCGCGAAGCGGATCTGGCTGGTGGTCGTCCTCTTGAATGTGCAGACGAAGTAGCCGTCGGTGGTGGCTGTCGATGTCGGCCCAGATCCGGAGACAGACATGGCAGACCAGCTGCTGCCGCCGTTGGTTGAATATCTGAAGCCGATGTTCCTGGTGTGCTCCTGCTTCTTGCCCTTGTCGCTGTACTTGCATAAGCCGTTGAAAAGTATGCAGATCTCGACGTCCATTGCGTGCTTGTCCAGGATAAACTTCCGGGTCTCGGTGGTGATGTTGCCCTCGGTGTATGAGACAGTCCTGGTGCGCTTGACGTTCCGCCAGTAGCCCCGGTCGTCGCCTGTCTCGATGAAGACTCGCTCGGTGTACTCCTCGGTCTTATATGCAGTCCACTGCTCGCAGGTCTCCCTCCACGGGAGCTGCACGTTCGGTGTGTCCACCGTCCGCTTCTGTGTGAACTGGGAGAGGGACATGGAGCTTCCGCTCTGTCCTATCTGGATCCGGTTGTCGTTCACGCCTGAGCGGTAGGCCCAGATACCTCCGGTCGGCCTTGTCAGTCCCGTCTGCGGTGTTGTCACTGTCCCGAAGTCATGGATCACGGAGTCGTCGGCGCATATCTTCTGGATAGCCTGGCCGCTGAAGCCTCCCTCCAGGACGGTGTAGTAGTCCTCGTTGACTCCGTCCGTGCCCGAGAGAGCATAGAAGCCCTGCTGGAGCAGGTACGGTGTGAACAGGTGCTTGCCGATGATGTAGGGCTGGCCCTTTCCTGTTGCCAGGGCGTTGCTGGCCCCCTGCAGCCATGGTATGTTCGAGACATCGTCCCGGGCCGAGAGCGCCTCCTGGAGCTCCTTCAGCTTGGCCTGCTGCTTGCGCACCTTGTAGGCGTTTATGCCGGCGGCGATACCGGAGACGGCGGCCACCACCACCGCGATGATAGCGAAGACCGTGGAGGCGGAGATACCCTCAGGCACCCTCCTGATCACCAGGAAGTCCTCCATGGTCGGAGCGTAGTCCGGGTCTACCTTCTTCCCGTTGGCCAGGATAACCAGCTGGCTCCAGTCGACGTCCTTCAGCTGCTCCCGGAGCGGTATGCCGCTCTCTATCGTTATGAGCTGCCCGTTGTCTGATAAATTCTTGAAAAGATCTAATACCATGCTATACCTCGTAGTATGTGACATTCTTGAATATTCCCACCGGCGAGACGCGGACTCCGGAGTAGGTCATGTGCAGCAGGAGCTCCCTGTCCAGCATGTAGCCGACATGGAGGTGTCCGTCTGCCTCATACTCCGCCACCGTCCCCGGTGCCTTGGCTGTCTCCCTGGCTCCCGTCCTGGACGCGTAAATTGCCGCCTCTGAGGCAGGCTGGCGGTCGTCCTGATATACGAAGTCGGGAAGGCTCTTCCCCTCCCTCCTGAGACACTCCAGGACGAGCCCGTAGCAGTCCATGCCCTTCTTGTCCCGTCCGTGCGTCCTGAAGGGGACGCCCAGCAGGTCGTCGTACCGGATCACGCGTTCCCCCGGTTGTTGTATGTGCTGAAGATGAGGGCAGGGAAGGTCATGTTCATGCGGTCGTCCGCCTCGAATGTCATGGTGAGGGTGCGCTCCTGCCATACCGCCTCCCCGTACTTGTGCCGGTGCGTCTTTATCTCCTCCACGGAGCCGTTCTCCAGAAGTACGCCCACAGCTTCGAGGAAGAGCGTGGAGAACGTTTCCAGGGCTTCGATGAGTAAGTTGTCGACCACCTGTATTTCGAGCCGTCCACCGCCGTCTGCGCCCTGCAGGGGGACATCGGGGGTGTAGGTGAATGTCGAGGCCACGTAGGTGTGCCCGTCATACACCAGGCTCCGGTTGTCGTTGATGAAATAGTACTGCACGGTGTTGTCCTTGTCGTGCAGCCTTATGAGGTAGGGTACCGAGTAGCCTCCGGAGGCTCTCAGCGTGTTGAAAATACTGTTCATATACTATATCTCTATTACAGATATAGTCACTTCTTTGTTTTTCTGCCCCCGTGCGCTCGGTGTGCCGTTGAACATGTACTCGGCGTTGCCGCTGTGGGTGATGAGGTTCGGGAAGAGGAAGGTCTCGGCTCCGCTCTTCGCTGTGTTCGCATACCAGGACAGGAAAGTCTTGTACTCAGAGTCCGCGCCCTGGTCGTTCATGGTGAGGCTGAAGGAGAACACGCGCCGGGGTGCGCTGTTCTTCAGGTACACCACCCGGCGGCCGGACTTCATCTGGATCACCTCGGTGTTGTCCTCATAGCCGGTGTCCATTCCATACGCTTTAGTGTTTACTGCTGCTGGCCATGATACTGCCATGTCGTCCTCCTCAGTTTGTTATCCGCTGTCCGGCGTAGTTGTTCTGCATTATGCCGTACGCCTTGTTGTAGCGCCCTGCAGCCATGCTGGCGTTCACGCGCTTGTCTATGATCAGCTCGATGTCGTGTCCGCTCACGCTGGCGGTCACGTCCACATCGTTGGCCCTATAATTCTTGATGTTGATGTTGGTCTCTCCGGATCCTGCGCCGTTGGCTATGTCGAAGAGCCGGGCCTGCTGCTGCCGGGTGAGTATCATCTCTCCGCTGTTCACCATTGCCTGCACCCTGTCCCCGGTGTATGAGTTGCCGGGAACGACACCGCCTGTCGCGAAGGCAGGAGGCTGAGGCTTGCTGGCGATTATTGTTGCGATCTGTGCGGCTCCTGCAGCTGCCACCAGTGCCGATGTTATGAAGCCGTACGGGCCCTGCTGCGCGAAGCACTTCGAGATACCCTCGGCGATGTTAGCCGCCGCCTGGAGGCTCGATACTGTCCACTGCCAGAGCTCTATGCGGTACTGCTCACGGGCGGCCTTCTTCTGGGCCTCCAGGATCTTCTTGTTCTTCTCCTCCTCGGAGAGCTCCTCGGCCTCGATCTCTGCAATCCGCACGTCAAGCCGCGCCTTGCTGTTCTCTTTGGCTATGCTGGAGAATGTGTTCACTGTGGAGGCCAGGCTGTCCAGGCTCTCCCGTGCCAGATCCTTGCGCGCCTGCTTCAGCTCGTTTATGGCCTCCATTTCGGCCTGCTTCTGCTGCTCGATCAGTGCGGCCCTCTTCCTGGTGAACTCCTCCTCCAGCTCCTCCTTCTCAGCGTCCGAGATAATCTCCATGCTGATTATCTCCTGGTAGAAATTCTCCAGGGCTCTCTGCCGGTCTGCCAGCTGCTCCTGCAGTGTCCGCTTGTCCGGTGCGGATATAGAGTCAAGCTCCCTCTGGAAAGCGGCGAGCATTTCCTCGGCCTGCTTCTGCTCCGCCTTCCGGAGCTCGGCCTTCTTTCGCTCATTCGCCAGCGCCCATTCCTCGGCCTGCGCTGCGGCTTCCTCTGCCGCCTTCTTCTCGGCCTGGGCTTTTTCCTCGGCCTCGATACGGGCCTGCACTGCGGCGCTCTGCTTCTGTATTGTCTCCAGGAGCTCCTTTGCCTCGGCGTCCTCGGCCCTCACCAGTCCCGGGGTCTCGGTCAGCAGGTCGATGTAGCTCCTGATGTACTCGTCCAGGAGCGCCTCGTCGTCAATCTGCTCGCCCCTGAGCTGTGCCTCCAGCCTCATGGACTCCAGGTTCTTCTGGCGCTGCTCGGCGTTCTTGGCTATGTACTCCGCACGGGTCTCCTCGGCGGTCTTTATCTCCTCGGCCTCCTTGGCGGCCCTGTCTGCGGCTGCCTCCTCGGCCTGTGCTGTCTCCTTCTGTGCGTCGCGGATCTCCAGCACCGCGCTGATCTTCTTGTTGTACTCGACCAGCTCCATTTGCAGCAGCCTGAGCTCCAGGCCCTGCTTGTAGCCGGAGCTGATGTCGGCCAGTATGTCGTTCCGCCTCTGCTGGAGCACCGAGAGGTCGTCAGGTGTTATGCTGCCGGTGTCCTTCTCCAGAAGTCTGCGCGCCTGCTTCTGTGCGTCCATGTACTGCAGGGTGGCTGTCCGTGCCTTGATGAGGTCTGCCAGGAAGCGCCGGATCGGGCCGAACGTCCTCTCGACGTCCTTGCCCATTTCCTCTTTGAGGTCGCCCCATGCGTTCTTCAGCTGCTCCGTGGATCCTGTCGCCTTGGCAGTCTCCTCCGCCAGACCCTTGTATGTGTTGGCCACCACGTCCACAGCCTTGCCCTGTTCCAGCTCCTCCTTGGTGAGCTTCTTCAGTGCAGGTATCTGCATGCCGAGACGTCCTATCTGTCCGGTGTATGAGTTGTTCAGGCCGCGCACCGCCTCGTCCAGCGATATCATTCCGCTGGCGTTCGCGTCCAGTGCGGCCTTCATTATGTCCATTATCTGGGTCTCTGTCCTTCCGCTTGCGGCCAGCTGGGCCATGAACGGGAGGAGCTGCTCGTCTCCCACTGTGGAGATCTTCTGGAGCTGCGCGGCGTAGTCCTTCAGCCGTCTCGCGGAGGAGGCGTCCAAGTATGGGTTGTTCTTGACGGCGGTGGTCAGCTGCACCTCCGCGTTCTTCTGCACCTTGTACGCCTTGTTCAGGTCGTCCAGTGCGGCGTAGAGCTGCTTGACAGTGCCGGTCAGCGTCTTGTATATGCTGCTGAGTCCGAATACGCCCAGGCCGAGGTCTTTGATACCCTTCAGGGACTCGGCCAGCCCCTCTATCTTGGTCTTTATCTTTATGTAGCCGTCGTCAGCCATTGTGGTCTCCTAATTGAACAGGGCGTTGAACTTCTCCAGCGCCTCTCTGCTTTTCTCGTCCATGGGCTCGGGGAGCTCCCACTGTCTCCGGAGCTTCAGGAGCTTGGAGTCCTTGCCTTTGTAGCACCGGTAGCCCATGATCTCCTCCAGCCGTGAGCCGGGGAGTGCCGCCAGCATTGCCCGGACTTTGTGCCAGTGCACCTCCCTCTCTTTGAGGTCGATGTGGTACACCTGGAGCACCGCAGTCCAGATCAGGTCGGCGTCTATATCGTAGTCCACCAGGCGCACCTTGCTCTCGTCTCCGCTGCTCCTCGGCAGCTCCTTTGTCTCCCAGCAGAAGGCCACCAGCGCCTTGAACATCTCCTCGGTCGGTGCCGGTATGTCCTCTGTGAACAGGTAGTTGAAGTCCTGGTAGGCCGCTCCCTTCTCCTTCAGGATCTGCATGAAGCGGAACCAGTACGGGTGCCCGGTGTGTATCTTAAAAAAAGCGCCTGATACTTCGATTGTATCAGGCAGCACGATTTTTGTGAGATCCATGACTTATGCGATAGTAATGGACTTTGTGGTTGTACCGCTCGCAGCAGTGAACACCTCGCTGGCGTCGTGGCTGGAGCTGTCGTATGCGCCCAGGACGTATGTCTCTCCGTTCTTCACGGTGAACACAGCCTCGCCCTCTGCGTTTGTCACAGCCTTGGTGCCGTTCAGCATTACTGTGGCGCCGGCAACAGGGTCGGTGCTCAGCAGCACGGTCACTGTCAGAGCGAACCAGGACTCTCCGGTTCCGGAGAATACAGGCACGCCGTTGGTCACAGTCGCGGTTCCCTTCTCGGTTGTGCCGTTGAAGGAGAGGTTCGCGGTCAGTGTGCCCTCGACAGGGTTGATGTTGTCGATAGCAACAGAGCAGCCGGACTTCCATGCCTTGAAGGTTGTGCCGCTCACCAGCTCATTGTAGAACACGATGAGGATCTCGGTGTTTGCGGCGTTTCCGGTTGCCTGGTTGTAGAACTTCTCGAAGAAGTACTCGTAGTCGGGCTGTCCCTTGATCATGGTGATCGGCTGGGAGAGGCTCGGCTTGTAGTCGTTCAGGATAGTTGTGGGGGACTCGTCGACAATGAAGTCGTAGTCCTGTGTGGTCGCGTTCATTGTCACGGTGTTGTCGGTACTTTTTTCGATCCTGAACCAGTCAGGAGCACCAGGGGTGCCCTTGTTGATGAACAGGGCGACGTGATACTTGCGTACGAAGCCGCCGTCAGCTAAATTAGCCATTTATTTTTCTCCTTACGGCCTCTTCTGGCCGTCCAAATAACTTATAACGACAGACATCATGTAGATTGTCTGCCCCTTGTCGTCTGTCTCCACGAACTGCGGCAGCGTTGCCACCGAGCTCTGGAACGAGACATTGTCAGCCTGGCGGACGATCTGCTCGTTCTCCAGCTGCTTGGTTATCTTCTCCAGCCACTCCCTGGCGTCGCCTGCCTTCTTGCAGCGCGCATAGTACGAGAAGCTGGCCTCCACGTACCTGGAGCCGTCCGCGAACTCACGGGCAGCGCTCTGGGACGGGTCGTGCCTCGATACGATCAGGTCTCCGGCCTCCACCGGGAACAGGTCGTTGTATATCGTCGGCAGCCCTGAGATCTCAGTCTTCAGGTATGTGTTGACGGTCTCAGCTATGTTCAGCATTGATAGCCTCCAGCCATTCGTTCAGGTACTTCGCCTTCGCGGTCTCGAACCATTTCGAAGTCGCCCTCGGGTTCCGGTTGTGGCCCCGTATTCCCTTCCAGTTGAAGTACTGCCGGGCGGCGTAGGGTGTCTGCCACACCACCTCTCCGCTGCCTATCACGGTGTGGATCACGGCGCTGTTCTGGAGAGCCCCGGTGTCCTTCGGACAGAACAGGTTGCTGTCCCTGAGCACCAGCGCGTCGAGGATCTTCTGCTTCCTCTCCAGGTCTCCGGTCACGCGCCTGCACACCTGGCCGGTGTTGAACTTGATCTCGGCGTCTATGGTCATACGAGCTCCGCCTTCCAGTGGTCGGGAGTGCTCCCGTCGAGCGCATAGCAGGGCCATGCCTTCCTGATCTCCAGATCCTTGTCTCCCCACACCACCTTCTGGCCCACCGCGAGGGCGGTGTTCGCCAGCATGATGTATGTGTCCTCCGGGACGGCGCCCACCTCGGTCATGCCGCGTGCGTTCTTCGGAACGATACGGCAGGGCACCACTGTGCCGGTTCCGAGGGTAGGGTTCCTGTCCATGTCGAAGGTCGGGGTGTAGACCGTCGCGCTGTGTATTATCAGGTGCTTGGCTATCATCTCAGATCCGTCCTCAGGCAGTATGCGAGCACCCACTCCTCCTTCCTCGACCCGGAGGACTTGGCCTCCGATATGTCGAAGCTCCTGGAGTATGAGTCGATTGACTCGCTCGCCACCCTGCCACCGTCCGGAACTCCGGACTCTGCTGCCAGGTAGTACTCCTCCACCACCATGCAGGTGGCCTTGTCGATACCGCCCGGCTCGCGCTCGATCAAAAAGGGGAGGAGCTTGATCATGTACGCCTTGGCCTCAGGCTCCCACCTGGCGAAGCTCGCCTGGTCGGGCACCACAGACCGGCCCATTGTGTTATGGTAGTATGTGTAGCTTACATTCTCGAACATTCTCTCCGCTCCTCTCTATTCCCTCATCAGGAAGCTGTCACAGTGTGGGAAGTAATTCCGGATCTAACCTTTGAAGCGTCGAGTCCGTATGCCTCGATGATATCTGTGGCAGAAGCTGTCGGCTTGTTGGATCCGTCGTAGGTTGTCCAGTCGCCCCATGTGGTCACGCCGTCGGAAACTGTGCCCTTTCTATACTTGATAGATGTGGTGTTTGTTCCGCCGGTGATTGTGATAGTGGTTGTTCCAGTTGCTGTTGCCTCGCTGATTGTAGGAACGAGTACGCCTGAGTCCATTACTACAGCTGCGCTGTTGGTTACTTTATGGGCGTATACTTTTCTACCCTGGATAGCGGAAGCTCCGATGTAAGTGCCGGAGCCGTCGAGGCTCTGCAGCTTGACAGGAACCTGCCACTCCTCAATTCTGCAGCACCAGTCCGGGTGTCCGAAGATGATGTTGGCATGGTCTGGGAGTGTTGCGTCCTCGAATACGAGGAAGCCTGCGATCCGTCCTACAGCGCCGCTCTGCTTAACCTCGTCGCCGAGTGCTGAGGCAGCGATGAACTCTGAGCTCTGGAGCACCAGTGCCATTGCGTCCGGGTTCACCAGTGCGAACCGGTTGGTGGCTGGCACTTTTGCCTTGGACATCTTTGTCTTCGCAGCCACGAAGCGTGCGTAGATGTTGTCCTTGGTTGTTGCTGAGCTCTGGCCGATTACTGTAGCTGCGTCCAGCAGTGCTGCTGTTGCGTCTGCGTTCATCTGAGCTGCGAGGCCATATCCTGCTGCGTCGAGGCGGTCTGCCACGATGTTGTCAGGAACTGCGTCTGCAGCGTAGCCGTCGAGCACCTCGTTCACTGCCTTGTCCTTGTCGATAGACACGCTGATGAATGAGCCTGCTGTGTAGCTCTTGGAAGCTCCGGAGGCTTTATCGTATGATACGACAGTTGCCTCGTCTCTTACTGGGATCTTTACGGCGCCGGCCTTAGGATCTCCCTCATACTTTGTGTTCCAGACATATCCGTCTCTCTGTACCAGTGCGTAGCGCAGCTTGGCGTCTACGATCTTGGAAAATCTGTCCTGAAGTGCTAATGACATCTTCTTGTCTCCTATAAGTCGATTTTAATTCCCGGGTTGTTCTTCTTGAACGCCGCGAGGACACCGTCCTCCTCTCCGGGCTTCCCGGACATTCCGGGTACCTTCGGCGGCTTCGGTGCATTTTCGTCCACGATAATGTTCTCCATGCCCTCTGTGGCCGCCTTGAACAAATCGTCGAGGCTCTTGCCCTTGGACTCCTCCTGCTCCAGTGCAGCGAGCAGCTTGGTGGAGAGCGCTTCCTTCGTCAGCTCGTTGACGAACTTCTTGCCCCCTAAGTAGTCCTTGACAAGGCCCTGGCGTTCCAGGTTCCTCAATTTCTTCTCGCCCTCGGCCACCGCCTTCTCATACTCAGCCTTCCACTTAGCCACCTCGCCCTTAGTCTGGTCGTAGTCCTTGAACTTCTCCAGAGTGGACTTGGCAGTCTCCAGCTGCGCCTTGATATCATCATAGTCGCCAAACTTAGTCTTGACAGCTTCGATGTCGCGGCCGTTCTCGGCCATGATCTTGTCCACAGCCTCATCGGCAATACCCAGGTCTTTCAGAAATTCTCGTTTCATTCTCGTCTCCTTTACGCGTCTTTAACGCCACGCCCGGCGCTGGTTGTTAGAATGTCCCGGCAGATTACGCACTCCCGGTGTGCTCATATATATAGTCACTTATCTGTTCGCCAGATAATATCCGCCTGCAATTCCCCCGGCAATTCCTATGCCGAGTCCTATCAGGAGGCACTTAGTCTTCCCCCACCGCGCCTCGCTTCTCAGCTCTTTCAATGATTTCGATAGCTTCGTCAATTGCGTCTGAAGCTCTTCTGTTTCCTTCTGCGATGTCACGAGCTGCTCCCTGGCACTCTTCAGCTCGCTCCTCTGCTCGCTCAACGTGCTCTGCAGCCCTTCTATCTGCGTCTGCTGCTCTTTCAGCTCTTTCTTTGCCGTCTGCAATGATGTCTTCAGCGCTGTCACTTCCGCGTCCGTGAACACCACGTCCGAGAACAAACAGCAGGGCCGCAATAAAAGCAGCACCAACAGCAGCCAAAATATTCTTAATCTTCGTCCAGTATTTCCCCACATCTTCCCTCCTCTACGAGCGCACCTGCCAGCTTCCAGGCCAGGTGGTCTATGATCTCGGGCGGCACGCCGTTCCTGTACTTCTCCCTCATGAACGCGATGTCCTCGTCGCTCATCGAGGAGTAGTGCTTCGTGGTGCCCTCCCGGTAATTCCGCTTCTTACCAGCCGAGTCCGGCATATATCAGATCCTCCTCGGTGGTGCTTCTTACATGGTCGCGGAAGGAGAGCCCCAGCCCCCTCTTCCCGATCTGGTGCTTCACCCCGGGGAACGTGAACCAGGGCGGAACTCCCGGCACTATGTCGTTCCGGTACACCGTCCAGTGTATGTTCTCTTTCCCCACCTTCTCGTCCAGCTGTGCGGCGAGCTCCTTGTCCACGCACATCGGAGGCTCTATCGCTCCGATCAGCAGCGGAAGGTTCGGCCTCCAGAGCAGGGCGCCCAGGAGGAGCGCCTCGGCCCCTCCCTTGCTGCGCCCGGATATCAGCACGCCCTTCGCCTTGGCTTCTGCCAGCTCCGGTGTGCTCTCTATCACAGTCCGGAAGTCGCTCCAGTATCTGAGCACCTCCTTCCAGTAGCCCAGGTGCGCTCCCTGGCAGCCTTTCAGGGCGAGCAGGTTGACGAGCCAGTCCCTCCAGCCGTGCGAGGGCTTCAGGTTCACTGTCAGCCAGCCGGTGAAGTCCGGGCCGGTGTAGACTCCGAACTGCACGTCGATAGTGCGGTCGTAGCTTTTCTTCAGCACCTTCCGCAGCTCGTTGTTGAAGGCCACGTCGATGAGCGCTCTCCTCATGTGTTCTCCCTCAGGCACTTGCCGAGCACGCACCCTGCTCCTGTGTAGAGCATGGTCTCCCAGCCCTGTGTTCCGCAGAAGAAGCCCACGCAGCCCACCACGCAGAGCAGGTAGCCGAGGATCTTCGCGCCGTCCGGGTCGAATGTCTTGTCGCCGATGATACTGGTCAGCCAGTTTTCCTTCACTTCTTGGCCTCCGGCTCGACGAACAACATCATGATCTCATTGGCCGCAGTGATTGCGATTGGAATTGCAGCCAGGATAGCTGTGGCCTGCGCCGGGTCTGTGTAGCTCACGATAGCGGAGGCTATTGCCCCGATACCGCCGATGATACCGCTCACGAGAGCGTACATTTTCTTTGACATATTTAACTCCTTAAAAAAAGATCACGCTTTCTTCCGCAGCACGCCGATGAGGTTCTCATATCCGCGCACCGCCAGCTTGCACCCGTCCTGGGCGAAGCCGTCCTGCTCCAGAACCAGCAGCTGCTTGGTCGTGGTGTCGGCCAGGAGCACGATTGCCACGTGCCCGTACTTGTTCTTGGCGGTCGCGTCCCATATAGCCACGTCGCCGCTCTGTATGAACCACGGGGAGAAGCGGTCGAAGTACTTCTTCTCGTCGTTCTGGGAGTACTGGAACCACAGCCCCTTCGCTCCCTCGGGCTCCACGCTTCCGGTGTGCGGACAGCCCACCACGTCCTGGCAGTACTGCCTGAACAGATCCACGCACTGGGCTCCGTACGCCTTGTCGAAGTCCACCTTCTTGCCGCAGTATTTAGCCGCAAATTCCAGCAGGTTCATATCTTTCCCTCCAGGTCTGTTATCCGGTGGTTGGCCACCTTGATGTCCTTCTCCAGGAGCGCTGCCTGCTCCTCCAGTTTGTAGGTGCGGTCTATCACGCTGTTGTGCTTCTCCACCCGTTCCGATAATGTCTCGATTGATTGATTGATGAGCGCCAGCTTTATCTCCATGAGCTGGACAACGCGCCGGTTCTGATAGCTGTTGGTGATCATCACCACGATGACGGTCACGGCGCCGGTTATGAGCGCCGCTATAATTGCTGGATCCATTTTCACCCCTCTGTAGATATAGTCACTTACGGCCTTATGCCCCTCGGCTGTTTCCCGTCCGGAACTCCGATGTACTCCCGGGCGTAGTCCGGGCTGATACCGGTCTGGTCGCAGACCGATGTCCGCCTGGCCTGCCACAGGCCGAGCCTCATTCTCGCGGCTGTGTCGTCGAGCCCTGCAGCGCTCTCGCACTCGGCCCTCCGCTTCCAGCCCCTGATCATGCGCTCTGTCTTCCGGAGCTCCTGCTCCGCCTCATAGCGCGACACCTTCTTCCCGTCCAGCTCCAGGTTCTTGGCCCGGTACTCCTTCAGCTCCTCGTCGTCGTACCTGAGGCTGCCTCCCTCGTAGTATGGCCAGAAGGTGTGCCTGCAGTTTATTCCGCAGAGCCCGTCCACCTCCCCGTAGCCGGTCACGGCGTAGAAGTCCTGGGCTGTGTGCTCCTGGCCGTCGCTGTCGATGAACGTGCGCACCCCGGAGAGACAGTAGACCTTGCCCTGCCACTCGTCGTGGTTGCTCCAGGGGTTGGCCGGCTTGTCGGTGTGCCGCGCCCCCTCGTGGGCCGACACCATTACCAGGTTGGTCTCGGTGTCCTGGGCGTTCTGTATGCTCTGCTCGGCGGCCGTCTGGTTCAGCGTGGTGAGGACGCACATTCTCGCCGCAGCCTCCACGCTCATCTCCCTGGTGCCGTAGGCTATGGTGTGCAGACCCTTGGCGGCCATGCCGTCCACCGCGTCCTTCAGCGCGTCCTGGTATGAGAAGCCGCCGCTGGCCGTCTGCATGTACAGGTTGGTCGCCGCGCTCACGAAGTCTGTCACCGCGGAGCTGGTCTTTGTGATGTTCGAGAGATCTGTCACGAGATCCTTGTAGCCGGTTGCTGCCGCGAGGAGCTGTCTCTGGTTCGCGCTGAGCGGCCCCCTGGTGTTCTTTGTCACGAGCACCTTGAAGAGCGCCGCCACGGCCTTCTGTGTGCGCCTGTCGTACTTCGCCAGCTGCTTCGCGATGTCCCCGGTGAGCCTTCCAGCCTCGTCCAGGATCTTCGCCTGCCACCGGGTGGAGTCCGATATCCGGCCCAGCCTGGCCATGCGGCGGCACATATCCGTCTTTATGGCGTCCTCCAGGTCGGCGTACAGCCTCATCATCTCATCGGAGGCGGCAGACAGCCAGCGCGGTGTGATCATAGATTATCCGAAGAAGCTGTTGAGGTTCAGGGGCTCCGCTGCCGGCACCTTGGCTGCAGCTGTCTCCTCGTCCTCGCCGAATATCCTCATGCGGTACTCGGCCTTGCTGATGATACCCTGGGAGAGCTCCTGGAGAGCTGCCAGCCTCATCTGGTCGGGATCCTTCCGTGCGGCGTCGTTGTAGCTCACGATGATCTCCGGGTCGAACGGCACGTTCTGGTATGCCGAGAGCAGGTACGCGAATATCCAGGCCACGTGCCGGTACTTCGCCTCCAGCTCGCTCTCGTAGGCGTCGACGGTGGTGTAGAGCACTTTCTTGCCGCCCTGGTACTGGGTCGCGGTCATTCTCGCGTCCTCCAGGTCGGAGATAGTGCCCTTGCCGAGCTTGCAGCAGATCTCTATGCGGCGGAGGATCTCCTGGAAGGCTGCCACTTGCTCGTTCGTCCTGAGCGTCGGGCTGTACTCCTGGATCTTGTCGCCGGTCGAGCCTGAGTCGTTGATCCGGACGAGAAGCTTCCGGAGGGCCGGTGTCACTGTCACCTTGCCGTCCTCGCCCTGGCGCTCCCTGAAGAGGTCGGAGCTGGCGAACACGCGCTTCTCTCCAGCCTCCTGCTCCCAGTTTATGCGCATATACTGCCGGTCGGCGTCCTCCAGCAGGTTCTCCCTGCCTGAGTAGATTGCCACCGGCACCCTGGATCCGTCGATGTTGTTGGTCTTCCTGGAGCGGAACTCGACGATCATCGGGAAGTCGATGTTCTCCCAGGTGTACTCCTCGGTGAGCTCCTCGGTCTTCGCTGTCGCTGTGAGCGACCGCTGGCTGTATGCCTCGCCCCTTTTCTCATAGAGCAGCACCTTCACGGTCTCGGTGCGGTTCTCGAAGTGGTGCTTCTCCACGAGGGAGTAGTCCTTGCCGTTCTCCGAGAAGTCCTTGATCAGTATGGCTCCGGTGAGGGTGCCGTCGAGGTCGTAGCTTGTCGGGATATAGTTTCCGAGCTGGAGGATCTCGAACTTCAGCCGGCTGGTGTATACCGGGCGCACCACGCAGCCGCCGCAGAGGGCCATGTACTGCACGATGTCTGAGGCGTGGGCTGTGAGCTCGTCCATGGCTGCCTGGAGCTTCTCGCTCTCGGCTGTGACGCTCATCTCCTCCGCCACCTTGTCGTCGATCGCTCCTGCTATGGAGTCGATTATGCCGGAGCAGGGCGCCTCCTTGTTCCAGGGCGCTGTTCCGGCCAGGATCCTGTTCCACAGGTAGATGTGCTCCTCCATTTCCGGGGAGATCAGGCTCTCCCTCACGTCAAGTATGGACAGTCGCTTTAAGTCCACGAGGTTCATGAATTTCCTCCAGATTGTCGAAAAGATGTTCATAACAATATAGTCACTCCTGCTATTGTCCGCGCCGTCTCCAGACTTCCTCCATGGCGTAGCGCACTGCTGCCATGCTGTGGTCGGGCTGGCCCTGCGGATAACCGGTCAGCACCTCGCCCGAGCGGCGGTCGATGTCGTACTCGTATAGAGTGAACTCGTCGGCGCTCTTCGGGCAGCGCTCAGGGTCTATCACGATAGAGTCCAGCTGCTGCAGCCACTTGAAGCCTGCGTCCAGCGAGCCCGGGCCCTTTATGGCGCCCTTGATGTTCCAGCCCCATGCCCGGAAGTCGGCGGTGCTCTTCTCCTCGGCGGAGTCCGATGTCACCCGGACGCCCAGGTCGATGTGCCTCTCCTTCATGTGCTCCTTCAGCACCTCGGAGCTCTCCTGGTTGCCGTGCTTGAACAGGGTCAGCTCGTCCCAGATATACAGCGTCTTCCTCGCCATGTCGTAGCTCATCGCCACCCAGCGGAACGGGTCGGGGAAGTAGCCCCAGTCTATGCCGTAGTAGCTCCACTCGAAGCGCGAGATCTCCTCGTCCGATATCGGGCGCACCGTGATGTTCTCGAAGATACTCCTGCCGGTGCCGGTGGGCTCGCCCAGGAAGATGTTCCGGTAGGCCCTCTCGTTGCGCTGCCTCATCTCCTCGGCCTCGTGTATGAACGCCTCGCCCAGCCAGTCCGGGGGCACGCTCCGGTAGTCGGTCAGGTGCACGTACTCGTCGGAGTCCGGGTGCCTGAGCCTGTCGTTGCACCAGTTGCGCGCGGCGCTCGGTGGGTTGAAGCTGTTGAACACGTAGAAGCGGTCGCCGCCTCTCATGGTTGACAGCTTGACGGTCTCCATGTCGCCGGCGGTGAACTCGGTCAGCTCCTCGAACCAGGTGATCGCGGTGTAGCCGGTGAGGGTCTTGATAGACTTGATCCTCATCGGGTCGTTGCTGCCCCTGAAGAATATCGTCTGCCCGGTCGGCAGGTATGTGGCCTGCATGGGGGAGACGGTGAAGGCCCAGAGCCTGGAGACTCCCAGCTTCTCCACGGCCCACTTTATCTGGGCATACACGGAGTCTCGGAGGGTGTTGTCCACCTTCCGGAGGCAGACCGCGTTGAATGTCTTGTTCATCATCATCAGGAGCACTATGCAGAGGCTGATGAAGGAGCTCTTGCAGGAACCTCGTCCACCGGCCTCGGTGTACTTGGTGTACTTGCCGGACATGATGAGGCGGAAGTCCTCGGCGAAGGAGGAGGGGAAGAGCGTGGAGGTTCTGATCTCAGCCATTGTCTATCACGATGTGGAGGCTGTAGCCGCCCTCGTCCGGTATCTCGGTCTTGGCCGGCTTGTCTGCCATGCCGTTGATCTGAGCCAGGAGCTTCAGCGCGCTGGCCCTTGCCTGGTAGTCCGGCTTCTTGTCACCGGTGCGGAAGCCCTTGTAGGCGAGCTCGTCCTCCGCCTTCAGGTGCGCCGCGATCTCCTTCATCACCCGGGACGGGCCCAGGTTGTAGTAGGCCAGGAGCTCCTGCAGGCTGAGCTTGGACTCCGCCCTCCGGAAGAAGGCCGTGCTGTTGGCCTCGCCGCTCTTCTCCTGGCAATTATGAGTCAGCAGATACGCCTCCTTCTTGGTCTTCCCTTCGAGGTAGTGCAATTCAAGAGCCTTTATTTCTGTCTCGGTCAGCCTGCTGCTGTCTCCGTTTCTCATAGCGTACTCATACCTATAGTCACCTGCGGCGGTTCCTGGCGAATATCGCCCGGTCGATCCAGAAGAAGACGGCGCCCCCGATGAGGTTGCTGATGATAGCCGGCCAGGCTCCCCCGAGCTTCTCGCTGAGCATTGCGGTGCAGAACCAGAGCAGGGGTGTGGAGAGCTGCCAGCGGAGGAGGTAGAGCAGGAACTTCATGTCTGGGCCCTCAGGTTCCAGCGCTTGACGGCCTCGTTCCTGGCCTTCTTTGCACTGTTGTCGAATATCATCTTGCTGGAGGCTCCGCAGTCAGGGCAGACCACCTTGGCGCTGTTTCCTGTCCAGCCCAGGTTCTCATAGCAGAACACGTGGACGCCTCCGCAGAAGGGGCACGGTTTAATGGCACTCGGCATAGCCTGCCTCCTCGGGCGGTTCCGGAAGAGGCAGCCATGCTGCAGGCTCCCCGTAGCACTCCCACTCTTTATGGGCTTCGCACCACCGGTCTAAGCCATACACCTTGGCTCTTTTTCCCGTGCTGTCTTCTCGCCACCAGAAGACAAGAACGAGGTGGCTGCATGCTTCCCACTTCCCCACGGGTGGATAATCTCCCTTGCTTGGATAGTGCCAGACTATTTTCTCGCGCCGGGCGTTCCACGCTTCTATTGCCCTGCTCTTGGCTTCTTCCAGCGTTCCCCGGCATTTCCTGAAATGGACGCCGCAGAACTCACAGCCGACCTCTGCCATGAAAAGGTCGGGGTCGGTGAGTTTTATCTCGCACACATGCACCTCCCGTCCGCAGAACGGGCACGGTCTTAATTCCTCGCTCATTCTTCCACCTCCGGTGGCTCGGGCAATGGCTGCCAGGCCACGACATTCGAATTCATACCGCAGCGCCACATTCCGTCCATGTAGTAGCCGATCACGATGTTCTTCTGCCCGGATTTTGTCTGGGTGCAGCAGAGCACGCGGTCGTCTGAAGGCGGCAGCTCTCCCTTATCCGGTAAAGCCCATGCTCTCGGTTCCTTAATCACGCCCTCCCAGCACTCGGTTGCGCGTCTCTCTCTCAGATCTCCCAGGACTATCTTCAGAAGCACCTGCGCCGCCAAATAAAGGCTAATTTTATAGCGTTCTGCATACGCTCTGAGCTCCTGCTCGTCCTCTTGATTTAATTCCACCAGTATCTTATGTCCCATGCTTCCCTCCCACTATGTTTATTTTTTCCAGGACTCTGTCGGCTATCTCGGGGAGGAGCTCGGCCCTCACCTTGGCTACAGCCTCGTCCCTGGTCATACCCTCTACCTCGATGAGGGCAGGGCCGTCGTCCTTCGGCTCCGACAGCCGGTTCATCGTCTCCTCGTCCACCAGCACCTCCAGCTCCTGGGCCTTCGTCCGGTGGAAGAGAGCGTGAACCACGCCCCACTTGATCGCCCTGAGATATGCCTTCCGGACGTACCAGCCGTACTCGTACCTCCGCAGGACATACTCGACCGCCTCGACAGCCTTGTCATGAAGGAGCTCATCGTCGAAGGTGACGCCCTTCTGGGTGAGCTTGGCGGTTATCATTCTCCTGGCTATCCTGTAGGCCAGGATCCACAGCCTGTCCCTTGCGCTCCTGTCGTTGCCGACGAGCCAGTCATGCTGGCAGGAGAGCAGCACCTCGTTGTCGTTCCTGGGGTTCTCGAAGAAGGGGAGATCCTTCGGAAGGACAATTATCCTGTCTTCACTGAACGCGAGGAGGAGCTCCCCGTTCAATTCCCCCCCCTGAAGGCAAGGCCGTGCCTCTTGGCGTACTGGTATGCTGCAGCCTCGGAGACGTGGAAATATTCCGCGAACTCCTTCCGGGTCATGGTGGGGACGAGGGCCTCCTTCCGCCTGGTGAAGTCCTTCCTCCTCTCGGATCCGTACGGGCTGTTGACTCCGTAGGGGCGCTTTTTGAGCAGGAAGCCGTTGGCTGCGTTCCAGTAGTATGCTGCCTTCAGACCTATGCCGAAGTGCTCGGCGAACTCCCTGGCGTCCATGGTCGGGGCAAGAGCTATACGTTCTGCCTGCTCCTCAGGCGGTACGCGCTTTCCCCTGCGGTCTTTCCTCCGCTTCGGCTCGGGGTCGGGCTTCAGGAAGAGAGTGCGCCTCCGCTCGGATCTGTACCAGAGCAGCCATTCGAACGCCTCCCTGGCGCTGCGGAAGTCCATGAGCTTCCGGAGCTCGGCCTGGGTCATGGCGCACATGCACTCGGTGATCCACTCGGGAGGAGGGAAGGGCGACCTGTCGAACTTTCCCAGGAAAAACGCGAGGGCGTCCTGCTGCAGGGCCCCGTTGCTGGAGAGGAGATCCTCCAGGGGCTGCCAGACAGATATCCTGGCTATGAGGTTGTCCACGCACTGCTCGGGTGTCATTCCTTCTGCTCCTTCCACTCCCGGTTGTAGTAGTCCCAGTTGAGGCCCTTCTTGCAGCCGTTGCAGATACCGTAGTCATGGCGGAAGGATATGTCCTCGGATCCGCAGAGCGGACATCGGTCGGTGGGCTCGGGATCATAGCGCTTGCGCTGCGGCGGTGCAGGCTTCTCGTCGGGCTTGTCGCGCTCGGCCCACATTCTCAGCAGAGCCTTCCAGTCGCGCACCGGCTCTCCGTCCGGGAATATCCAGCGCCGCGCTGAGTAGTAGCTGTGGAACTTGCGGACATTCGTGCGGATCTCCTCTGTCCTGGCAAATTCCTCGGCTTCTTCAAGGGTGGGGGGGGCTGTCCTGGCAGAGTCAGCGCCGGCAGTCTTATATATATCCTTTGCCCCTCCCCCTCCTTTATCCTTATTCCTTCCTCCATTGCCATTGCCATTATCCTTGATAGAGGTACTCCTTGATGTACTTGGCGATGTACTCTCAGGTGTATCTCCCGATGTACTCTTCGATGTACTTGGCGATGTATCTCCCGATGTGTCGTCCTTCAGTTTGGAAAGTACAAGGGCTTTTACTTTGTGAAGTGTCGGGTATGTCCCGTCCCAGAAGTCTGCCAGTATATCGTCCTCCGGAAACTCCGGGAGCTTGCCCAGGAACATGTACTCGCATATATAGCGGTAGGCCCTCTCCCGGTCGCCCACCTTCGCCTTCCGGCTGATCTGCTTAAAGAATGACGGCTGGAATATGAAGCCCTTGACCATGCAAAATTTGTCTACCTCATCACTCATTTTTTTCTATTACCTCCCTCAGATCTTCCAGTGAGGTGGCCACCACAGCCACCCCTCCTGCCTCTCTTATCCGCTCCAGGAACACCTTCTGCTGGGGCGACAGCCTCCCCCCGTCAGACCGCTTGCACTCCACCGCCAGGAACCGCCCGTCCGGCATTATCCCGATGATGTCGCTGGCCCCGGGGAGACCGAAGCGGACATACCTCCCGTCCTCGGTCTTCGCCGCCCCCGTGTTGTTCCTCCAGCAGAATATCCGCCGCACGTGCAGGTATGCCATGCACTGCGACAGCACCGCGCTCTCAGGCACCACGAGCCTCTTCATCATTCGCCTCGTGATTATCAAAAAGGGATACCGTCGTCGGCGAACTTCTGGCTCTCTGCCTCCTGGGCCGGAGCCTTGTCACCGCCGCCTAAGAGCTGCAGGTCTCTCACGATAACCACCAGCCGGCTGAACTTCTGCCCGTCCTTCTCCCACCGGTTCTGCCGGAGCGCTCCCTCCAGGCTCACCAGCTTCCCCTTGGTCAGGTACTTCTCCAGGGCCTCGGCACTCTTTCCGTAGAGCTGGCAGTCGATGTAGCTCGCCTCGTCCTCCCAGCTCTCCCCCTTCTTCACGCTCCGGTTCACGGCCACGCTGAAGAAGATGTAGGGCATGTCCCTACCGGTGAACTGCAGCTTGGTGTCTGCGGTCACACGGCCCACCAGGGCCACGTTGTTCAGGTTGTTCATCTTGTCTCCTTTTCATCATATAAAGAGGGGGAGTCGTCCACGAACTCCTCCGGCTCGTTCCTTCCTTCCAGGAGCTCGTCCTGGGCCTTGTGCGCCGCGTCAATCTTCCAGAACAGGCCGCGGTTCCAGTCAATGAGCTCCTCGTTCGAGCTGATCGTCTTGAACACCTCCTTCCGCTCCTTCAGGTCAGCCTCGGAGAGCACCTCCTTGGCCTCGTCCCACTGCCTTCCTGCCTTGGCGCACTCAGCGGCGTCCAGGCCCTTCTGCAGCAGGTACTCGGTGATGTCCGCCGGCTTCTTCTGTTCAGGCTTTGCTGCCGGTGCTGCAGGATCCGGAGCCTTCTGTGCAGGTGCGCTCTTGGCTGCCGGCTTTGATGTCTGGCTCTTCTTGTCACTGATGTCTAGGGAACCGTCCAGCACGTCGTTCTCGGCCACATCGAAGGCGTGCATGTAGAGATAGCGTTTCTCGTAGGTCTGCACCGCGCCCAGGTTCTGGACCTCGTGGCAGTTTGCGAGCTTCGCTGTGCTCATCGGTGACTCCAGGGAGATAGTCCTGTCGCTCTCAGTGTCGTAGATTGTCAGCACCGCCCTGTCGGAGTAGTAATTCATCACCGGAAGGATCCCCACCTGGGCACAGATCTCCGTCACGGCCGGAAGTATGTCCTCCAGCTCGTAGTACACGAACTTCCCCTGGTTCTTGCCTGTCGGCTTGATGTTCTTCAGCCGCAGCATGTTCCTGGCCTCGGCCAGCTTCTGATAAATATTCTTCTTTTCACTCATGATGTTCCTCCAGGTACTTCTTATATGCCTTGGCGGTGTCTATGCCACTGATCTCCTTGAACACGGCCGGGTCGAAGTTTGGCAGCCGGAACAG
>Ga0310696_10002416_pt1 | contig 24740 bp, 20 predicted proteins | sample AusTroGonzalo_MG_4_FD_203885 | JGI IMG/M metagenome (GOLD analysis project Ga0310696, IMG submission 203885) | Bovine rumen microbial communities from tropical cattle in Woodstock, Queensland, Australia - Gonzalo_02 (v2) (version 2) | ecosystem: Host-associated > Mammals > Digestive system >...
AGTCTCAGGAATATCCTCATGACAGCCTATATCCACTAAGGAAACGACCTCGAACGAAGGCCCTAAAATAGCTCTGATTTCAGAGAGCTTATGTTCATTATTGGTGGCAAAAACAATCTTCATGGGGTAGGGGTGTTAGATAACGTAGATTTGTGATGTTCCTTGATCTTCACTTTCATCTCGTCGAAGCCCTCGCCATAGACACCAATAACGCTTGACTGTGAGACGAAAGCATTGGGGTCTATCATTTTGATGAGGCGGAAAATATAGACACTCTCGTTCTTCTTGGCCAGAATACAAAGCACTTTGCTTTTCTGACCCGTATACCATCCGTGTCCATCGAGGATAGTGACGCCATGCCCCATCTGAGTACCAATGGCGTTAGCAATCTCCTGCCATTTCTGAGTGAATATCATGAATTGTACAGACTGTCTTCGTGCATTCATCACGTAGTCGAGTACATAGTTTTCCATTGCCATCACACAGAAACCAAACATCACCTTATGAGCACGTTCCAGATAGGTGCCGAACTGTGGGAAGAACATACATGAGCCAATGATACAGAAGTCAGCAGCAATGAGCACAGAACCCAGTGAAACGTTGCTGTGATACTTGTTGACAGAGGCAGCAATGATGTCCGTACCACCTGTCGAGCCGTTGTTCATAAACACGGTGGCCAGTGCGATACCCGTCAGTACACAGCCTATAATCATCGACATGAAGTCCTGTCCTTCGCCCATCAGTTTGAAGGGAAGGCCATTTTCTTGCTTGGGAATGATTTCCTGAGCGAACATCAGCATGAAATACAGCGTGAAGATGGCGAAGATCGTCTTCATGAGGAACTTCCAACCCAGTATCTTCAGTGCCACTACAAGCAATATGCCATTGATGATGATATAGGTGTTCTCCAAATGGAATCCTGTGGCATAGTAGATGATGGCCGAAAGACCCGTCACACCTCCAGCAACTATCTGGTAAGGCATCAGGAAGACAGTAAATGCAATGGTGTATATAGCAAGGCCAAGGGCTATAAACAGATAGTCCTTGACCTCGTTCCATATCATTTTATGATTCAGTGTCATTTATTTCTTAAACACAATGTTCACCATACGCTTAGGGACGATGATAACCTTCAAGATTTCTCCTTCAATGTATTTTGCAGAACGTTCATCGGCCTTGACAGCAGCCTCGATAGTAGCATTATCTGCATCAGCGGGGAACTCCATATCGAAGCGTGTCTTACCATTGAAGGCAACACCCAGCTTAACGCTATTTTCGACGAGATATTCCTCATTCCAAGCAGGCCATTTAGAGTCGCAAACACTACCCTTCTCGCCCAGAGCCTCCCACAGTTCTTCAGCGATATGGGGTGCAAATGGTGCAATGAGGATGACCAACGTCTTCAGGGCCTCGCGACTCTTGCACTTTTGCTGAGCCAACTCATTGACGCAAATCATGAAGGCAGAAATAGAGGTGTTGTAAGAGAATACTTCGATGTCCTGCGAAACCTTTTTAATAAGCTTATGGACACTCTTTAAGGCCTCCTTCGTAGGCTCACTGTTGTCTACTAGCAAATTGCCATCCGGATTTTCTCTAGTGTTGCCATAGAACAATGCCCAGAACTTCTTCAAGAAACGGTGGCAACCATCGATACCATTGGTGTCCCAAGGCTTCGACTGTTCCACAGGACCCAGGAACATCTCGTAGAGACGCAGGGTGTCGGCACCATATTTCTCGACGATCATATCCGGATTGACCACATTGAACATTGACTTCGACATCTTTTCCACTGCCCAACCACAAACGTACTTGCCATCCTCGAGGATGAACTCAGCGTTGTTATACTCAGGACGCCAAGCCTTAAAGGCCTCAATGTCGAGCACATCAGCTGAAACGATGTTCACGTCGACGTGGATAGGCGTTGTGGTGTATTTGTCCTTCAAGCCAAAGCTGACGAACTTACCCTTTTCGGCACCCTCGTCCTCAATACGATAGACGAAGTTGGAACGTCCCTGAATCATACCCTGATTGACGAGCTTCTTGAAGGGCTCGTCCTCGCAAGAATAGCCAGAGTCATAAAGGAACTTGTTCCAGAAACGACTGTAGATTAGGTGACCCGTAGCATGCTCCGTACCTCCTACATAGAGGTCAACATTGCGCCAGTACTCGTCAGCATCGCGGCTCACAAGGGCTTTCTCATTCTTGGGATCCATATAGCGGAGATAGTAGGCAGAGCTTCCTGCAAATCCAGGCATGGTGTTCAGCTCCAAGGGGAATACAGACTTGTTATCAATCTCGTCCTTGCTCACTACCTTGTCGAACTTCGTATCCCAAGCCCACATCTTGGCACGTCCCAATGGTGGCTCACCAGTCTCTGTTGGCTTGTACTCGTCGATCTCAGGCAACTCCAGAGGCAGACACTCCTTGGGAATCATATAGGGCATATCGTCCTTGTAGTAGACAGGGAACGGCTCGCCCCAATAACGTTGACGAGAGAAGATGGCATCACGCAGACGGTAGTTCACCTTCACACGACCCAAGCCTTGCTCTGTGACGAACTTCTTCGTAGCAGCAATGGCCTCCTTAACTGTCAAGCCGTTGAGGCTGAACTTAGCGCTTGCAGAGTTGCACATGATACCCTCTTTGGCATCATAGCTCTCCTCAGAGACATCAGCACCCTCAATCAGAGGAATGATAGGCAGGTTGAAATGCTTGGCAAAGGCGTAGTCACGAGAGTCGTGAGCGGGTACGGCCATGATGGCACCAGTACCATAACCAGCCAACACATATTCTGCAATCCAGATGGGGATCTTCTCGTCTGTAAACGGATTGATGGCATAGCTTCCAGAGAACACACCTGTCACCTTGTGATCCATCTGACGATCACGTTCTGTGCGCTTCTTTACGTAGTCGAGATATTTTTCTACTTCTTCTTTTTGCTCAGGTGTGGTGAGTTCTGCCACGAGCTCTGATTCAGGTGCTAATACCATGAATGTCACACCAAACATCGTATCAGCACGAGTGGTGAAGATGGTGAAATGCTTGTCGCTGTCAGCAACGTTGAACTCCACTTCAGTACCCTCTGAGCGACCAATCCAGTTACGTTGTGTTTCCTTCAGCGAATCTGTCCAGTCAATCTCCTCCAGACCATCGAGCAAACGCTGAGCATAAGCGCTGACACGCAGACACCACTGGCGCATCTTCTTCTGCACCACAGGATAGCCGCCACGAACTGAAACACCATCGACAACCTCGTCGTTAGCAAGTACAGTACCCAACTTAGGACACCAGTTTACCATTGTGTCAGCCAGATAGGCAATACGATAGTTCATCAGCACCTCTTGCTTTTTCTTCTCAGAGAAGCTGTGCCAGTCAGCAGCAGTGAAGTGAAGCTCTTCTGTACCAAGGGCACCACAATCCTCAGAACCCATCAGTTCGAAGTGTTCAATCAACTTGATGGTTGGCTGGGCTTTCTGTGAGCTGAGGCTATAGTAGCTCTTGAACATGCGCTGGAAAGCCCACTGCGTCCATTTGTAATAGATGGGGTCGCAGGTGCGGACTTCGCGTTCCCAATCGAAGCAGAAGCCAATCTTATCCAACTGACTGCGATAGCGGTCGATATTTTCAAATGTAGTCTTTTCAGGATGCTGACCAGTCTGGATAGCATACTGCTCTGCTGGCAGACCATAGGCATCGTAACCCATAGGGTTCAGCACGTTATATCCCTGCTGACGCTTGTAGCGGGCATAGATATCGGAGGCAATATAGCCAAGCGGGTGACCAACGTGAAGTCCGGCTCCGCTAGGGTAGGGGAACATGTTTAGTACGTAGAACTTCTTTTTGTTCGTATCCTCCACTACGCGGTAGGTGCCATTTTCCACCCAGCGCTTCTGCCATTTCTGTTCAATGTCTCTAAAGTTGTATTCCATATCTTTTTTCTTTTTGTTTTCTTCTTTTGGCCTGCAAAGGTACGATTTATCTTTCAGATAACCAACGGAAAATTTACTTTTTTATTACTTGAGCTAAAGCTCGAGCTCGTTCACGCTCGATAAAGCATGAGTTAAAGCTCTGCTTAATTCTCACTTAATCACGACCTTGATGGTTCTGCGACTCTTCGTCCTTACGATGTTGAGGCCTCGCTGCATCTTCTCTAGACGTCGTCCGTCAGGCGAATAGATAGCCTCTGGCACATCGTTCTGAACATCATCCTGAAGGTTTTCTATACCCGTTGTCGAATAGTGGTCATAGCTGAATGCCACATCCTTCAGGTCACCCCAAATGAAACGTTCCAATTCAGGATAATCGATGAAGGGGTTGCGATTGTTCTGGATTCCGTAAACAACGTTGTTGCGATCAATTTCCTTTTCGCTTACAGGGTCATTCTTTGCCCACTTCATGAGCATTTCTAGCTGCCAAGAGGAAAAACCAGGATAGGTGTTGCCGTCGAGCGTTGGTTGTGACTCAGCATAGTTGGCATACCAATCAGGTAACTTCTCTTCATAGCAGGTCACCATGTAGAAATAGGTGCGGGCAAAGTCGCCTTTATAAAGGTCGTTAGGTTCAAAGACTGTTCCCGTATATCCTGGATAGGTACAGGCTCCGAGTTTACTGAAATCGTTTTCTGACTTGTAACTTTCTCCATTCGTTTCGCCAAAGGGAAAGTTGGCACGTTTATTGTTCACCCAACCATCGGTAGGATAGAGATGGTTTAAGTCACAATGCATAGGCATTAATTTGTTTTTGCTCTTTGATCCAAACCAACTCGCAGGGAATGAGTGTTCACGATTATAGCTGTCACCCTCTTTTTTGTAGTTGGCACCTTGGGCTGAGCCACCAGGTTCATAGTTGGTCGTATTCGAATACATATCCCAAATCATACCGTCTTCACGTACGTCAGTAGTCTTAAAGTCAGTCCAAAGCAAACCATAAACATAGTCCCCACTACCGCGTTCAGTGCGATTGTAGATGATCCCACACAAAGCAGTCTTCAGTTCTGCGCCCTTTTTTCCGTCTGCTGCCTTGTAATACTCACCAGAATCGTTGGGTCCTTGGGCAAAACAGTTGGTGCTTGCAAACACAAACAGCGCCATTGTCATCATGAATAGTTTGTCAAGTTTCATAAGCGAAATAGTTTTTAGTTACAACTTTGTTTGCAAAGGTAAGAATAATATTCGAAAAAAGCAAATTCTTCCACAAATTAATTGTTAACGAAAAGGAAAATATTGAACAAAGCGACTCGTGAGAATCGCGCGAAATCCACCAACTCCTACTTCGCTCTCGTACAGCGAAAATATGGCCGTCTACTATCTCTTTGATAATCAGGGGCTTAAAAAACGAAGCCCTTTTCCGACCCTTGAAAATGCTCCAAAAGAACGCATTTTTTACTCCGTCGCGAATTATTTTCCTCGGGAGGGAAATATATTTTCCTCGGGAGGTAACAAAAATTCCCTCGGGAGGGAACAAATTTTTCTCCGAGGAAACGCTTCAACCATCCCTTTTGAGCTTCTTTTTGATGTCCGCCAGCTCTATTTCACTCCAAAAGGAAGTGTTAAATTCAAGCAACTTTTTTTTACATCTTCTGATATCTTTATTTTTTCCTTTTTATTATTATTCAAATTCCATAAAAAAAACTCCTCAAAAGTTATTCACCTTTCAACTTTTTTTTCTAACTTTGCAGCACAAAACAATATTATTCTTATTATTAACTCAAATAACAAAAAACGCTTATGAAACAAATTTTACGCTATTCATTTGTAGCCTTGATGGCTATAGTGTTTGGAAATGCAACAGCAGCAACCGTTATTTATGAAAGTAACGTTCTTTCTGACTGGACAGCAGACAACAAGTCATTACCAGATGCAGTTACCTACGTATGGAAGGCAGGTACTAGTTACATGAAAGGGTCTGCCTATGTCAGCGGCACGAATTATGCCACCGAAAGTTGGCTGATCTCTCCTGAAATTGATTTAACAAGTGCTACAGCGCCAACTCTCTCTTTTGAACATGCAGGAAACTATTACGGAGACCAGGCTTCTATGAAGTCAATGGCAACCATGTGGTTTAAAGTCAATGGTGGCGAATGGGCACAAGTGGAAATCAAGTATTATCCCAATGGCACCAGTTGGAACTTTGAAATCAACTCGGTTGATCTTGCATCCTATGTTGGTAAGAAAATACAAGTTGCTTATAAATATACAAGTACAGATGAAAAAGCAGGAACATGGGAAATCAAGAACTTCATAGTTAAAGATGGATCGAGTGATCCTAATGAAAAGGGAGGTGAACTGAATCCGTATTCTGTAGAAGAAGTTCAGGCTTTGACAGAAGCAAACCTGCCCAGCGGAAAGGTTTGGGTAGAGGGCTATATTGCTGGTTGTGTAAACACAGCAAATGGTAGTGAACTTGCTACAGAATATACTAATAGTAATATTGGCCTTTCTCAAACAGGAACCGTCACTACAGTTATTCCTATACAACTTCCTTCAGGTAGTGTTAGAACTGCATTGAATCTGGTAGATAATGCAAGTAATTTGGGCAAGGGCGTTGTTGTATATGGATCAATAGCAAAATATTGTGGTGTTATTGGCGTAAAGAGTGTTTCAAATTATGTCTTTAATGAGAAGTCTGTAGACATCGTAACAGGCATCAACAAGGTGAAGGCTGAGCAGGCTGATGGTGCTATCTATAACGTAGCAGGTCAGAAGGTGAATGCTGGTTACAAGGGTCTGGTGATCAAGAACGGTAAGAAGTACGTGAACAAGTAATCACAGACATTGAGACACGCCTCGACATGTTGAGGCCCAAAAGAATAGGGACGCCCAAAAACGGGTGTCCCTATTACTTTGTTCTTTATTCAACGCTTAGAAGTTGATACTGATAAAAGCCCTGAAGCCGCTTACTGTCGTGCTGACCTTGTTCGTGTCATGCTCATGGCTATAGTCAGAGTTTACATTTACAAAATTATACTCATTCTGCTTGGAGCTGCCGAAGCGAGCCTCGATACCCAAGCCGATAACCCCATAGTTGACAGCTGCGCCACCTACAAACATGGAGGCATAGTTGCAGCTGAATTTTTCAGACTTCGTGTTATAGATGCAGGCAAACGAAGGTGCATATCTGAAATAGGCCTTGATATTCAGCCGGTCGACAGGTGTGCAGGTCACAGAAGGACCAACGTGCATAGAGACTTCACCCTGATGCAGATATTTCGTTTTATCTCTATCCTTATAGTCAATATAGTCGAACTTGAAATTGTTGTAGTTGATGTCGAACCAGGTGGCGTCAATACCAAATCTGAAGACGCCAGCCACAGGCTCCTTGTGTAGATAGTAAGTGTGGCCAATGGTAAAACCTGCGCCAAACTGATTGCTGAGTTTAGGACTGTTGTCCTGACTGATCTTGGCACCACTGTAATGGAGATTCAGATAGGTCACTCCCATGTCTTGTGCATAACTAAAAGCGCTCATGGCTAATAGACAGAATGTTGTTAAAGCTTTTTTCATCGTCTTTTTGGTTTTTGTTATTACTTCAAGTTTCGCATGTTTCACAAGCTCACTTTTTAAAGGTGAGTGGAGAGAGGTGGGAGGTAAGAGAATAGTCTCTGTGCTCCCTGATTCTGCATTATTCTGAGTTTATCCAACATATCTCTCACCTCTTACTATTTACCTCTTACCTCTAACGAGACTGAGCTTGCGAAAGTTGAGTTATTGTTTTAATGCTTGCAAAGTTACGGAAAAATCGAGAGAAAAGCAAAAGATTTTCACGTCTTTTGTCGCAGATTAATGGATAATTTGAAAAAAATGATTATCTTTGCATGCAAAATACGAAGCACGATGGCAAAGAAAGACGGCGAGCTGACTCCAATGATGAAGCAATTCTTCGACTTCAAGGCGAAATACCCTGAAGCCTTGTTGCTGTTTCGTTGTGGCGACTTCTATGAGACGTACTGCGAAGACGCCATCATAGCCTCGCGCATTCTGGGCATCACGCTGACGCACAGGAACAACGGATACAACAAGGGCGACGAGATGGCGGGCTTTCCTCATCACGCCCTCGACACCTATCTTCCGAAGTTGATTCGTGCTGGTAAACGTGTGGCTATCTGTGATCAGTTGGAAGATCCGAAACTGACCAAAAAGCTGGTGAAACGAGGCATTACGGAGTTGGTGACACCTGGTGTGGCCATGCAAGATACGGTGCTGAACTACAAGGAGAACAACTTCCTGGCAGCAGTGCATTTTGGCAAGGGATCGTGCGGTGTTGCCTTCCTCGACATCTCGACGGGTGAATTCCTAACGGGCGAGGGAACCTACGACTACGTAGAGAAGCTCATTGGCAACTTCCAACCCAAGGAAGTGCTTTACGACAGGGGTCGCAAGCACGACTTCGAGCGCTACTTTGGCAATCGTCTGGTGACCTTCGAACTCGACGACTGGGTGTTTACGGAGCAGACAGCCCATCAGAAACTGTACAAGCACTTCAACGTGAAGTCGCTAAAGGGCTTTGGTATCGACCACCTGAAGAGTGGCGTCATTGCCGCAGGTGCCATCCTGCAATACCTGGAACAGACGCTGCACACGCAGATTGCCCATATCACTAGCATTTCGCGTATCGAGGAAGAGCGTTATGTGCGTCTGGACAAGTTCACCATTCGCTCGTTGGAACTCATCGCCCCTATGCAGGACGACGGTAAGTCGCTGTTGGACGTCATTGACCATACGGTGACACCTATGGGTGGGCGTTTGTTGCGTCGCTGGCTGGTATTTCCGCTGAAGGACGAAAAGCCCATCAACGAACGTCTGGACATCGTGGAGTACTACTATCGCGAGCCGGACTTCCGTCAGTGCATTGATGACCAACTACACCGGATGGGTGACTTGGAGCGCATCATCTCAAAAGTCGCTGTGGGACGTGTGTCACCTCGTGAGGTAGTGCAGTTGAAGTTAGCCCTGCAGGCCATTCAACCCATCAAGACTGCGTGTCTCTATGCCAACAACGACGTGTTGAAAAGGGTAGGGGAGCAGCTGAACCTCTGCGAGTCGATTCGCGACAGAATAGAACGTGAGATACAGAATGATCCGCCTCAGCTGGTGGCGAAAGGTGGCGTCATTCGTAATGGAGTGAATGAAGAGCTTGATGAGTTGCGCCATATCGCCTATTCAGGCAAGGATTATCTGTTGCAGATTCAGGAGCGAGAAGCTCAGGAGACGGGTATTTCCTCGTTGAAGGTGGGTTATAACAATGTTTTTGGCTATTACCTGGAGGTTCGTAATGCCTATAAGGATAAGGTACCTCAGGAATGGGTTCGCAAGCAGACATTGGCTCAGGCGGAGCGTTATATCACGCAGGAACTGAAGGAGTACGAAGAGAAGATTCTGGGTGCTGAGGATAAGATTCTCTCGCTCGAAGCCCAACTTTTCAACGACTTTGTGCTGGCTTTGCAGGAGTTTATTCCTCAGATTCAGATCAATGCCAACGTGTTGGCGCATCTCGATTGCCTGCTCAGTGCTGCCAAGACTGCCGAGGAGAACCACTATGTGCGTCCTGTGGTTTCCCCATCGGATATCATTGACATCAAGCAGGGGCGCCATCCCGTCATTGAGACACAGTTGCCCATTGGTGAGCATTATGTGCCCAACGATATTCTCCTGGACAGCGAGCGCCAGCAGATTATCATTATCACGGGTCCCAATATGGCGGGTAAGTCCGCCCTGTTGCGTCAGACGGCTCTCATCGTGCTGCTGGCCCAGATCGGTTCCTTTGTGCCCGCAGAGAGCGCCCAAATCGGTTTGGTAGATAAGATATTCACGAGGGTAGGGGCCTCGGATAACATTTCCTTGGGCGAGTCGACCTTTATGGTGGAAATGACAGAGGCCGCAAACATATTGAATAATGTGACGCCTCGTTCGTTGGTGCTCTTCGACGAGTTGGGCCGAGGTACTTCTACCTATGATGGTATCTCGATAGCCTGGGCCATCGTTGAATATCTGCACGAACATCCCAAGGCTCAGGCTCGTACGCTCTTTGCGACGCACTATCACGAGCTGAACGAGATGGAAAAGAATTTCTCGCGTATCAAGAACTATAATGTCTCCGTGAAGGAGGTAGAGGGAAAGGTTATCTTCCTGCGAAAACTGGAACGGGGAGGCTCCGAGCACTCGTTTGGTATCCACGTGGCAGAGATATCGGGTATGCCCAAAAGCATTGTCAAGCGCGCCAACGTCATTCTGAAGCAGTTGGAGGCCGATAATGCACAAGTGGGAACCGTCGGCAAGCCCACGGCCGAGATTGCCGCTTCTCGCGAAGGTATGCAGCTGTCGTTCTTCCAACTCGACGACCCTGTGCTTTGTCAGGTGCGCGACGAGATTCTTGGCCTTGACGTGAATAACCTCACGCCTCTCGAAGCCCTCAACAAACTTAACGACATCAAAAAAATCGTCTCAGGAAAGTGAGGCGATTTCTTTTTATTTCCGACATTTTTTATTTCGACATATCGACATTTCGTTTACTCTTTATCATGCAAATGACGCCAATAATGATAAACGGAATCGAAAGAATCTGTCCCATATCGAGAGGCAGCGAGGCTTCGAAGGCTTCCTGAATCTCCTTGGTGTACTCGATGAAGAAGCGGAAAGTGAAGATATATGTCAGGCAGAAGCCGAAGTACCAGCCAGTGCCAATCTTCTCAGGCATCTTTTTATGCAGATACCACATGATACCAAACAGGATGGCATAGGCGATAGCCTCGTAGAGCTGTCCTGGATGACGAGGCATCATGTCGACCTTCTCGAAGATAAAGGCCCAGGGCACATCTGTCACCTTACCGATAATCTCGGAGTTCATGAGGTTGCCCAAACGAATAAAGCAGGCTGTCGTTCCTGTGGCAATGGCAATATTGTCAAGAACAGTCCAGATGCTTAGCTTGGTACTCTTCACATAAAGCCACAGGGCGATAATCAATCCCAACGTGCCACCATGAGAGGCAAGTCCTTGATAACCAATGAATTTCCACCCTCCTTCTTCCAAGAATCGGATAGGTAGGAACATCTCTACAAACCCCTTGAAGGATGTCAGGAAATAGTCTGGCTCGTAGAAAATGCAATGGCCCAGACGCGCTCCCAACAGGATGCCGATGAAGCAATAAACGAACAACGGGTCGAAGAGCTCGTCCTTGATCTTTTGTTCCTTATAGAGTCGCCTCACTACGAGAAAAGCCAGCGCCAAGCCTATCAGCCAGCATAGGCCGTACCAGCGGAATGGGCCAAAGCCAGCATTTGGATTCCAAGTGATATAAAGTAGTTCCATTTTCTTCTAGTTATACCAGTTGCTCTAGTCGTACTAGTCAGACTAGACATTAAACCTAAAGTGCATGATATCGCCGTCTTGCACGACATATTCCTTACCCTCAATGCCCATCTTGCCTGCCTCGCGGACAGCAGCTTCTGAGCCATATTGGATATAGTCGTCATACTTGATGACCTCAGCACGGATAAAGCCCTTTTCAAAGTCGGTGTGGATGACACCAGCACACTGAGGAGCCTTCCAGCCTTTCTTATACGTCCAGGCCTTCACCTCCATCTCACCAGCGGTGATAAAGGTTTCGAGGTTCAGCAAAGCGTAAGCCTTCTTGATGAGGCGATTGACACCACTCTCTTCCAAGCCCAACTCCTCTAAAAAGAGCTGTTTGTCCTCGTAGCTTTCCAGCTCGGCGATATCCTCTTCCGTCTTGGCAGCAATCACCATCGACTCAGCACCTTCTTCCTTGGCCAGTGCTTCGACCTTTTGTGTAAAGGCGTTACCGCTTTTGGCATCAGCCTCGCCCACATTACAAACGTACAATACAGGCTTGGCAGTCAACAGGAACAGATTACGCGCACAGTCCTGTTCGTCCTTCGTTTCGAACTCTACGATACGGGCATTCTTTCCCTGATCAAGAGCCTCTTTGTAGGCTTTCAGCACAGCAACCTCTATTTTGGCGTCCTTGTTACCGGCAGCAGCGGCTTTCTCTGTTTTCGCCAGACGACTCTCGATGGTCTCCAAGTCCTTCAGCTGTAATTCTGTGTCGATGATTTCCTTGTCGCGGATAGGATCTATCGTACCATCCACGTGGGTAATATTATCATCCTCGAAACAACGTAGGACATGGATAATCGCATCCGTTTCGCGGATATTTCCCAGGAACTTATTTCCTAATCCCTCACCCTTCGAGGCACCCTTAACGAGACCGGCAATATCCACGATTTCGCAAGTAGCAGGAACAATGCGACCAGGGTGAACCAACTCAGCGAGCTTCGTCAGTCGCTCGTCAGGAACGGTAATCACACCCACGTTGGGTTCTATCGTACAGAAAGGGAAATTGGCTGCCTGAGCCTTTGCACTCGACAGGCAGTTAAACAAAGTAGACTTACCCACGTTGGGCAGTCCCACAATACCACATTTTAATGACATCTTTTCTTATAAACGTTTATTTCTGGCGACAAAGGTACGAAGAAAAAGTGAGCCAACCAAAAGTTAGCTCACTTTTATGCTTACTCCTCTACCGAGAAGTCGTCTTTACCTACTCCGCAGATGGGGCATACCCAGTCCTCAGGAATGTCTTCAAAGGCTGTGCCTGGAGCGATACCGCTGTCGGGATCGCCTACTGCTGGGTCATACACATAACCACAGGTGTCGCAAATGTACTTTTTCATAAGCTTAATCATTTTGTTTAGTTTGTAATAGGGTGTTGATTTTCTCAACGATAGTCTCTGGTTTTATCAGATTCAGACAAGCATAATCACCGCGTTTGCAGGGTTTCTGTCCGAAGATGCTACACGGACGACAATCGAGGTCAGCTTGAATGGCATTATCCTTCGACTGGTTCCAGCCCATAAAGCCTGCCAAAGGATGCGTGGCTCCCCAGACGCTGACAACAGGAATGCCAGTCAGAGAAGCTAGGTGCATATTGGCAGAATCCATCGAGAGCATAACCTCAAGATGGCTCATCAGAATCAGTTCCTCATACATTGACTCGATGTGCTTACTGACATAAATGCAGGTGGGAAATTCCTGGCACCATTCCGTAAAGTACTTGTCTTCTTTCTCTCCACGACCAAAAAGGAAGATGCGAGCCTGAGGGTGCTGTTGGGTTAGTTGTGCAATAACTTGATGCATCAAGTGGGCAGGATAAATCTTACCCTCATGGGCGGCAAAGGGCGCTATGCCAATCCATTGCTCGCCAGCATTCTTTGTATTCACCGTTGTTGGCAACGTACTGAGGTTGCCACCTTCTGGTGGGAACAGACTGGTAAACTGGATATTAATGGAATAGCCTAAGCGCTCGAACACCTCAACGTAGTTTTGGAAAGTGGTCGGCTGTTGGGAGAGCTGTCGGTTGTCGATTGACGTCAGCTTGCGACGCCCCTTACGATGTTTGTTGATATGGGCAACCTTACAGTTGCTCATATTAAAGCGCATGCGCAGGAATTCAGAGCGCAGCACACTATGAAGGTCGGCAATGGCGGTAAACTGTTTCGCCGTCAACCTTCGATAAAGAGCATTGAGTCCACTAATGCCTCGATATTCGCCTTTCAAGTCTGCCCCCATGAAACCAACGTTTGGAGCAAGGTTCTCAAAAAGCGGCCGCGCCATATTCCTGCTAAGCACGGTAATGCGGATGTCTGGATGTTGTTTGGCCAGTGAATACACCACAGGCACAGCCATTGCAACATCGCCCAAAGCAGAGAATCGAATGACGAGAATATGCTCTTTCTTCATAAGCAGTATGCTAGTTCGACTAGTAATACTAGTAAAGACTAGTTATTTTTTATAAAGAATCGGATTGGTGGCAGGGTCGTTATACATCTTCATTTGGCGATACACCTTCATGTATTTCCGTCCAGCCTGGATGTCCTCCAACAGCTGGTCGATAGCTGTTGAAAGGTCGACCTGCTGTTCCTTTAATACGTCGAGCTTGGCTTGACACTTCTGGATATGGGTTACATCGGCATCCTGACGTTCTGTCTGTTCCTGCATATGCCAAATTTTCAAGGCAAGAATACTCAGGCGGTCTACGGCCCACGCGGGGCTCTCTGTGTTCAGACGAGCATCTGGCAGGGGCTTCACTTCGCTATAGGTCTGACGGAAATAAGAGTCGATTTCTTCCACCAAGTCCGTACGGTCCTGATTCGAACGGTCAATGCGTCGCTTCAGTCCCAAAGCCTCGACAGGATCGATGTGTGGATCGCGGATAATATCCTCCAAGTGCCACTGAACGGTGTCTATCCAGCACTTCAGATAGAGGCTGTGTTCGATAGAGCCAGTTTCGTAGGGGTTATTGATTGGAGTATCTACGTGATCTTTCAGGTGATAATCGCGTATCGCCTGCAGAAAAATCTGATTTGCTTGTTGTGTAAATGTCATAGATTTGTTGTTTTGTTTGCAAAGATACGAATAAGTGGGGGAAAATCCAAATTTATTTGATATTATTTTGTACCTTTGCAGCGTTATGAAGATAGTTGTAGACGATAAAATACCCTATATACGCGAAAAGTTAACCCTTTTGGCTGATGAAGTGGTGGCTTTACGTGGGGCCGATATCAGTGCTGATGACGTAAAAGATGCTGACGCTCTGATGGTGCGTACCCGTACCCGATGCGACGAGCAATTGCTCAAAGGAAGCCGGGTGCAGTTTGTGGCAACGGCGACGATAGGTTTTGACCACATCGACTCGGCCTACATGGAACGGGCCGGCATCTATTGGACCAATTGTCCTGGTTGTAATGCTGCTTCTGTGGCACAATATGTCGAGTGTTCCCTACTTTTGCTGGAACGCGAAAAAGGGTTGTCTTTGCGTCAGTCGACAATCGGTATCGTGGGTTGTGGCCATGTTGGTTCAAAGGTCAAAGCCGTTGCGGAACGCCTGGGCATGCGAGTTCTGATATGTGACCCTCCTTTGGAAAACACAGCAGCTAATAGCCAAAAGCCAATAGCTGACAGCTATGTATCGCTCGATGTCATTGAACGCGAGTCAGATGTCATCACCTTTCACGTTCCTTTGACACGTGATGGAGTGTATGCTACTTGGTATATGGCAGACGATGCTTTCTTTCATCGCCTCCCTCGCGTACCTTATATAATAAATACAAGTCGCGGCGAGGTGGTCGATAACGATGCGCTCCTCCAGGCGCTGAACGAGTGTAGGGTGCGCGATGCGGTAGTTGACGTATGGGAACATGAGCCGCAGCTCAACCTTCAACTACTTCAGCGGGTTTTTATAGGAACACCACACATTGCAGGTTACTCAGCTGACGGCAAAGTGAATGCCGACAATATGGTCATCGACGCGCTATGTCGCCATTTTGGTTTGAAGCATCCGGGCACCATTCAGCCACCATCATTACCTGTTGACTTTTTTTATACAGGCGATCCTCTCCAACTTTATAATCCATTGGAGGATAGTCAAAAACTCAAAGAATGCCCAGAAAATTTTGAGCAGTTACGTAACAATTATCCGCTTCGACGAGAGAAAAAAGAGTAAAAAAGCACGCTAAAAGTGTAAAAAAGTCACTTTTATGCCCCAAAATCTGCACAGATATAGGGTAATTGTGCAAAAAAGAGTGCTTTTTTCTTAAAAATATTTGCGTAAGTCAATAAAAATGTGTTACTTTGCACCCGCTAAGCAGCACTTTGCTGCAAAGTTTTCAGAAAAAGAATCCAAATATTAACATTTTAAAGAAGAAAATTATGTCAGAAATTGAAAGCAAAGTAAAGGCAATTATTGTAGACAAACTCGGTGTAGATGAAGCAGAAGTAAAGGCAGAGGCTAGCTTCACAAACGACCTCGGTGCTGATTCACTGGATACCGTTGAGCTCATCATGGAGTTCGAGAAGGAGTTCGGTATCTCTATCCCCGACGATAAGGCTGAGAAGATCGGTACTGTTGGCGACGCTATCGCATATATTGAGGAGAACGCTAAATAAGTTTATTTTTTGATAAACCGCAGATTACGCAGATTACGCAGATAATCATTAAATCTGTGTAATCTGCGTATTTTTCAGTTATAAAATATCATATGGAATTAAAGAGAGTAGTAGTAACAGGCATGGGTGCCGTTACACCACTTGGCAATACTCCCGAGGAAACTTGGAAGAACATGCTTGCTGGTAAGAGCGGTGCTGCCCCCATTACACTTTTCGATGCATCGAAATTCAAGACGCAGTTTGCCTGCGAGGTGAAGGATCTCGATGTCAATGCCTATATCGACCGTAAGGAGGCTCGTAAGATGGACCGCTATACCCAGTTGGCCATCATCGCTGCCAAACAGGCTGTCGAGGATAGTGGCATGGATTTGGAAACAGAGGACAAGGACCGCATTGGTGTGGTCTATGGTGTCGGTATCGGTGGTATCAAGACCTTTGAGGACGAGGTGGGCTATTATGGTGCCCATCGTGAGGATGGTCCTAAGTTCAACCCCTTCTTCATTCCGAAGATGATTGCCGACATTGCTGCCGGTCAGATTTCTATTCTGTACGGCTTCCATGGTCCTAACTATATCACCGCTTCTGCTTGTGCTTCTTCTTCGAATGCACTGGCCGATGCTTTCAACCTGATTCGTTTGGGTAAAGCCAACGCCATCGTTGCCGGTGGTGCCGAGGCTGCTATCTGCGAGACGGGTGTGGGTGGTTTTAATGCCATGAAGGCTCTGTCGACCCGTAATGACGAACCCGAGAAGGCCAGCCGTCCGTTCAGCGCCAGCCGTGATGGTTTCATCATGGGCGAGGGTGCCGGATGTCTGATTCTTGAGGAGTTGGAGCACGCTAAGGCTCGTGGTGCCAAGATCTATGCTGAGATGGTTGGTGCAGGTATGAGCGCTGATGCTCACCACATCACAGCCTCTCATCCTGAGGGTCTGGGTGCCAAGCTGGTCATGAAGAATGCGTTGGAAGATGCAGGCATGCAGCCTGAGGACATCGACTACATCAACGTTCATGGCACATCTACCCATGTTGGTGACATCTCTGAGGCTAAGGCCATCAAGGACGTATTTGGCGAGGCTGCTTACAAGCTTAACATCAGCAGTACGAAGTCGATGACAGGTCACCTGCTCGGTGCTGCCGGTGCCGTTGAGGCTATGGCTACTGTGCTGGCCGTCCAGAACGACATCATTCCTCCTACAATTAATCATGAGGATGGTGACAACGACGAGGAGATCGACTATAACCTCAACTTCACCTTCAATAAGGCTCAGAAGCGGGAGGTACGTGCCGGACTCAGCAATACCTTTGGATTTGGTGGTCACAATGCCTGCGTAGTATTTAAAAAGTATGTGGGTTAATAACATCATTGACAGCATAAAGCTCCCTTTCCGTAAGGAGAAGGAGCTTTTTTCAGCCCTTTACGACATTTTGGGCTTCTATCCTCACCATATTGAACTTTATAAGCAGGCTCTGCTGCACAAAAGCGTGGGACGCAAGAACGAAAAGGGCCGTCCGCAGAACAACGAACGTCTGGAATTCTTGGGCGATGCTATTCTCGACGCCGTCGTGGGCGATATTGTGTTTCGCCATTTTGAGGGCAAGCGCGAGGGCTTCCTGACTAACGCCCGTTCAAAGTTGGTAAGTCGTGCAACGTTGGGTAAACTGGCACAGGAGATGGGCATCGACCAGCTTATCAAATATGCCGGCCACTCTACGTCACACAACTCCTACATGAACGGCAATGCCTTCGAGGCGCTTGTCGGAGCCATCTACCTCGACCGAGGCTATGATGCCTGTATGCGATTCATGGAAAAGCGCATCCTGGCTCAAGTCATCAACATCGACAAGGTGGCTTATAAGGAGGTCAACTTCAAGTCGAAACTGTTAGAGTGGAGCCAGAAGAATCGTGTCAAATTGGAGTTCAGGGGTTTGGAAGAAAGTCGTGACGAAAAGGGCAGTCCCATGTTTACTACACAGGTGCTCTTGGAGGGCCTGGAAGGTAGCAAGGGTACGGGATATTCGAAGAAGGAGAGCCAGCAGCAGGCCTCTAAAGAGACGCTGCAGCTGCTGCGTCGCGAACCGCAGTTCATTGATAGCATCTTTGCCGCTAAGGCCGATCGTACGAAGATGGAGGAAGAGCCCGTGATGGCTGCTCCCGACATCGACAAGCTTCAAGAGGAACAACAGAACTTCATCATTGAGCGCGAGCCTGAGGTGGAAACGAACTCCAAGCCCGCTGTGTGTGGCGATTCCGTTGCCATAAACGATGTCGAGTCTGTTGCTGTATCACAGCAACAAACAGACCTCGATGCTGAGATGACGCTGGACGACATTACTGCTACACCCCGCGAAAAATCCCGCGAAGAAATCATTGCTGAAGCCGAGGCCGCAGCCTTTGCAGAAGCTGAAACTGAAACCGAGGGAGCTGCATAATACAAACTCGATATGATGAGATATTGGTTATTGGCATTAGGAGTTGCTGTGGGTCTGGGAGCTTTTGCTCAGGCAGAACATCACGACTGGGAGGACAACCATGTGCTGCAAATCAATCGCGAGCCGGCACGTGCCTATTTCATTCCCTATGGTCAGACCAAGGGCGACCGCATGTTGTCACTTAATGGAGTTTGGCGTTTCCGTTGGACGAAGACGCCTAACGAGCGCATCCGTGACTTCTATCGTGCCGATTACGATGATTCTCATTGGGCCACATTGCCCGTTCCTGCCAATTGGGAGGTAAATGGCTATGGCACCCCCATCTACGTCTCTGCTGGCTATCCGTTCAAGATAGATCCGCCTTACGTCACCAGCGAACCTAAAAAAGACTGGACGACTTACGAAGAGCGCAACCCCACGGGCCAGTACCGCCGCACCTTCGTTCTCCCCGCTGGCTGGACAGCCACAGTGTCCGACGGTTCTCCGTCGCGTAATGGCCAGACCTTCTTGCGCTTCGAGGGGGTTATGTCGGCGTTCTATGTCTGGATCAACGGCCATCGGGTAGGGTATAGCCAAGGTTCGATGGAACCCTCCGAGTTTAATGTTACGCCATACTTGAAAACAGGGGAGAACCAGATAGCCGTTGAGGTCTATAAATATAGCGACGGCTCGTATCTGGAGGACCAGGACTTCTGGCGCTTTGGTGGCATTCATCGCGACGTGTTGCTTTACCATACGCCCAATGTCCGTATTCGCGATGTGGCCGTGCGTGCCTCAATGGATGGCGTGTTGCAAATCAATCCGCATTTTTCCGTGTATAATGGTGAGACGGGCGACGGCTATCATCTCGTCGCAACCCTTTTCGATGGTGCACGTCCTGTGGGCTGCGGTTCTGTCGCTGCCGCTGAAGTCCTCGACCTCGCCCACAAGGCAGCCCGCATGAACGAATGGTTCCCTCAACGTGGCCACCGCAAGTTCGGCCGTATGACGATGCAGGTCGATAACCCCCGCTTGTGGAGTGTAGAGCACCCCAATCTTTATACCCTGCGTTTGCAACTGCAGAACGCCGACGGGGAAACCGTCGAGAGTGTTACGCAACAGGTGGGATTCCGCACCATCGCTATCAAGGGCGGACAATTACTCATCAATGGTCAGCCCATCAAGATTCGTGGTGTCAATCGTCATGAGCACGACCCCTATACGGCTCGCTTGATGAGCGAGGAGCGTATGCTTCAGGATTTGCGACTCATGAAGGCAGCGAATATCAATGCCGTCCGTCTGGCTCATTATCCTAATTGTCCGCGTTGGTATGAGCTCTGCGACTCAATGGGCATGTACGTCATGGACGAGGCCGACTGCGAGACGCATGGCTTGCGAGGTACGCTGGCTTCGACACCCGATTGGGCTGATGCTTTCTTGGATAGAGCCATCCGCATGGCCGAGCGCGACAAAAACCATTCCTCCATCATTTTCTGGAGTTTGGGCAACGAGAGCGGCTATGGTCCTAACCACGCCGCCATGTCGGCTTGGCTCCATGACTTCGACCCCACACGCCCTATCCACTACGAAGGTGCTCAGGGCGACCCCGACCCTTCGACGGTCGACGTCATCTCGCGTTTCTATCCGCGTGTCATGCAGGAGTATTTGAATCCGGGCATCCCTGAGGGCTCTGACCAGGAGCGTGCCGAGAATGCCCGTTGGGAGCGGTTACTTGAAATCGCCAACAAAACAGGCGACCGTTGTACTTGGGTGGGTTCCGATGGTGGGCCTCGCCCCGTGCTGACCAGTGAATATGCCCACGCAATGGGTAATGCCCTTGGCAACTTCAAGGAATATTGGGACGAAATTAATAGTCATCCGCGCATGCTTGGCGGCTTTATATGGGACTGGGTAGATCAAGGCATCATTTGTGGCGATAGCGTGCTCTATGGCGGCGATTTTGGCGACAAGCCCAATCTGAACGCCTTCTGCATGAACGGCATTGTGATGAGCGACCGCACGCTGACGCCTAAGTATTACGAGGTGCAGGCCATCTATGGCGGGATGAGCGAACGAGAGATTGCCCAACAATACCCAGAGACTTCAGCTGCTAAGCCCAAATCGTCAAAAAACAAAAAAACACTATCGGAGTCGCTTATCGCACTCTTTTCCTCCATCAAGACACAATGCTTCCGCGCGCCAACGGATAATGACAAGAGCTTCGGCAACTGGCTGGCGAAAGACTGGAAGCGCTGTGGTCTCGATACGTTGTATATCCCTGTGTGGACTGAGCAAGACGGCAATGAATTCGTGTTTACGTTCGAGATTCCCGACTCGCTGCCCCCGTTGCCGCGTCTCGGCATTCTTATCGAACTGCCGCGAGAGTATGAACAGCTGACGTGGTATGGTCGAGGTCCGTGGGACAATTATCCCGACCGCAAGGTGTCGTGTCCCGTTGGTCTGTGGAAGTCGACGGTCTCTCAGCAGTATGTTCACTATCCGCGTCCACAGGATTCGGGCAACCACGAAGACTGCACCTATATTGAACTCCGGACGAAGAAGGGAAAGAAACTGCGCATTGAGGCTATCGACGAGCCATTCTCGTTCTCCGCTTTGCCTTACTCGGCTCAGTACATCGCCAGCAAGCCCCATGACTATGAGTTGCAGGACCAGGGCAAGACCTACCTCAGCATCGACTGCGCCGTCATGGGTCTTGGCAACAGCTCCTGCGGCCCAGGCGTCCTCAAACGTTACACCATCAACCCGAAGAAGCGCTACCAACTGAAGATTCGCATTTCTGGCGACTCCCTTGAGCGTATCTTCATGCCATGAGATGAATAGGAACCACAGACTTTTCTATCACTTTGTCGCCTTCCTGACGGTGGCTATTTGGGGCAGTACCTTTGTCTTCACAAAGATGTTGCTGCTGAACGGCCTGTCGCCAGCCCAGATATTTACCTTGCGCTTCATCGTTGCCTACCTGCTGTTGCTGGGTGTCTCGCTGACGCGTCATCACCAGTGGTTTTGCCATTCGTTGAAGGACGAACTCCTGATGGTCGCCCTTGGCATTACTGGCGGCTCGCTCTATTTCTTGATGGAGAATGCTGCCATGCTCTATACGACGGCAACGAACACGTCACTCATCGTCTGTTCCTGCCCCCTGTTCACCATGTTTCTAATAGCATTGCTTTATCGCCACACGGAGCGAATCACCCGGCTGCAGGCCTTTGGTTCGCTGATAGCTTGCATGGGAATGGCGGTCGTCGTGCTCAACGGTCATTTTGTGCTCCATCTGTCCCCCGTAGGCGATATGCTGGCCTTTGGCGCCTGTCTTTGTTGGGTGCTCTACAGCCTGCTGATGAAGGTCGGTTTACAGCACTACTCCACGTTCTTTATAACTCGCAAGGTGTTTTTCTATGGCCTTGTAACCATTATTCCATATTTTATACTGGTGCCAGGCTTTCCCCCACTCAGCACGCTTTTGCGCCCTGAAGTCCTATGGAACCTCTTGTTCTTGAGCGTTGTGGCCTCGATGCTTTGCTACCTCATTTGGACGTGGGTCATTAGCCGCCTGGGAGCTGTCGTCGCCACAAACTGGGTTTATTTCAATCCCATCACCACCATTTTCTTTGCGTGGTGGCTCCTCGATGAACAGATTACCCTATGGTTCCTTCTCGGCTCTGCCCTCATCCTCCTCGGCATGTTCCTGGCAGACAAAAGAAAGCAGTGAGCAGCCGCTTATTTGACAGCACGGATGCAACGACCGCTGAAACGATTGCTGGAAAGATTTCCGTAGTGTACTTTAACGTCGGAGAAATTGAATTCCAGACACCATGCTTTGTTCGGATTCGCCGTGTAGAGGGATGATGTCCAGTAGATGCCACTGATAGCGCGGAACTGAATGTCACCATAGTAGCGGAAACCCGTGATAGGCAGGAAAATGGAGTTGCCCGTCTTCTTACTGGTAACCTTATAGCCGTTCACGCCGTCCTGTGCGGTCCATTCCCATTTGCAATTGTCTGGGTTCATCAACTCCTCGTACTCGTCTACGGTAGGCATGCGCCATTCGCCGCCCATATTAGTGCGGGCAGCATCGTCGACGGGAGCCAGCTGGCTCTTCCTGTCGGTGGTCGAATACTTGGTAAGAAACTGAGAGTCACCCTTACTCCAGGCATAGGTGTTCCACGAGTAGTATTCCTTCGATTTGGTCTCACCCCACGCAAAATACGTGCCAAAGCCAGAAGCCTTCTTGGCACCCACATTCATGCTTGCCCATTTCACACTCAGTCCTAAATCAATAGCCTCCACACCATTTGTAGATTCCGTGACATCACCCTTTGCATAGCTTGCTGCCCCTAAAAACATGACGGCCAGCATCATCAGAAAACCCTTCTTCATATTTATATCTTTTAGATTCTGGGGTCAAAGTTACGAAAAAACGAGCGAAATGCAAAAGAAAATATAATAAAATTGGTTTTATTTCGTAACTTTGCAGCAAAATAGAACGCAATGACCATACAGCTGACATACAGAAGAACTCGCAGGTTGTCAATGCGCATCGTCAAGAATGGCGATGTACATGTGTCGGCTCCTATCGGCATGCCGAAAAGAGACATCGAGGCGTTTATCAATCAGCACCAAGAATGGATTGTTGCCGCCAGAAAGAAAACCACAGAGCGACATGCACAGCGAGCAGCGTTTTTCAGTCAGCTGCCCCTGACCACAAAGGCAGAAAAGGAGGAAGCCCTGAAAAGGGTGAAGGCATTGGTGGAACCCTTGGTGGAGCGACATGCACAGCTGATGGGCGTTCGTCCGTCGTCCGTTTCTTATAAACCGATGATATCACGCTGGGGATTGTGTAAAATCAAGGAGCGCAGCATCTGCTTTTCTACCTACGTGCTACTATTGCCGGAGTGGTGTGTCGAGCATATTGTGGTTCATGAACTTTGCCACCTGTTAGAACCCAGCCACAATACCCGTTTCCACGCCTTAATGGACAAATTCTTTCCCCTGTGGAAAGAAGCCAGAAAGAAAACCCGGGCATTTGCGGAGTAGTGGTGATCTTATTGTTCACTAACGCTGTTTGATGCGTTCTTCGATGGTCTGGAAGATGACGAAGAGCACAGGGACGATAAACAGCAGGCTGATGGTGCCGATGACCATGCCGCCGATGGTGCCTACGCCCAGCGAGTGGTTGCCGTTGGCTCCAACGCCCGTGGCCAAAGCCAGTGGCAGCAAGCCGAAGACCATGGTCATGGAGGTCATGAGGATGGGGCGCAGACGGACGGCGGCAGCATCGAGGGCCGCCTCGACAATGCCCAGTCCCTGGCGCCGCCGCGTGGTGGCGTACTCGGTGAGCAGAATGGCAGTCTTCGAGAGTAGTCCGATGAGCATGATGAGTCCTGTCTGCATGTAGATGTTGTTCTCGAGTCCCCATAGCTGCGCGAAGAGGAACGAGCCGGCCAGTCCAAAGGGTACGCTGAGAATGACGGCCAGGGGGATGAGCAGGCTCTCGTAGAGTGCGCAGAGGATGAGATAGATGAAGATGATGCAGATGACAAAGACCAGCGTGGTGGTGTTCTGTGCCGACGCTTCCTCGCGTGTCATGCCGCCAAACTCATAGCCATAGCCTTCGGGCAGTACCTGGGCAGCTACCTCGCGGATGGCGTTGATGGCCTGTCCACTGCTATAGCCTTCGGCGGCAGTGCCACCGACCTGAATGCTGGGGAAGAGGTTGAAGCGCGACAGGGTCTCGGAACCATAGATGCGTGTCAGCGTGAGATACTGGCCGATGGGCGACATCTCGCCTGATGAAGTACGCACGAAGATGTTGTTGAGCGACTCGGCATCGAGGCGATATTCGGGAGAGGCCTGCACCATGACGCGGTAAAGCTTGGTGAAGCGCACGAAATTGGATGCATAGTTGCCACCGACATAACCGCTGAGGGCCGATAGTACGTCGCTGGGCGACACGCCACGGCGTTTGCATAGGGCGGCATCAACCTCAACACGGTATTGTGGGTATTTCAGCGAGAAGTTGGTATAGGCACGGCTAATCTCCGGACGTTCGTTGAGCGCGGCAATCATCCGGTTGGTATAGTCCAACAACTCCTGAATGGTGCCGCCGTGCTTGTCCTGAATGTGGAGCTCGAAGCCGTTGATGCGTCCGAAACCAGGCAGCATGTTCTGCGTGTTGACCTGAATCTTGGCATTGGCAATGTTGGCGGTGCGGCGATAGATTTCCTCAACGATGCTCTGCACGTCGTCGCCCTTTCCCTTACGTTCGTCCCACTTCTTCAGTTTCAGTGTGAAGTTACCGTTCGATGACGACTGTTCGAAGCTGTTCGAGTTGCCAGCGATGAGCGAATAGA